>ENA-ORRE01000535-ORRE01000535.1-human-gut-metagenome-genome-assembly--contig:-NODE-535-length-29584-cov-4.980595_pt1 | contig 29584 bp, 33 predicted proteins | sample MGYA00242171_ERZ509126 | MGnify/ENA primary metagenome ERZ509126 (study PRJEB26280, sample SAMEA2338648) | human gut metagenome | biome: human gut; feature: human-associated habitat; material: faeces... | reverse complement strand
AACTCCAGCCTCCTTCATTCGGTTATGCAGTATCTCCACCTCCTCCGGTTTAAATTTCACATAAATACCTTTCGAATATTCTTTCATTTTACATTTCCTCCACTCTCTTCTTTTGATTTCTGGTTTCTTTTAGAAATCATTCTTCCGGGGCAAACAATGATTTCTAAAAATAAGCAACAAAAAAGCAACCGATGTTACTCGATTGCCATATTGTTACGCTTGCGAGACTATTTCTTTCCCAAAAATTTGTTAGTATTGCATAAACCGTTTTTTGAAAATTTCTGTCCAAAAACTTTTAAAAAGTGATAATTGACTTTTTGCAAATTGTTGTTCTCAGAGTTCATATAAAATTGGAAAAAGCCCAAACCACACGGGTTTGAGCTTTGTTTGTGTATTCATATTTTCTGTTTTTGTGTATAGAATCTCCGTTGTTAAATATAGAATATTTGTTTGATTTTGTCAAGATTCACTTACAATGAACCGAGCAAAAAGATAAAAGAATTTGCTATGAACAACCTCTGGCTGATAATGCCCTGATGGTTTAATTCTTATTCATTTATTATTTGCAAAAGAAGCCAACTTCCCGGATAATATTTTTCCATATCCTCATCACTATACTGTTTGTCAAGCGATTCTGCGCGCCGTTTGAAAGCATCAAACCAATCCTGTCCAGTGACGAGATCTTGGTCAATGGCGTACCCCTCTCCCCATGTAAGCATAATATTCTGACAGATTAACGCCATAATCTGTCCACGTAGTTCAGTCTGCCCTCCCTGCAAAAACTCTGAGAAGCAATACCGGAGGGTGTATTCCCCGTAGCTCAGCAGTTCCTGATATTCGGGTTCATGTGCCTGCGTGTAATCGGAGGGATTGGAGGAGGCAGTCGGAGAAGCCATGATGGTATCCAGCAATTTTTCAATCGTCGTATCCAGACTGCCCGCACTATGCAGACATGCCAGTGCCTTACTGTAATTCTGTGTCTGCAAATCTTCGATATACGCCTGATCGTTCAGCGCATCATCCGCAGCAGCACCGGGGAATTTATCCCGAATATCGTCTGTATAATAACTTCCGTCTCTTGGTTCCCAATATTCCTTCAACGTATACTCTCCCGAATCAAGGACCTCGAAAGTAATGGCAGTGGGAATATAGCTCCCGCCAACGGATTCTAAAGTGCCGCCATAGGTACTATAGATTTCATGAAGAACCAGAAGATATACGGTTTCTTCCTCTATGTGGGTATCTTCACCAACCATCGGGGTACCGCTTATGGCCTCGTTTGCAAGCAGCACATGACTTTCTACATGGATTAGACCGTCCGTATTCTCGTCGGAGAAATGCTCCAAAATTGCCTGGTTGATCGCAGTATCAAGATCATATACTTCTACTTTATCGAAATCTGATCGCACGAAAGACGCGATAGTTTCACCAGTTTCTACTTTACAAAAAGTAATAACATCCATATTTCCGATTAGATCAAAAGCGGTAGCTGCGCAAAGATCAAAATCCTTTTTCTGTACAGGATCATTGCCAGTAAGATAAACAATGAGTTCGTAAGGCTTCGTCTGGGTCTTAAGCTCTATTGATGAATATCGGAAATCCTTTGGATAAGAGAGAAGCTGCGCAATTGAGGAGACTTTTGGAGCATCGCCAATATAGTCAGTCCTGTATTGTTCTATATCATCCAAGATTGTACTTTCTATTCTTACTTCAATATTATCTACATTCACATAAACAATTTTATCCTCATCCGTATTATTTTGCACATTCACACCAATTTTGAACCAGCCACCTTTTTCCGCATCCATTTTCACAGGCATACCAGGGGTAAGATAAGCAGGCTCATCGTAGGCTGTTTCTGTTCTCACCTGTACTGGTTTTAGAGAAACTTGCGTGTCTCCAAGACCTTCATCGGCGGTTACCGTAATGTAGTTTCCCAGAGGGGATATCTCCTCATCGGCATATACAACGGTCTCCTGACTACCGGCAGGTATAATAATTCTAAGTCTGAAACTCTCCTGCTTAGGATTCGTTAACAAACAGACCGCAAAAATCGCACATGAAACAACCGCCACTACGATTATCCCAAAAGCAGGCTTCTTCCAGTTTGCCAAGTTACGGATTCGCCCCTTGACGTCGCCCTCGCCAAAGGCAAGCGGCGTACCGGCAATGATGTGTTTACCAGTAGCAAGGCTTAATAGCGATGCTGTATAATCTACCAGAACACAATCTCCCATTTTCTTTATCACAGCCTCGTCGCAGCTCATTTCCATATCCCTACCAGCAAGGATGAAAGCAATCCATACCAAGGGATTAAACCAATGGATACACAATACAACAAAAGCCAGAGCTTTTATAATATAATCAAATCTGCAGATATGATGCTGCTCGTGCATCAGAATATAGGACTGCTCCTGTTCTTCTACAGAGGATGGAAGATAAATCTTAGGTTTAAATAACCCCATGACAAACGGCGATGTAATATCATCTACCAGATAGATGTTTTCCCGTAATGGCGAAGCAGTGATTAGCTTTCTCCGAAGCCGTTTGTAAGATACTGCCGCATAGATACCCATTCCGATGACACCTACCATCCAAACATAGGTAGCAATTGCTATCGGTGCCTCAAGTGGGTCAGCTCTTAGTTGCTCCTCCCCTTGAGGCAAAGTATTATTAATTGCATCATCAAAACCGGGAACTGGCAGCACAATATTAGGATACTCTGTATGAACAATATCGTTCGTAACATACTCGATACGACTTGCCATTGTGCCATTTTCAGCAACAGGAGTATCAAGTAAACCGAACAGCGAAAAACTGGATTCAATAGATACAGGGCATATCAGTCGAAAAAGGACAATTCCCCAAAGTGCATATGAGATAACCTTCGGAGCCTTTTTAAGAAGAAGCCGAAGTAGCAAAACCAATACGATAACCACACTTGCAGTAAGACTCATATTTAATAGTTTGGGTAAAAATGTATAGAAGAACATAAAATCACCTCCTCAATCCGTCAATGAGTTTTTTTAGTTCTTCGACTTCTTCATCTGATAGTTTTTTTCGTGTGCCAAAAGCAGCTATAAACGCGGGAAGAGAGCCGTCAAAAGTTTCCTCGACAAACTGCTCGCTTTTCATTCCATAAAACTCTTCTCGTGATATTAGCGAAGTAACCATTTTGTCATGAAGCTGAAAAATGCCTCGTTCACACAATCTCTTTAGAACAGTATAGGAGGTGGTTGACTTCCAACTCAACTCCTCTTCTGCCATTTTAATAAGATCTCTGGAAGCCAACGGTTCATGATTCCAAATAATATCCGCAAAACGGGACTCAAGTACTCCCATTGTAGGCATATATGATTCCTCCTTCCTTTTATCTACATCATGTAGATAAATATACTCTACATGATGTAGATGATATTGTCAATAGACTTCTTGGAATTGTAATAAAAAACGCCCGCAGGATTTCTCCCGCGGACGGCAGTACAGTCAGTTCTCAAAGGTTTTTACTCAATTTTATATGTTGACAGCATGAAACCACTAATGTGTTGATAAGTTTATGAATATTCTTGCGACTCAAAATCGCAAGTCCGGAAATTTGGAAATCGGAGTTCCAGTACTCGGAAATCACCTTTTTGTGCTTGACTACTTGTCCATTTCTATGGGGATATTAGTCAAGGCCCTGCCGCATCTGCGGTGCGTAGCATCCTTTACTAATATTCTCATAGAAATTATGATTCGGTATGCACAAAAGTAAATCTAAAAGTGATTTCCATATCACCGGACAACTGATGGAATCTAATCCGGAATATTCAGTTTATGCACAAAATTTCAGATTCACTCACAGAAATCTGAGCCTATCGCTTATATAACAGCTTAGCACATCAGCGCCTGCTGTAAACATATTAAAATGACCCTTAACTTACATCACCAATCTTACCAATTGCAATATTAGTTAATGCATTTACTTTATCACGTCCTTCTTCGTTTTCAATTTCTTTCATAAGTTCTTTAGCTAATTTCTCTCTGTCATAGTTCAATCGTTTCAACAAAGGCGCATGTCTTAATTCAAAACTCTTGAAAACATCATCCCACGTTAATGCATAGACCTCGTAATTTTCTACTTGTATAACCAATCCAATTTTCCCTTTGTCTTCAAATGTCTTGTATCTGCCTTTTACATCCTCATCTACTTCTTTGCAAACGGCAATAAACTTCCATCTTCTGTACTCGCTATTGAAATTAGGTTGCTTTCTTACAAAATCCATATAGTCTTCGATTTGTCTTAATACTTTCTTTGACAAGATAACCTTTGGTGCCTTTAACTCTACAATAATATTCTCTTCCATAGTGGTTCTAAATGAAGCTTCAATATCACGAACATTGCACATAAATATATCCATTCTACGTTCTTGCTCTGCATCTTCATCGAGAGTCGCCTCTATATCTTTTACTCCATATAAAATATTAATATACTTTTCTAAAGCATTCTTCATTCTTTCATCTGCACTTGCCAAGTTAAATTGTTCGCCAAATAACCAGAAATGCTGCTGCACTATCTTCTGAATGTGGTCTCTCTCATTTGCATACTGAGTCATATCAAATACAATTGTTCTCAGCAATTCAATAACCTTATATCTATCTTGAACAAATTTAATTGTTTCAATTACATTTTCAAGCTTTGTTTTACGCAACATATCAGAAAAATCTTGTCTCTGCTCTGGTGTTAGTTCCACTATTTGCTCAACTATTGTTAGAACGTTTTCTCGTTCTCTTGAATTAAGCAAAAGGTTCAAAAAACCTAACAAAGATTTTTCTTGAACTGGCTTTAATTTATAAAAAATTTTCGGCTCAATTTTATATATTTCCTTTGTTACTTTTTCCAGATCTTGTTTTTGCATTTTTCCATATGGATCATCCGGAAATTTTGGAAATGTCTTTCGTTCCTCAATCATCTGTCTTACTGCATCATCTGCCTTTTGAGACATATAATTACCAATTTTCTTTTCGATAAATTTAGCTATAAACTTTTTGAGTTCTTTATATACCTTTTTATCATCCTCATCTGTGAACAGACTTATCTGGTCACTCTCCATTTCCATGCAGTCATTTTCCTGTCCGTCAAAGAAATCAGATTTCACAAAAACGCTGTGATTAAACTCAACAGTATTTCTGTTAAATGATGTTGTCTCAATACTTTTCACTTCATCTTTGCTATCAAAGAAATAACAACAGAATTTTTCTTTTATCGCCTCTGCCCATACAATGAGTGTTACTTCAAATCTACTTCCAGCTATCGTCGTTATTGTCTTTTCGCTAAATTCTGTATTAATATATTTTTCATATTCAATTGGTTTTCCATTTATATTTATTTTTAAATTTCTGCCCTTGCACAAATATAAAAACCACGCAAATTCCTTTAACAATGCTGGCTCAAGAACTTCAAATGCCATATTTTCCGCCGTCAAGGAAAAAATATTGTCAAACTCTACCTTTGTTCCTGCTTTCCTTATTGCAGAAACTTTCGGTTCTGTATAACTGAGGACTTCTTTCTTATCATTTTCCAATATTATTTCATATGCTTTATATTCAACGGAATCAGAATCCTTATAAGTAGTAATCCACTTTGCTCCAGTAGCAAAAGCAGAAAAAGAAAATCTTCCCTTACCCTTATTAGCCCTGGATTTCATTTTTAATGACAAAAGATTTTTTTGAGATGTCAAAAAAGCTCCGAAGGTGTCTGATAAATCATCATAAACAATTCCATCTCCGTTATCTGAAATAGACAGTTCACTAACCCCAGAAGCAATATTTAAAGAATAATCAATATTAACTTCTGTTGCATGAGCCTCAAATCCGTTCCATATATATTCACAAATAGCCTCCTTGTAATCATTTGTGATTCCTGAAGATTCAATACTCTGATTTTTTACGCTTAATTGTAATATCATCTCCGAACACCTCCATAAAATCTTGCCATTTCACTAATCATCAAATAAACTCATTTGTGTTTTAATTAATGATTTTACTTTTCTCTCTTTGATTATATCAGATTCGTCAATTTCTCCAAACAGTAATGGGGATTTAGGATTATGCAAACCAAAATTCTTTCCAACTGTATTTTCGCTATAATTTGCATAACAATACAAGCAGCCATTTTTGCAGGTATTATAAGCTCCAATATCGATACTGGCTACACATCCACATTCTGCTCTTTGATTTGTATCTTTTTCTACATCAAGTTTAAATCCACCAATTCGTTCAATTCTTTCCCTATCAATACAATGTGCATGTTCGACTCCAAATTTATGAAAATCACCAATTTCTGCACATGCATCAATATATAATTCATATTGTCTGGCTATCTCTACAAACCGCTGCAACAATTCTTCTTGCATCTCACGAGTATCTTTTACAATATTAAGAGGCTTAATGTTTCTCTCCGTGTTCCGATATAAATCCATAAAACTAATGGTACACTTTTCTGTATATCCTGCTAATTTCGAAGCCAGGACCTCAAAATATTTACAATGATATTGCATTGTGTATTGCTCATTAAAAAAGATAGGGTCATATCTCCATACAACCTTTTCTTTACCAATTTCTTGAGATAGTTTTTGAAATGTAGGTATAATAACCTTATTTTTTGAAGGTAAATTTCTTTCTACATCTGGACCATATGCACTTAATGTAAATTGAAAATAATATATATAATCTTTTAGCTCATCTAAATGTTGCAACATAGGAGTTGGATTTTTTGTCCAAAAAACTAGGGCATCAACAACACTAGGCGATAAATCTATTTTACTTACTTGATGAATATTCATCGGGTTTCTAACTAACACATATTCTTCTTTTAATCTATTTAACATCCACTCCGAGTAAAAAGAAGGAATATCTGTGCGTCTACTAGCACTTATTATCATCAAATCACCTCCAATATTAGTTGAGCGCTTTCACAATATTTTGCAACACAATAATCGTAAACAAATCTATCTGGTATTTCTCTTTCAAATACATTTTGATTATTTTCATACCTCAAAGATCCTGCATAATAATTATGGTCCTTAAATCTTCTTCTCCGCTCATAAGAAATACTTAGACCAACTCTTTCAATTCTTCCACAAACAAAGGAAATGCATCTCGCCCAGTATTAATGCTATCCGCATCATTAATTATTATTAAAAGTGGTGAATTATCCGGCTTATTTCTCACTATGTTTTCTGCGAGATACGAAAACCACCTTCTGAGTCCATTCCGTCCTACAGCATCATAAAAGAAAGATATTAAATACTGAATAACAATAACATTACACCCTCTTATTTCATTTTCCTCAAAATATTTTAAGACGTTAATATCTCGATCAAATCTTGTTCTACCACCATTAAAATTCACTTCTATATAGTCATGAATTTTTTCCCAATATGGATTTTTATCTACTCCATAGTATGATATCTGTTGTTCATAGTCCATATATTCAAATGCCATTAAATCTGGCGCTCCCCCACAACCTAACGACAAAATATGAAAATATGGATACTGTGCTAAATCAAGTTGTCTTAGTGCATATATCATTTCTGAACAATACTTATATGAATATCTGCATATATAATAGTCAAGTAATCTTTCGCAGTTATATTCATCTCTATAAGTATGATGATGAAAATGAATGTCATCTAAACAGTCCTTACAGTTATATCCACATTCCCTCTCACACATCACCTTTGCTGAACATGGAAAACATTCACTATTCTGATATTCTTCATCACAAAACGAAACTAATTCATCAATTAACATACAAATACCCCCCTATAATTACACCATTCCGAAATACTCCAGCGCATCCATAATTGCCATTTCCTTATCCTCCGGACACTGTGTCTGCTTTGCAACCTCAGACTTAGACTTATTATAATTTTCCCTCTCGATAATACCGCACTTTCTCTTCACCTGTGCAATATAAAGATTCGTAACCCGCAAACCATGTTTCTCCAACACATACTCTTTTATCTCTTCATAAGTTGCCTTACTCTCTACAGAAGTAACATCCAACTCATCCATCTCCAATGTCACATTCACATGATGCTTCGCTTCATGAAGTTTGGACAATAAACATACCGTCTCAACATGCGGGGTAAGCTAACACCGCATTATCATGCGCGGACACCTGTACTTTCTTACAAATTAACACCCTTATGAAAAAAACTCAACTTTTAACACCCAAAATTTTTAACTATACTTCTGTCTAACTATTTATCTTGTACTCCGGCATTAAAAAATTAGGAATTTCATCTGGTTTGATCTGCTTATATTCCAGTAACTGTTCTAATGGTCTAAGCATTCCTAAATGCGGATCCCCATTATTCTCCTGTCCCAATAATTTTAATTTTTCATTATCCCTGACAATATCTTCTATCGTTTTTGAAAAATAATAGTTCTCAGTATTCGCAAAAATCAAATAATTTATATATTGCAGCTTCTTACTCGCAGACATACAATTCATCTGATGTAGAAAGCTTCTATAATTTCTATCCTTCTTATGATAAAATACTCCAACTACCGTTTCATGTTCAATAGGGAATACACACATGTACATTGTTTGCATATGAAGATTTGGATCCGGATTATAGATATCGTTAATCACAGTCCCTTCGATATCCTTATATAGTGTAATTGGCGTCTGAACAGCTATCGGAGTAACGTAAGGTAATTTCTCCCAAAATACAATTTTAAACCCACCTTTTTCATTATTTTGGATAATTCGTTTGTAAACATCCATATCAAACATATAATCATTTATATCTAATAACTTATCTTCATCTAACAGTTCTTTGTTTATTATCGCACCTGACCTTTTTTGAAAAATATCAAAAAGAGCTATTTCCTCATTTCTTTTCGATAGCATTTGTAACATACTTTTTAATGCAATTTCTGCAAGCATTTTATCTGTTGGATCATTAAGCAATGCCTCTTTATTTTCATAGTCTTGAAAATATAAAGCATCACATTCTCTGCATATAAAATGGAAAGTTCCAGCCTTTTTTATTCCCGATTCTAAATCTACCACATCAATTTCATCCATTAACATCCATGGTTCTAAAACTTTTCCTTCACATGCTATTGTTTTTAAGATCATGTGTGGAATAGAATGCGAATTACAAAAACTTGTTTGTGTTTTTCCACATAGGATACATTTATCCGGTTTTGCATTTTCTCTCGCCTTCTTTAATAACTTATTGATATCTTTCCTCAGTTCAATTGTTTCTATAAAAACCCGCCTCTTTTCTTAATGCACATCACATATCCACAATATAATATTTCCAGTTGTTTATGGATTTCCACTCAACCTGATACTCTCCATGAACATCTATACTTTCATCCTTTTTACCAGTTGGCTTTATAATAGTTCCATGGATTGTATTTCCATTTCTAAAATATGAATACACTCCATCAACCTTATTTCCAGAATAGAAATTCTTATCCCGCACAAGTGTCATACAGTATGCTCCATCGAATCCCGCCTCTTTGAGTTGTTCCATAAACTTTATATCTTTAATGAAGGAATACATCTGTTCCGGATACTGTCCATTCAGTGGATACTTCAATTCAATCGCATATTTCTCATTCTCATTATAAATAACAATATCTATCTCATGCTTCACTGTACCAGTTATTCCAAAGAACTTAGTATTTCTTTCAAACTGCACTTTATTTCCGGTTAGCTTTGCACGCAGAAAAATTCCTAATTCATGCTGCAAGCTAAACTCGTTATATACCTCGACTTCTTCGTTTCTGATTAAGTCGGCAAATTCTTCAAGTAAACTAACTATATCCATTTTACATACCAACCTTTGCAATTCTCCAAGTTTCATCAAAAGAGCAATTATTCTCCCTAGCATACTGGATAAGTTCCTTATTCAAATAAGGATACTTTCTTGGATCTACAAAACTCATGCCTGCTTCATGCCATGCTCTGTGATATAGGGCTTATAACTTTTCTTCATCCACATCAAATAATCCCATACTTTTCTCCTAAAGATTCTTCATAATCTTTTCAATCAGTAAGATATCTGCTGGAAGCCACTTTACATCATATAATTCTTCTTTCGATAACCACCTGGCCGATTCTGCCTCTAACAACTTAAGCTCTCCTTCAACAACATCACACCAATAACAATCCATCGACAAATGGAATGTTGGATAATCATACTCAATGGTGTCGATTAAATCACCTACTTGGATTGTTGTCTCAAGTTCTTCTTTTATCTCGCGGACAAGGGCTTCCTGTGGCGTTTCCCCGGCCTCTATCTTACCGCCCGGAAACTCCCACTGACCTTTAAACTCACCATATCCTCTAGCTGTAGCAAATATCTTATTTTCATTCTTGATAACTGCTGCCACTACTCTTATTGTTTTCATCTACAAAATCTCCATCAGTTTATTTTTCATGCAAACCTCATAGTTTAGCGTCTTCTCACCAACACTCTTGAAGGTAATAACAATATTTGGTCCTTCCACCTTTTTTATAAGCCCAACTCCATACTTTTTATGATTTACTGTTTTTGCCTCAATATCATCAGGCGCATTCACTATTTTCTTTGGTTCTGGTTTGCTCACCTGCACCGGAATTACAGCACTACTATTCTTCACTTTTTTCTTCTTGTTTTCTTCTAAGAACTTTGCATATTCCGAATCAACATTTTTGCCTCTGCTCTTATAATCTTCAATATCTTTGAACACAAACATTGGAGGCTTTTTCACATCGTTGTCCGGCACTGGTCTAATTGGAAACATCCATACCTTTCTGTCATTTCCATCCTCACCAGGCTGCATATCAGTATATGGTTTATCAACAAGTTCAATTCTTCCGCAGTAAATATACTCTCCAGCATCTATAACCTCAAACAAATGTACATCGACTCCATTAAAATCAGAATCCGCAAGCGTCGCATTCTGGGACCATCTTATATCCTGGTCTCCTGACTTACCCATTCCTGTATAATGAAGAACTCCACCTATCCATTTGTCATGGTAAATTCCTTTTGTATAGTCTGATACAATAACAAGCGTATTTGTGGTTTTGGAACGTCTCATACCACCCATATTTCCACACTTGAATTTTTCTACAATATCAGCATTTTTCAAAATCTGCCCTATCTCTAATCCTGGATTAAACATGCGTTACTCCTTCTCTTTTACATATTTTCCGCTTTTAATTCTCATATCGCTTGGCTTCACAGCCTCCGAAGGAATCGCCCAAAATGAACCAATTTTAGTTGCACCTTCAATTCTTCCTTCAGCACACAAAACCTGGATCCTTCTCTTCGTAATTCCCCATTTTTCTGATGCTTGTTTTATTGAAATGTATTCCATCTTCTTCCTCCAAAACATATCGGAAAACAACCTATACTCGTTGTCAATATTATATACCCAATCGCGAACAAAATCAATCTTGCAAAAAGCCAAGCAACCCACATGACCCCACAGCAATCCCTATAACGCAAAAAGCCGGTAAGCAAATCGCAACGATTCACCTACCGTTTTTTTCCCTATAATTTAATTTGCTCTAATGTCTTTCTTCGCTTCTAAAAAACATTGTCAACACTATACCCCAACAAGTCTGCTATTTCTTCCCCGGACTCATAGCAAAGGAATCGTAATTCCAGCAAAGCCAGCATTTCTTTATTTTCAACTTTACCAATAACCTCCATAATCTGTTCTTTTGCCCCTACTAACTCCAACATATCCTTCACTATGTTCTCCTGAAGCTCGTCAATCTTCTCAATATCTGAATGAAAATCGGCGTTATGAACTGCACTCATTTCGTATTTGGTCCGCCTTGCTGATTTCGATAATTCGTTAAGGCTCTCGTACCTCTACCTGATACGCTTGTGATAAAAAATCTAGTACATCCTGCAGTCGTTCTTCCTCCTGTTCTGTTGCAAGTTCAAAGTCTAGCTATATGCTCACTATACATCTTTTCTCGCACTCTTAATTTTCCACTCTGATTCTGGTTTAATTAAAGTTGATCGCTTCGATTTTTCTTTCTTTGGTTTTTCCCTGGAAAGTTGTGCACAAACTCTGCTACAAAATTTTCTATAATCCCACCCCTGAAAATCTTTACCACAATACTGGCATTTACACCACACCCATTCATACGAGTAGCCTCTGCTTTGAATTACATATTTTTTCCTACAAGATCGATTACAGAATTTCTTATTTGGAACATACCTATCAGCTGTTATCTTTTTCCTGCAATATGCACACCTTTTGTTTGGCATCTCATCTACCCTAAGCAGACAGCCTATCTTCTTACAATAATAGCGCACCTGATTTTTAGTAACTCCTAACCGTTTGGCAATCTCATCATATCTCAGGCCAAATTCACGCATCAATTCGATTTTTTCTTTCTCAAATTCTGTAAGCAATACTAGCACCTCCTTGTTAGGTTGGTGCTAGTAAAACTCTTGTACATTCTATTGTCAAGTCATTTTGCTCAATGTGTTGCTACTTCAAATTCTGTGCCATCGTAGTACAAAATTCTGAGGTCCCCATTCTCGAATACAGTAATGTGGTCAACTACCTCCTGCAGTAAATCTGGCTTACATTCCTTGATACTGCCCTCCTGGGCTCGCATCTTCATAAGTCTTGTTTTATATGCTAACAGCTCATTCCCTGACTCAATATTAATGTTCCATAGTGTTTCATAATCTCCGATTGACTCCACAATGGCATTCCAGGTCATTACACATATTTTTTCCAAAGCACTCTCCATAATATATGGACAAGTGCAAACTCGATGTCCAGAATTCTTATTGGTAGAGCCACAGCGCCACTTTTTCATCTTAGTTCCAGCTCTTGTTGTATACGATACCCTGGAATAAAGGTTATTACACTTTCCACATACCACCTTCCCTGAAAATGGATTTTTGTCAGGCATCACCGCGTAATTATTCGTAAAATGATCTTCACAGTATTTCTTTCTACGTGCCAATTCCTGCTGCACCGCGTTCCAGGTATTTACATCTATGATTGGCTCATGATCTCCTTCAATATAATACTTTGGAATTGTACCATCATTCATTACACGCTTCTTAGATAGAAAATCTGCAGTATAGCTTTTCTGCAAAATAGCATCACCCATATACTTCTCATTTCGAAGCATGGAGTCCAGAGTGCTTGCCTGCCAGTTGCATTTTCCATCCCAACTTTTTACCCTCTCTTTTTTGAAAATTCTGGCGATATAGTCAACTGTTTTTCCGGATAAATATTCCTCATAAAGTCTTACCACGATCTTTGCCTGAGTCTTGTTTACAATGAGCTTTCCATTCTCATCACAATCATATCCTAAAAAACGTTTGGTGCTCATCTTGTGTTCACCCTTTTCAAAGCGCCTTCGTATTCCCCAAGTACTATTTTCAGAAATACTTCGACTTTCATCTTGTGCTAAAGAAGATAATATTGTTAGCAAAACCTCTCCTTTAGCATCCAAGGTGTCGATATTTTCTTTTTCGAATCGAATCCCCACGCCCAGTTCCTTTAGCTCTCTTACATAATTCAAGCAATCCAGGGTATTTCTTGCAAATCTGGAAATGGACTTTGTAATAATAAGGTCGATCTTCCCAGCTCTGCAATCTTCGATCATTCTGTTAAAATCATCACGCTTTTTGGTGTTGGTACCGGAGATGCCTTCATCTGCGTAAATGTCCACCAACTCGTAATCAGGATTTCTTGTTATGATTTCCGTATAGTATCGCACCTGGTTCTCATAACTTGATAACTGTTCTTCTTGGTCCGTTGACACGCGGCAGTACGCTGCTACTTTCTTTTTCAATTCTATCTGCTGCCCGTTCACCAGCATCGTAGGCTCTTTTGCTGGTATAACCGTAATGCTTCTCGCCATTTATCATTACCTCCTCTACTACCATTGGTTCCGAAAAAGAAAGACCTGTAAGTTCTGTATCCCTTATCCGGATACCCTTACAGGCCTCTTTCCCTTTATGAATATAAGTGGCGCATAACCACTCGACTTTTCGATTGTAAACATATCTTCTTCGCAGGCTCTTTCCGCAATATGGACACACCAACATTCCACTCATTGGATATCGTTTCTGGTATTTTTCACCTTTTCCAATGTTTCTCTGCTTTCTGTGATATTCCATAAGCTCCTGAACCTGCTGCCATTCTTCTGCGCTAATAATGGCCGGGTGATCTTCTGTTACATAGTAACTTTGCACCTGTCCATTATTCTTTACGGATTGGTGTGTTCCTTCCGGAATGTAAGTTTTCTGGATATGGAAATCCCCTTTGTATTTTTCATTGGTAAGCATTCCCTTAATGGTACTTGCGTGCCAAGAACTTTCTGCTATCGTCGGTACCCCTTCCTCATTTAATGCCTTAGCAATTCTATGACACCCAATGCCTGAAAGGTACATCTTAAATATTAGTCTTACAACCTTGGCTTCTTCTTTATTGATTACCAGGTCCCCTGTCTCATCCTTGTCGTATCCCATGAAGCGGGCTGTATTTACCATTCCCTCTCCACGTTCGAACTTCTTTTTCAAAGTCCATTTATTATTCTCACTTATGCTGCGGCTTTCCTCCTGTGCGAAGGAAGCAAGCACCGTCATCATCAGCTCTCCTTCCGAGGAAAGTGTGTTAATATTGTTTTCCTCAAAAAGCACGCCGACGCCGATTTCTTTCAGCTCTCTTGTGTACTTAAGAACTGTGGTGGTATTTCTGGCAAATCTGGAAATCGATTTTGTAATAATAAGGTCTATCTTTCCAGCCTTGCAATCTGCAATCATTCTTTGAAACTCTGGTCTGTTCTCGCTTCTACCGGTCATTCCCTGGTCCGCATAAACAGAAACGAATTCATATTCCGGATTGCTTTTAATCACGCGCTCATAGGTGCTTACCTGGTTTTCAAAGGACTCGCCTTGCTTTAAGCTGTCCGTTGATACCCTTGCATAAGCACATACTCTTAGCTTTTTTTGCTTAGGTTTTAAAGGTTCTATTTTCCTAAGTTTCATGCGAATTCTCCTTCCTTTTTGGTAGTCCTATTAACGCTCTTGTTCCGCTATAAGTCAAGCAATTTAGCGGTTTCAAGGGTATAATTATCGGTATGACCGAACTGGTAAAATACAAAAAAAGAACCCGGAAGGATTACTCCTCCCAGGCCCAAACTTATGATAACATTTCGTTTACTCGCTTCTGAACCGCACCGTAATCATACCCCTCTGCTAAGAGTCTACTCTTACGCTCAGATCCGTTTTCCCACTTGCCTGCAATGACCTCTCTTGCAAGTTCGTCGACAGACTTCTTTGGTGTCACTCCACATTTGCCATTCACAATATCCTGGATCTCAGCATAATTGTATCCGGCTTCTGTGAGACGCTGCTTTCTCTCCTCACCATTTCCCCACTTACCTGCAATGACCTCATCTGCAATCTCTACTGCAGTTTTCTTTGCAGGCGCTGGTTCTGATGCCTGGCTTTTTGTATAGCCATTGAGTCCTGCCGCTTTAATCTTAGTAGGATAATCCACATAGCAATAATCCTGATCGCAGGTTTGACCATTGATTTTATTACTACGAAGCAGATTAGTTTCACCGCCAAACTGCCACATCTGTGTTTCTGCACCACTGGAATGAGCTGGCTTACTCTTTCCCCATCGCGCAACCCAATGGCTATACCTGGTAAGCTCACCGTCATTCATTTCACTGTTAAAAAATGATTCCGATGAATAAATACCTACCCAATAACCTGCTGCTTCCATAGTAGAACAAAATGCTTTCACAATCTCTGTAAGAGTTGCTCGGTCATTGTCTGTGATCATCTTACCCTCAACATCATAAAAGACAGGGTATTCATATTTCTTTCCACTAAGGATTGAAATAAAATACTCTGCCTCTTTCTTTGCTTCTGCTACACTCTTTGCATTACCATAGAAGTACGCGCCTTTTGGAAGGCCACAATCTTCACACTTCTCATAATTAGCTTCAAACTTGCTGTCCTTATAAAGCCCTGCGTCACCGCCACCAGCTTTTAGGATAGCAAATTCTACACCTTCGTTACTCTTTGCCCTGGCAAAATTGAAATCTCCCTGCCAGTGACTCACATCAATTCCAAATTTCTGACTCATAAATCATTCCTCCTTGTCATCATCTTCTGCACGCTCGTGCAACTGCTCTAATACTGCTTTGATTTTCTGTGGCACCGGCAATCCTAAATGAGCAGCATTTTCTAAAAGGCTCACGCCTTCATTGGAAATATAAAAGAAAATAACTGCTGTTCTAAGGACACTTCCAGTACCAATCACATGAACATCCAGGATGTTTGCAATACCTACCAACAAGAAAATCAGTACCTTCCGACAAATTCCACGAAAGCCAACTTCACTTGAAAGGGCTTTGTCGCTAATCGCACACATAACTCCAGTTATGTAGTCGATAACTACAAAGGCCAGTAATGCATATAACAAACCGTCACATCCTCCTAAAAAGTACCCAAGCCAACCTCCAACTGCTGTAAATACAAACTGAATTGCATTCCAGAATTCCTTCATCGTCTTATCCTCCTTTGATTTTTTTGTATGAAAAAAGCAGCTACCCGCAATGGATAACTGCCTAATTCCGAAAATTATTCTATTGTTCCTGTAAGATGTATGTTATCTTCATGGTCTTATCTGCGGTCTTTGTAACCGGTGCATCCAGGTTATTGATGGTTGCAAGATAATTACACATCATATGCCAGCCAGATGTTGACCAGGTTCCATAATCCGCAAAATAAATAAGTGGTTCATTACGAACCGGTGTTACATTTATGTTGTAACTACTATTAAACAGTGACTGTGCCTCTGGAGGCATAATCTCATTTGTTACTGTATTCGCTATCAAAAGCTGATCATTCCCATTTTCATAATATATTCGTCCATTTATTACAAACTTCGGTAAACCATTTACACTTGAAGCATTTGTTCTTTTAAATTTCACGACATTGGCCGGATTTGTTATCTGTATTTTGTAAAGTTCATACGGAGAATCATATCCCTTTACATATAAATAGCCATCTGTTATAAACATCTGCCAGTTGTTATCTGATCTGAGATATTTATCTGTGGTATTTGTAACTTCATATTGCTTTACCTTCCAAGTGTCCATCTTGATTTCTGTCACCAAATATGACGTATTGGGATCCACTCTATAATCTTTATGAGTACAGATATATAAACAATCTGTAGCCGGATCATAATTATAGCCCCAATATCCAATTCGTAACTCTGTACTAAGTTCTGGAACTTCGATTTCTTCTATCAAGGGCTTTGTATTGTACACATTATCCAGGATAGAAACCGTCTTAAGAAAGGTTCTTCTTTTTGTGATATGAATATGCTTATTATCCATAAACTTAAAGTAATATGCGCAATCCTTCTCCCTGTCTATTACAAATATAAGCTCTGTCTTTCCCATTGTCATTCCGGAATACTTGCTACTTGTGCTGGCTCCGGTCCTATCCGGATGAACATACTGCAGGCTATCTTCTGCTATGGATTGCATAAGAGGATAATCCCTGTTATAGCTTATATTCTTACTCCCATACGATGTAAAGCCGCCATTCTTATGTGTTAAACATACACTTGCAATCGTTCCATTTGCCTGACTGGTTGCAAAATCGTATACATATTTCACATATCGATCTTTCAAATTAATCTCGGATTCTGTTTGGTTAAAACCACCTCGAAATGTATTCTTTGTATTATTCTGCACACCATAGGCAGCACATCCAATTAAGGTTGCATTTGCCGGCGGGTAATAATTGTCAGCATTCTCCGGTATTTCTGTATCAAAGCAAAGAATTCCACCCAGAAGCTTTTCACAATATGGCGTAAATTCACTTAGGAATCTACTCGGACGCTTGCAAAGTCCTAATGGCTTAAGTACATCGCGTAGCGCATTGGTTACCATATTATGATTTTCATAGGTCTCAACCTCTCCCGTATTTACATCCGTAAGTTCAATTCTTGTTGTTCCCTTAAGCATCGTCATCATCTCCATTTCTATAATTCATAACAAAAGAAGTAAGTGTTGCATCACCGGCAAGCCAAAATCGAAAAGTTATCGTTTTTGCATCTAATAGACCTGCATATAGTGCATCCAAATCCATGAGTAAAAATTCTTCCATAGCAAGTTCCTCTGTAAAGTTCTCGCCATCATAGCTATATTGCACAGTAACGGTTCCGGTATATTCTGCATTTAATGCCTTAATACCGAGTACTGTTCCATCTGATAAATCCGCCATGCATTCAATATATTGCTTTGGTGGTGTCCCAGTGATGATCGCATTTAATGGAAACGCTCTGCTATCACTCCAGCTAAGTACTGCTGGACCTTCTAAATGTTTTATCAAATCCCATTCCGGCATTTTGGCAAATCCCTTTTTCTTAAAAAGCAACGCTGATAAATCGGTCCCTTCCAGTTCTACCAGTACATCTTCCTTCTCATCCGTTTCTTCATTCATAATTTGTGTTTCTACGGTATAGAGTTTTCCTACATCATCTCTTACCAGGAGTTTAAATGGTACCAATAAATCTAGCAGCGTATATTTGATTTCAAACGTCTTACTCTCCGCATAATACTGAAAAGTAATATCCGGAGAATCTGCATCTGGCTTTGTAAAGGTATAATTCTTATCTGCAGTAAAACCAAATGCACCATCATAACATTGTATGGGTACCGAAATCATATGAAGCGAAATATCACCTGTATCCCAAAACACAAGATCATACTTAAGCTGATAATCAGCACCGGAAGCATTATAATGAGACCAGCCCTCCCAGCGTATTTTCAAAAATCTATAATAGCTGTATAAGGTTCCTTCTTCTCTGTATAAAGATCTCATTCTTGTATCTCGATTATCAATTTTCAAATGCGTTGTATCGCTTCCAATTCCCCAATAAGAATCTCCATGCGCATAAATAGAAGGAGCAGACTTCCCTAGAAATGTAAAGAAATCTGCTCCACTGACAGCAAGTGTACCGCTATCATAATTATTACTATCCTGCAGCAAACAGGTCATATTAGTAACCCCAGCTGCAAAAATATCATTTATATTGTCGTAATTCATAGTGTAAATTCCACCCCTTTCACGCCATCAAAACCTGCTATATCGATTTCGGTACATTCTAAGAAGCCTTCATCAATTTCGCCTGTTACAGCTTTTTGAGTTTCTTGTGTGGTAGCCTTCAATTCAAAGAATCCATTCACAACATCCACCATATCTGGCACCTTTACAGATGTATTCGTAACAGTGATCACAAGCTGTGGTCTATATCCAACGGTATAACCATTGGCTTCAACACCATTTACCTGTTCAAAGTATGCAATATCAACACGCATATCTTCTACATATCCATGATCCAATGATATCGGTTCCGACTGCTGCACATACCTTTTTCTCAAAGTGAATCGTTCCTCATTATTAACTGTGATATATCCATTATACTTAGGATTTCCACGCACACTGGTAAGTACAAACGTACGGAGGATTTCTGTGATCCAGGCACGATCTGTAAATCTATCGACCACAAAATTCTGGTCAACAATAGCAATATTCCCAATTGTCTGCGTGATACCTGGCCTCCTGGATGTTGGAAATGATACACTTACTCTATCCTTAAAACCATCTGTCACAAACGGAATATCACTAATATTGATAAATCCAATATTCTCATTGATATTGATGCGTCCATTCCAATCTCCCAAACCTGCTGCAAGTCCCTGTCCACTAATAGTCGCTCTAATCTGTGCCTCGCCAATTTTTACAGTACCCGTCGATATCTTAAGGTACATAGAAAATGTATTGGAACTATTCTCTATTACTTTTGAAATTGGAAAAAACAAGGTAACAATGTGCTTCCCATACAAGCATGTCTTTGTTGGCATGAAAGTATCAATCGTTTCATTATTTATCTTGTATATAATGGATAGCTCCGGGAATTCTGTGCTCTCCGAACTATCCTCTGCTTCCTTTGTCACTTCCGGTTTTACAACCTCTAACAGCATTTCACATTGAAAGGCCGCTGTTGTTTCTTCTGTAGCAGTGAAATCAATATCCATCACATTAGTAAGCGACTGTCCTATCACAAATGGACTTACATTTACGAAATTATAAATAATGGTCTTCCCACTCTCCACAGAATTCATAAGTCCTGTAATATTCTTATCATTCTTGCTTTTGGCAGATGCAAGTCTTGGATTCTTACCTACGCATTTCAATGCCATCTTTCCATTGATCTTGCATTCAATGCTGGTGATGCAACTTATCTTTGTTTCATCCGCATGACCGCCGGAGAATTTCAAAATATCACCAACCTCAAGTGCCGGATTTCCTATGGTGGAACTGTCAAATGGTACATAATTTACTTTCTGGAGTGCTGTCAAGATTTCTCTTAACATTTTCTCACGCACTGACTTCAATCCAAACTGCATCAAAGGGTTCACCCCAAGATTCATTGTAAGTCCATCATCCTTTTCCATTGCGATGTATTCTGCTATCTGGCTAATCTGATTTGTTGATGAGACCGCTGTATAACGTGTCACAAAATCAGAATAGCTGCTATCAAACCTCTCTGTCTGAGGAACATTCCATACAGAAGTATTACCATACTGCTTAAGCACCAGTTTTCCATACCGATCTATCTGACAAAAACACCCCAGTACCTGTGCTACATAAAAAATCAGGTCACGAAAAGTCTCCATATCATTATCTGCATATACGCCAAGTGTCATCTTCCCATTTGGCAGTGCATTGATTTCTGCTACGGTTTGTGCCATTTCTACCTTGCACGCTTCACATGCAACCTTTAAAAATTGATATGGCGTACCACTGGAAGAAGCCAACTTCAATGATTTTTCAAAACGTAACATATAATCGTAGGCTTTTATCTCCAAAGTTCGCACCTTCCGATTGGCCTCTGTAATCTCAAATACACCCATCGGTATGGTTTCTACTGTCCCATCTAATAAAGTCAGTGAATAATACATCCGTATCAGTGCATCTTCCAATGTGTATCTATCAATTTCAGAAAAGAGACTTATTCCTAACTCTGCTGCATAAACAGTCCCCAGCTCTATTTCTGTGTTGCTGCAGCACTGCCACTTAATATATCCAGAGCCTTTTACAATATCTTTTGCGCCAAACGTATATGTTTTTCCGGCTTTCGTGGTGATTGAACCAGACCACTCATATTTTCTTGTATTCTGTCTTACTGCATTCTTGAACTTTTCTGATACTTCAAACACCAACGTCACCTCCTACATTTCATTCAGCGTAAATGATACTGTCCATAATCCCTTGTACGATGTATCTTTTTTCAGCTTTGCCTTAAATCCATATATATACATCTCTGTTTCTTTCAACTCCAGATCTTCCGTGTCAAAGTACTGAACCGTAATCTTTGGCATTTTCGAATATTTCGTAAGCAGCCTAAGCCATATTTTTGAGACAGAAAAAGAGACGGAAATGGTAACCACTCCCGTCCGCACCACATCTCTTTGTGTTGTTCCCGCCTCTGTCTCTCCTCCTGAGTCAGCTTCTACATCAGATAAATCCAAATCATAAGAATCCGGCAATGGCAGCTTTTTCTGATTGAATACCAAATACTGCAAATATGCCATTCTACCTACCTCCACTTCTAAGATTTGCTCGCTGCTGTGCTGATACTATTACTTCATCTAACATGGTTCCACCAAGATATACCGGAATTACAATGTCGCCATTTGGCCCACCTGCATTTTCTATTGCATCTTTTATTGCTGATGCTATCCCGGATATGCTCTCTGTTTGTGCGGCTCCCTGGGTAAGAGAATGATTCTCAGTATCTCCTATCTTTGGATTAATCACCATATCAGAAGAAACCCCGCTGACAGCCTTTTGAATCATTCCACGACTTTTTTCGATTCCCTTTGCCATGCCTCCCATGAAGTCAGGCATCCAAGATTCGTAATCCGTCAGTGGTCCTTCATCCGGGACTGAGAAATGAAGGAATGACTTGATTTTATCAGCAACACCTTTTACAGCATCACCAACTGCTCCAATGCAGCTCTTAATACCATTTACGATACCCATAACCAGATCTTTGCCCCAGGTAAACGCCTGAGAAGCAAGCCCAGTAATATGACTCTTCACATTGGAAAATCCTGTCTTTACTGCATTCAGCACATTTCCCATTGCTCCCTTCACAGCATTCACGATGCCAGTAAACACAGATGTGACAGCGCTCTTAATTGCTCCAAGAACTGTTGATACTGTCGATTTGATGGTATTCCAGATGGTTGAAATCGTACTCTTAATCGTGTTCATGATTGTAGTAATCGAATTCTTCACTGCTGTGAAATCCCCAGTAATCAATCCCTTAATGCCACTAACTACTGCCTGAACAATCGTCTTGATGGCATTCCACACTGTGGTAAAAATGGTTTTTATCGCATTTAACACAGTGGTAATCACTGTTTTTATCGTATTCCATACCGTAGTAATCACTGTCTGAATGACAGTAAGTACAGTCTGGATAATCGGTCTTATAAATATTGAAATACGTCGTCACCAGTGTTTTTATCACATTGAACACTGTGGTAAATACACCTTTGATTGTCTCCCAAACTGTAGTAATTACAGTTTTGATGACATTTATGACAGTTTCAATGATGGTTTTATACAAATTGAAATATGTGGTCACCAATGTCTTGATCACTTCAAACACTGTGGAGAAAATCGTCTTGATAGCCTCCCATACCTGCGAAAAGAACTCCTTGATCGCATTCCATACGGTAATCGCTACCTGCTTTACATTCTCCCAAAGATCAATCCAAAATTGTCTAAATCCATCACAGTTATTCCACAAATAAATAAACGCAGCCACCAAAGCTGCGATTGCTGCGATAATAAGGACAATAGGATTTGCAAGCATGGTCGTGTTAAGGGCAGCAAATGCACCTTTCACAGTATTGATAACTCCTGTAATTTTCGGAACTACCGTCATAATCGTTCCTACTGCAGATATCACTTTTCCAATGACAATCAGCACAGGTCCAAGCGCTGCCGCAACCAGGGCCACTGTGACAATTACTTTCTTTGTTCCATCATCTAAAGAATTAAGCCAATCCACTGCTTTTTGAATTACACCTACAATACTCTTAATTGCTGGCATCAAAAGCTCACCAAAAGAAATAGCCAGCCCTTCTAAGGCTGACTTTAAAATAGTGACCTGTCCTTGTAAGTTATCAAGCTGGGTATCTGCCATCTGTTGAGCAGCACCACCACTATCTGTAATCTTCTGCTGTAAGTCGTCCCAGGTACTTCCCGTATTAGCAAGCAATGCATTCACAGAAGACAAATCTGTTTTATTAAATATGGTTCCAATGATATTTGACTTCTCAGCAGATGTCATTCCATCCATTGAAGTATTAAGATCACCCAAAATATCATTCAATGATCTCATGTTTCCCTGAGAGTCATACACCTGAATTCCCAAGGACTCCATTGCCGCTGCAGCTTTATCTGTCGGATTCTGCAATGAAAGAATAATATTTCGAAGGTGTGTACCACCTTCAGCTCCCTTAATACCATTGTTTGCCAAGATACCAAGCGCTGTATTTAACTCGGCCGTTCCACCCTTTACAGATTTTGCAGTTGCACCAATCGTAAGAATTCCCTCTCCAAGCTGAGCTACTGAGGTGTTGGTCGTGGATGCAGTCTTAGCCATCTGATCTACCATTGTTCCTGCTTCATCAACCCCCATACCAAGTGCTGACATTGCATCGGTTACCATATCAGAAGCAGAGGCCAAATCAATATCACCTGCCGCAGCCAGGTTAAGTACGGTTGGTAATGTATCGCACATCTGCTGTGTATCATATCCAGCAAGTGCCAGGTAATTAAGAGCTTCTGCACATTCCTTAGCAGAAAAAGCGGTCTCAGATCCCATCTGCTTTGCCAGCTCATTCAGTGTATCCATTGTATTTACTGACTGTCCATCAACTGTAGACATGGAATCTTTTGTAATTCCCATCGTCGCCTGCACCTGTGACATTGCAGACTCAAAGTTTGCTGCCGTAGAAACTGCTGCTGTTCCAAGTCCGGTAACACCTGCTGTAACAGGAAGTAACTTCTGGCCTGCAGAAGAAATATTATCTCCTACAGTCTTTAACTTTTCTCCTGATGCAGCTATCTTTTGCACTGCCGTAGCAGACTGGTTCGCTTGTGTCTCTAATTTCTTTAAATCCTGTTCTGTCTCAATAATCTCTCTTTGCAGAGCATCATATTGCTCCTGGGAAATCTCCCCATTTGCAAGAGCTGTGTTTGCCTGAGCCGCTGCCTGTTTTAAGGTTGCGAGCTTATTCTTTGTTTCTTCAACAGCCTCTCCTAAGAGCTTATGCTTTTGAGCAAGCAGCTCTGTATTTCCCGGATCCAACTTTAGGAGTTTATTGACATCCTTAAGCTGCGCCTGTGTATTTTTAATTTCTCCGTTGACACCTTTTAGCGCGGTTTGCAACTTGGTAGTATCGCCACCAATCTCTACTGTAATTCCTTGAATACGACTTGCCACGCTTCTCACCTCCTAAAAAATGGCAACAAAAAAGGAGCATCTCTGCTCCTAAGAAAAAGCACCAGCCGCTAAGCTGATGCCATTCATTAATCTTGTAAGATTACTATATTTTCACACCCTTGCTCTTTCGCTTGAGCCTTACATTCTTCTTCAGTTGCTGCGATGCCCCTGATCACATCATTTTGATCTGTCCAGTAAAATGAAAAATCCCCCTCACCAAACATTTTCTTTTTTACTTCCTCCAATATTTGCATTTCAACAACATCTATTCTTGCCTGGAATTGCTCAGCTTTATTAACTGCTGTACCTTCTTCATGATGCATATACATATCAATTACATCATAGAGATCACTCTTAAATTTTACTGCAGCAACATCCGTATCAAAATAAACCCCGAATCCATTTCCATAAACTGTTGTTATTTTGTAACCCTGTTCTTTCAAGGCTAATGCAATGGCCATAATTCGTGAAAAAGGGATGTCAATGATCGGAAAGAAATTCTGCAAATCCTGATCAATAATATCATAAAAGCCTTTTTTCTTGATGTTTCTTATGTATTCTGCCTCTTCCTGATCCAACTGTTCTAAATAACTCAAAATGCGTTCTTCCTCCTCTGTTATTTCCATTTGTCCAAATAATAAGTAGTCTGTTGTAACACCAAATATAGCTGAAAGATCTGCCAACATATAGATATCAGGCTTGCCGATTCCTTCTTGCCATGCAGATATAGTTTGTCTTGCCACATGCAATTTATCAGCCAGGTCCTGTTGTGTCATTTTATTTCTACTTCGAAGGATTTTAATGTTATCTCCGAATCGTACTCTTCTACTCATATGATACCTCCTGGTATTTGATATAAGAATTGTACCATCTATACACAAAAGAACCTAGCAAATCATTTTAACATCCTCCTAGAACTTATCGAAATCCTCCTGAGTTGCAAGAGTCGCATACTTGCATTCATCGTTCCTGCTCTCTGCGAACATATCATTTACCATTCCAATGGATAAAAGATCCAGGTCTCTAATACTGATACCTAGCTGCACGCATCGAAGCAGGAATAATGGTGTTGTCATTTCGCGCTCAGTTGGGCGAAGTTTTTTTTAGCTTCGACTTCTGTTTTTACATTAAGCCCCCAAAGCTCAATGATCTGAGGAAGTACCTGATAAATTGAAAACGTGTTGAAATCATCAAGCCACTCCTCTGGAGTATCCGGCACATTAGCATCTGCATGCTTTGCCATAATAAATGCAATGTTCTCAAACATCTCAAGAGAAAAGCTATCCAGGCTTGAGTTACTTACATCGCCATCACCGATAGCTTTTTCCAAGGAACTCAAATCCTTATAAATGTCTCTCTGAAATTTAAGTCTATAAATACGTGGAATGGCAGCGCTTGCTTTAAACGCTACCTCCTTTCCATCGATTTCAATTTTCTTAACAATGCTCATCCTTTCCTACCTCCTACTTGCTTGATTTAGCAGTTGTTTCGCTTGCTGGTGCACTCTGTGGCTCATACACAGATTTGTACCAGTTGTTATAAACGGTCTCTGTGGTAGAATCACCAGTCTTTGCCTTTACATAACCGGAAGCAAGTGGTCTCGCTTTTACGGTCAGCGTTTCTGTCTGCACTTCCTTCTCATCCTCATTGGTCTTAGACTCAATGGAAGGTCTGGAAGCAGAACAGTTATAAAGCACATGTCTGATCTTTCTCACATCACCATCAAACTCGAAAAGAAGTGCAAAACTGCCGGTCTCACTATTGGAATTTTCCACAAGCACCTTATTGGCATCCTGCTCCTCTTTCAAAATATCTGTCCTGAAGGACTCCGGAATCATAGCAAGCTCTAAGTCACCATCGTAGCCCTGGTTGTTATTGATTACATAGTATTCCACGCCATCAGCATAGAAGCTTTCCGGCTCACCGGTTGGATCCAAGGAAATGGATACTGCACCAGGCATCGCTACCGGATTTGCGAATGTTACAGTTCCGTCCTCGGCCTTTGTAATCGGCGCATAATGGACATTACAAATATTGAATTTTACTTTATTTTTTCCAGCCATTGTTATACCTCCATCTGGTAAAGCACCTCATACAGATTTTCCGATTCAATCCATACTTCGCTTTTTTCATAAAATAAGCCGCACTCATCGAGCACAGCCTCCACCTGTTCCTCAAGCTCTACATCTTTCAAATCGGTGTAAAGCTCCACATTTACTTTTCGTTTCTTAAAGTAAACTTTCCCGTCAGCAGCAAAGTTACTACTGTTCGGATATAAAAATACTAAAAAAGGCGGCTCCGGTGATTCACCCTCCACAAAGTGGTCATAGGCAAACGGAAGTCCACTTTTTTCTAACAACTCTATGATTTCCTGGTGCGTCACTGTTTCAGCCCCCTTTCAATCTTCTCTTGCAGGGAAGTCACACCATGTTCTTCCGCAGGAGCAATATGAGGTCTCGCAGCAACTCTTCCTCCACCACGCTTGGCATGGCCATGTTCCAGAAGGTGTGCGATCTGATATCGGTTCTTGGAATGAACCGTCATGGTGAGGGAATTGCTGGTTTCCTTTGTTTTCTTGGTGCCCCAGCTCTTTTTATAAGCACCAGTCCTCTTTGGCGCATTTTCCGATATTTCCTTTTTGACTTCCTTGCTGACCTGCTGCACACTTTGCTTTACCAGCTCTGTGGAAACATCTGCATATTCTGTCAGGCCCTTCATCACAGCCTCTGCCAAATGGTCAACCGTTACTGTGTTTCTCGCCATGCTATCACCTCTTTACCCTGGCGGCTCTAAGTTTCACCGTCTTATTCTGATACTGCACATTATCTACAAAAGAAATGTTATAAAGTGTTCCCCGGAATACAATTCGGAAATGCTCACTGTCCATATCTTTTATCTTTTCACAATATCGAATTACAAAATTTACCTCATCCTGGGCGTTCACCTCGGAAGCTGCCCAGTATTCTTTCCCGGAAAGATTATTCACATAGGCATAGCAGGAATGATATTCTTTCCACACCAGCTTGTGATTTCCGTTCTTATCCTTGGCACCTTCACTTTTTTCAATCGTGATGCGCTCTCTCATTTTTTCTATCAAAAGTCCACCCCTCTCAAATTGGATAACATCGCTCTGAGAGTAAGGTTCAACTCCTCATGATCGGCTTCCTCCCTGTGCTCATATAAGAAGGCAACCACAAACATGATTGCAACACGAACACTGTTATTGTTTTCAAATTCTGTCATATCATCACATCTTAGGATATCCTGAATCTTACGCTGTGCTGATCCAATGAACGCCTCTATCAAATCGTCGTCATCTTCAAAATCTACTCTAAGATACTTCTTCATTTCTTCAACTGATACAATCACGCTTGCTACCTCCCTTCTAAAAGATAGGCGGCACCACCGATAGCAGCACCGCCACTAAATTATCCCTGGGACTTAGCAGAACCCTTGATATCAAGTGTCTTAACAGCCTCAGAAAGAATGAGCTTACCATCCACGCGCTCAGATGCGAGGAATCCCACCTGACCAGTAGTAGCAAATAGCTCATTTAATCTCTTAAAGCTACGTCCCTGACGATCAGCAATCCAGTAATGGCTGTAATCACCAAAAGCCATGACTCTATTTCCAGCCGCAAGCTCCGGAACATAGATGGAAGTCTTATAAGGACGATTTAAGATTCTATCCGGTTCTCCTTCTCTTACCGAAGGCTGCCAGATATAATTGCCATTTCCATCCTTTAACTTTCTGATTGCCTTAACAGTGGAATCGTTAAGGATCCAGGTTGCCTTGTTACGGTATGGTGCTCGAAGGCTATAGTAAAGATCCATCACATCATCAAAAGTGATGTTTGTACTTGTTGCAGTCACTCCGGTTTCAGCACCACCTGTTGCATTGAAGATACCGATTGGCTTTCCGCTACCATCACCTACAAAGAAGGCCTCCTCCTCTTTTGCACCGATACGACGAGCGAACTCCCTGGAAATATACTGCTCAATGTTGAAAACAGAATCATTTAAGAGCTCGTCAGAAATCTTAATCATGGTTGCGAGCTTATGCGCACCAATTGATGTCTGTCCAAAAGCATCATCGCTTTCAGGGAACTGTTCTCCCTCGTCAATCCACGCTGCTTCTCCCTTAGAAGTAACAATCGGGATTTTACGATCCCCGCTGGAAGTTCTGATTACATGAGCAAGACTTCTAAAGAAGTTCTCCTCCTCCAATCTTTCCACCAGGGTTCTCTCATATTCATCTGGAGCAAGGAATCCACCCTCAGAATCTGTGCCAATGGATAATGCGTTCTGCACATCAAAGGACATTTTATTTCTGATGGCTCCAGTCCAGAATGCACTCTTGTACTCATCGCTGGCTCTACCAGTCTTACCAGCAGTACCTTCCATCTTGGCACTAGGCTTATTTGTGATCGGAGCGCTTGTAGCCTTTGCCATTTCTGCATCGATTGCAGCCTGGCGCTCAAGTCTGTCGATCTCCTTACCAAGATTAACAACCTCTGCTTCCATGCGGTCATAGGTTGCTGCATCCTCAGCACTCATCATGCCATTTTCATTCTGCTTTGCATCTAAGAAAGCCTTTGCCTGTTCCCAGGTCTTTGCTCTCTTTTCCTTCATCTCTAAAATCTTACTCATAATTCAAAATCCTCCTTAATGTCTCAAGAGATTTAATCTCTTTTGTAACTGATCTACAGGTACCTGATTTTGCGGCTTTACCACAGAAACCTTATTCATAAACGACTGTGCTGCGTGCTTTCCTGAAAACATCATCGCCTGCTGTTTAAAAGGAAATTTCTTCTCCTTCTCGTCGTCATCGCCATCTTCCTTGCCTTCCTCTGGATCCTCGCCCTCATCCGGTTTCTTCTTAGCAGGTGCTTTCTCCTCTTTTGAAAAGAGGATTTCATCTGCAAATCCAAGTTCAAACTGGTTTGCGCCATTATAAATTACAATAACATCATCAAAATTAT
>ENA-ORRE01000528-ORRE01000528.1-human-gut-metagenome-genome-assembly--contig:-NODE-528-length-29734-cov-37.641531_pt1 | contig 29734 bp, 27 predicted proteins | sample MGYA00242171_ERZ509126 | MGnify/ENA primary metagenome ERZ509126 (study PRJEB26280, sample SAMEA2338648) | human gut metagenome | biome: human gut; feature: human-associated habitat; material: faeces... | reverse complement strand
GAACTTTGACCATGCTCTTGTGCTGAGAGAGGATGACCCGCTGCTGCCTGCTGTGCTGGAAGTCTATGAGAAGCAGGGGATTAGGCAGGGACATCCGCAGAATAAGATGAAAGGGGAGGCATTTTGTACGGAATTGGCAAAGGCTTACCCTGATTGCCGGCTGGTGGTGACGAAAGAAACAATGACTGTCGAGGGGATGATAAAGATTGTATATGACCTGCTGAAGAATCAACTGAATATTGTGAAGATAACCTTTACCAGTGGTGTAAATATGGCATCTGCAGAGTTTGATTGCCATAAAGATATTGACAGGTGTCCGTGGTGTGGAATCTCTCTTAATGAAAAGGGAATCTGTCCGAAATGCGGATATAAGAAATAAGTGTTCTGCCCATGTGTGCAAGATGCGGAGCACAAGAGGCAAGGCCCTGGAAGGAAACTTTCAGGGCTTCCTTTTTTTCTATCATTGTTGTTGTGGCGGTGCTGCATCTTTGATGCTCTCAAGAGTGGGCGGAGAAACGGCAATATGCTCTTTGAAATGGCTTTGCGGTATGGAGTGATTGAAGAAAAAATGAAAAAAGCTTATAGATGTTCTTTTTTGTATATTTGCCTCATTAAAATGATTCGAAAGGTATTTAGGATCAAAATAGGTATGTTTTCAATAATTTAACGTGAGTTCGATGAATATACTTTAGAATAAAGTAAGCTGTCTGTCATTTGAACTGTCCACAAAGCTGATACCTGTACACTTGCCAAGTAGAACCTTCTTGATGAACAGTATCAATGGGATGGCAATCTCACGTTCCAGTTCAACGAAACGGTTATATGATACCATCTCAGGAAATAGATGGCGCATGTGCTTACATACCTTTTCGAGATAGAAATGCTTCAAGTAGCGATATCCTGATGAATGAAAGAGAATCATTATCACCATGATTTCCGTCTTTTAGATACGGCTTTCACGGTGGTATTTGCGCTTTCTTTCTGCCTTAAACGAATATTTTGCCATCTGTGCATCAAAAAATTTGCAAAAATCATCTGCAATACAAAAAAATTCAATAACTTTGTCTTCGGTAATCATAGCGATTATTGTTTTGTATTCCTTTGTAATTGAACACTATAAAGATACAATAATTTTCGCTAATCACCAAATTTACAGGCACTTATAATTCGTCGAACTCACGTTAAATAATGAAAAATCGATTGGTACTTTTGTTCACAGCAGTATTATGCTGGCAGAACATTTTGGCACAAGAATACGTTGAGTATCAAGGAACAAGGTATCCTACACATAGTTCCTTATCTGAAGATAATCCAACCGTAAAAATACGTCCTTTCAACCAGCAAAAATTTGATGCTACAAAAGGAATAGTTGGGATAGAAGTCAATGGAAAACTGATAAAATACGATTGCCACAAAATATACGAAGAAGATTTAACAAATGAATATCTAGAGATTCCATATGAAGTGAATGATACATCATCATATGGTGACGTTCTCGTAAAGCGAGTTCAATATATTGAAGAAGAGATTACATTACTCAATGAGATTAAAGAACTTATAGCAAATTACAAATCCCTTCATGGGAGAGAACCTCTTGGTAATACACAAAAGATATTCTTGCAGACTTTGATTGATAATAGAAAAGGTATCAACATAAAAGTCTTAGAAGCTGCTCAGAAAGCTGCTCAAAAGAATAGGTTTGATAAAAAAATGGAACCAATTAATGAGGTGTTATTGCCAAAAATAGATTCTGAGTTATCGTATCTTAATAGTCTTATTTCTGATAAGGACAATTGGGAAAAGATATTACAAGCCAATTTGACTGGTTCATGTATTTCAAGACTTGATAATTATCCAAAGGCAGAAGTATGGGCAAAGTCAATTCTTGAAATAAATAAAGCAACTGTTTTTGTAAAAGTCCCAAATCCATTTCTTTTGAACGAAATTGAAGTGCCTAATCCGAATTTTAAAGATCATAATTCAGTTGAAAAAATAGAAGAAGGATATTTGACATATAGCAATAATGAATATAATTATAGTATGAAGATACCTTCATGCTTTAAGGAGGAATTTGAAATCTTCTGTAGAGATGGAGGTAGTAACTACGATTTTCTTTATGGACACGGACAATACGAAGGAGTACTACTAAATATTGCCACTCAAAAGCACTCAGGTTATATGTACTTGGACGGACAAGGTATATATGATAATGATATGAGTGGTGGAGTTTATCAATATTTAAGCAAACAAAATGGTGAAAGTAATAAAAAAATAATAAGTAAGGACGTATTTGATTATGGTTATCTTATAATCTGTAATTTGACCTATTTGGGTAAACCATTTACAGGTAAATTTTATGCTTTCAATCTTAGAAATAATGTTCAATTACGATTTTACATCAGATACCCTCAAAATATGAATAATAAGTTTGAGGAATATATTCAAAACATGATAGACAGCATAGAAGCTTTTTAAGGATTGATATTTTTATTCATCCCCATAAGAGCATTGTGTCATCAATGTAGAAGAAGAAGGTACAGAGGCAGCAGCTTTGACTATGGCAGAACTTGACCTGGGTTGTCCTCCCCCCGACGAATTTCCTGAGCCAGTGACCATGAAGCTTGACAGACCTTTTGGCTTTGCCATTGAGGGAGAATACGATCAACTTCTTTTCATGGGCATTTTGAAGCAAATGTGATGAAAGACAATCAGCCGCAAGACATGACATCCTGCGGCTGATTGTATTATCAGGCTGATGAGTTCCATTACCTATGAAATGCAGACTTCGCTACATGTTCTTCTTTCTGGTACTCTTCCATCTCATGCAACTGTTCATAGACTCCTTGGATATTCATGTCCATGGAATGGTCATGGTCATAAGGGAAGGAGTGTTTCACGCTTAGCCCTGCATTCGTAACAGTGCCAACGTCGAAATTGTCTTCTTGCTTATTATACTACCTCAGTTCGGGATAAGAGATAGTCAACAAAAAAGTTGGTAGTCTCACAAATATTTTGTACATTTACAGGTGAATTTCAAACAGTTACAAAAACATTTGATATGACTACCGATTACAAAGTTACAGAATTATTTTGTATAATAGACGAGTTTTGCAAACATTTTAATGCAGAAAATGCGGGAAATAAATCTCCGTGTACTCCGTGCCTCTGTGGTGAACGTAATCCCCAGGATTTATCGGGTGAGCCACAATTGGCTATATAAAACGTATTTAGTGTTAAAAAATAACACGGAATTTGTTTTGATAGGGGTAAAGGTCTATCTTTGTAGAAGATAAGCTGCATTCGGCAAATTACACAGAACGAAATCGACCGCGACGTTATCTTCCACGGTATCGACCAGTCGTATTATTACGAGGGTTACGAGCCGGAGTAGTATGCTGCGACACATAGTGCTGACTTTTTGGCACAAAGGAAAAACGGCACGGGATTTGTATTATACAGAATACATTATTTATATAGAAATAAAACAAAAGAAAAGGGAAAAGATTATGAGACAAGAAGATTTGTACAGAATGATAGACGAGAAGGAAAGAGGACTGGATATGTCGGTGGCTTTCCCCGCGCTGATGCGTAAAGTGTACACTTGGATGACGCTGGCGCTCGTCATTACGGGCGTTACGGCTTACGGGGTGGCTAACTCGCCGGGACTGTTGCAGGCTATTTATAGCAGTAAACTGACGTTCTTCGGTCTGATTGCGGCCGAGCTGGGTATCGTAATCTACACTTCGGCACGCATACATAAGCTGGCTCTGTCTACGGCTACGCTGCTGTTCGCCCTGTTCTCGGTAATCAACGGAGCGACACTTGCGTCGGTATTCATCGTGTATTCGCAGGCGGCCATCACAAAGACGTTCCTCGTTACGGCCGGAACGTTTGCTACGATGGCGTTCATCGGAAGCACCACGAAGCGCGACCTCACTAAGATGGGCGGCATACTGATGATGGCTCTTATCGGACTTATCATCGCGGGAATCGCCAATATGTTCATTAAGAGCAGCGGATTCGACCTCATCGTGAGTGGACTTGGCGTACTGATATTCGTCGGACTGACTGCTTGGGACGCTCAGAACATAAAGCGTCAGCTTGCCATGTCGCCAGATACAGGCGAGAGCGCACAGAAGATTGCGCTGTTGGGATCGCTCAGTCTCTACCTCGACTTCATCAATATGTTCCTCTATCTGCTCCGCTTCCTCGGAAACAGAGACTAAGATTACAGGGGCGTCTGAGCTTAAATATCTGATAATAAGGCATAAAAAGGACTGCTTTATGGTTAAAAATCCATAAACGAATAAAACTTTTAGCCCTTTTATACGTCTTAATAAGAAAAGGAGCTGTGGCTCTCGAGGGTGGAGGAATGGAAGTCTCAATCCTCAAAACATAAAATGACAATAATATAAATAAGGAGAAAATAAAATGAAGAAACAAGTTTTTGTATTCGCGCTTGCAGCCGGATGCTTGTTGATGACAGGTTGCGCAAGCAAGAAGGAACTGGTGAACTGCCAGAATGAGAACAAGGAACTGACAAACAATTATCAGTCGACAAAGGAGCAACTCGCCGCTTCACAGACCCGCGTGGCAAGCCTTGAGGAGCAGCTCACACAGTCGAAGCACGCTTATGCAGCATTGCAGAAGTCGCTTGACAAGAGTTTGACAAACGCCAATCAGAACAATGTGAGCATCGAAAAGCTCGTTGACCAGATTAACGAGTCAAACCAGTACATCCGCCATTTGGTTGATGTGAAGACCAAGAGTGATTCGCTGAACCTCGTGCTTACGAACAATCTGACTCGCTCGCTGAGCAAGGAGGAACTGAAGGAGGTTGACGTTCAGGTTTTGAAGGGTGTCGTTTATATCTCGCTTGCCGACAATATGCTCTACAAGAGCGGTTCATACGAGATTAATGACCGCGCAGAGGAGACTCTGAGCAAGATTGCGAAGATCATCATGGACTATAAGGACTATGACGTTCTGATTGAGGGTAACACCGACAACGTGCCTATCTCTCGCGAGAATATCCGCAACAACTGGGATCTTTCTTGTCTGCGCGCGTCTTCTGTCGTACAGTATTTGCAGACTAAGTATGGTGTAGATCCGAAGCGTCTGACTGCCGGTGGCCGTGGCGAATACAACCCGATAGCTACCAACAGCACCGAGGTGGGCAAGCAGCGCAACCGCCGCACTCAGATTATCATCACTCCGAAGCTCGACCAGTTCATGGATCTTATCGAGCAGGCACCGGAGGAGTAAAAGCCCCCTCCAACTCCCCCAAAAGCCCCCTCCAAATCCCCCAAGGGGGAGAGACCTAACGGGATGAGGCCTTTCTGATACCGTTGGTTTATAATCGGAGGCTCTAAACAGAGAAGAATTATAAGATATAGATATAAAAAATAGCCTGACGCAATATTCACGTCAGGCTATTTTTTTGTTCTTTTTATAAAGGGTTCTGTTTTAAGAACCATCAATCGTCAATTCACATCATTATTACTTTTCCCTCATCAGTTGGTCCTCTCCCCCTTGGGGGAGTTGGAGGGGGCTTTTTGGGGAGCCGGAGAGGGCTAAGTAATCATAATGCACAAGCGGCTTTATGTCGTGCTGTCCGATGTTGGAACGGGCGTCGTCTGACGAGTAAGAACTGCGTCCTATGGCGATTCGGTTGCCCTTGTTGTCGATGATGTTCACGATGTCCCCCTCCTCGAAATTGCCCTCGATGGCCGTTACACCCACAAGGAGCAGACTCTTGGCTGCATTGCTTTGGAGCACTTCGGCAGCCTTCTCGTTGACGCGGACAATACCTTTGGCGAAACTCTCACTATGCGCAATCCATTTCTTCACGTTCGATGTAGGTGTCGGATTGGGCAGGAATTCAGTGTGAAGGGTCTTCTCCGGCTGCTTGGCGAGGCTTATCAGAATGTCGTTGGTCTTACCGTTTGCGATGATAACCCTTATCCCTTCATCCGCAACCTTGCGCGCTATGCCGTATTTCGTTATCATTCCGCCACGTCCGAAACCGCTTTTCTCAGTCTGAATATACTCGCTTATGTCCTTGTCCGGCTCCACCTGCTCAATCACTTTAGCCCCCGGCGTACTCGGAGAGCCGTTGTATATGCCGTCGATATTGCTGAGGATGACAAGCGTTGAGGCATCCATCATCGAGGCGATGAGGCCCGACAGCTCGTCGTTATCGGTGAACATAAGTTCCGTAACGCTCACGGTGTCGTTCTCGTTGACTATCGGCAGTATTCCGTTTTCGAGCATCACAGACATACACGCACGCTGGTTCAGGTACTCGTGGCGAGTGGCGAAGCTCTCCTTCATGGTGAGAATCTGCCCCACGTGTATGCCGTATTCGCGGAAAAGGTCATAATACAGGTTTATCAACTTCACCTGTCCGACGGCCGAGAACAACTGTCTCTGCTCCACGGAGTCTAACTTCTTCACCGCGTTTACTTCACTTCTGCCGCACGCCATAGCTCCCGACGATACGAGAATCACCTCGTATGAGTTCCTGCGCAGCCATGCAATCTGATCCACAAGTGCCGACATACGTGTTACATCGAGCGTGCCGTCGTTGCGAGTCAGCACGTTGCTGCCCACCTTTATAACTATTCTCATATTAATGAAGCCTCACCCCCGCCCCCTCCCCAAAAGGGAGGGGAGTGATATGCTTTGAAGGCTTAGCACTTATTTATATTAATATTATCAACCTTCCCCTTTAATAATAACTACTATCAAGAGTAATCACTCCCCTCCCTTTTGGGGAGGGGGCCGGGGGTGAGGCCGTTTTTTTATTTATTGTCTTTCTCTCTTATTTCCACACGGCGTATCTTTCCGCTTATCGTCTTCGGCAGTTCGTCGACAAACTCGATGATGCGCGGGTACTTATACGGCGCTGTCTCGCGCTTCACGTGGTTCTGGAGTTCCTTTATCAGAGCATCGCCCGCCTTGTCTTTCCATTCCTTTCCGAGCACGATAGTAGCCTTCACGACCATTCCGCGGATGTCGTCGGGCACGCCGGTGATGGCACATTCCACTACGGCCGGGTGCGTCATAAGAGCACTCTCCACCTCGAACGGGCCGATGCGGTAGCCACTACTCTTTATCACATCATCTATACGGCCCTCGAACCAATAGTATCCGTCCTCGTCACGCCATGCCACATCGCCCGTATGGTAGTATCCGTCGTGCCACGCTTTAGCCGTAAGTTCCTCGTCGCGGTAGTAGTATTTGAACAAGCCGATAGGCTTTTCGCTGCTCGAAGTACCCTTTACGCGAACCACAATCTCGCCCTTTTCGCCATCCTCACACGGTGTTCCGTCCGGCTTCAAGATATCGATGTCATACTGAGCGTTAGGCATTCCCATCGAACCCGGCTTAGGTTTCATCCACGGCATGGTGCCAAGTGTCATGGTGGTCTCGGTCTGTCCGAAGCCCTCCATAAGCATTATGCCCGTCGCTTCGTGGAATTTGTCGAAGACGGCAGGGTTCAGAGCCTCGCCCGCCGTGCAGCAATAGCGCAGCGACGAGAGGTCGTACTGTGACAAATCCTCGCGTATCATGAACCTGTAAATGGTAGGAGGAGCGCAGAACGAGGTTATTCTGTACTTCTCAATCTGGCGCAACAGCTTGTCGGCGGCGAACTTCTCGTGGTCGTAGACGAACACCACCGCGCCCGCAAACCACTGTCCGTAGAACTTGCCCCACACGGCCTTGCCCCATCCCGTGTCTGCAACGGTCAGATGGATGCTGTCTTCCGCGAGGTTATGCCAGAACACTCCCGTCGTGAGATGGCCCAAAGCGTAGAGATAATCGTGCGCCACCATCTTCGGCGAGCCGCTTGTTCCGCTCGTAAAATATATCAGCATCGTGTCGTCATTGGTGTTGACGTGCTCCGGACGTACGAACTCCGGCGCGTCTTTCCACTCCTTGTCCCATGAATGGAAACCCTCCGGTGCCTCGCCGCCGACAGTCACCAATGCCTTCACCGTAGGACTCTCGGGCATCGCCGCCTTTATCTGCGACACGATATACTCATCGTTTGCGCATACGATAGCCTTCACTCCGGCGCGCTGATTGCGGTATTCGATGTCGTGCTTCGTAAGCATGTGCGTTGCCGGAATGGCTATCGCCCCCAGCTTGTGCAGTCCGAGCATGGCCAGCCACCACTGATAATGACGCTTCAGAATGAGCATCACGGGGTCTCCTTTGCCTATACCGAGACTTTGGAAATACGCCGCCGTGCGGTCGGTCTGCTCCTTGATGTCGCGGAAGGTGAAACGAATCTCGTCTCCGTTTTCGTGTGTCCAGAGCATGGCGAGCTTCTCGGGCTGTTCCTTAGCCCACTCGTCCATCACGTCATACGCAAAGTTAAAGTTCTCCGGAACGATAAATTCCAAGTTCTTATTGTAGTCTTCGACCGACGTAAATGTCGTCTTTTTAAGAAATCTTTCTATCATTTTTTTAGTTGGCAAGTTTTAAGTTAGCGAGTTGACAAGTTAACAAGTCGCTACTGTTTTCGCTAATGGATTCTTCACTCTTCGTTCTTCATCCTTCACTTTTAGAATATAATGGCAAGGAACTTCACAGTCTCGTTGTTCAGGGCACGCATACCGTGCGGCTGTGTCGAGTCGAAGTAGATGCTGTCGCCCTCATTCAGCGTGAGAACCTTCTTTCCGATAGTCAGTTCCATACTGCCTTCAAGCACCATGTTGAACTCTTGACCCGGATGTGTGTTCGTCTCATGCGGCGTTCCTTCCGGTTTTGGCTCCACGGTGACGATGAACGGGTCGGCTTTGCGGCCCCTGAAACCGCTTGCCAGACTCAGATACTTGTATGCCTTGCGGCGTTCCACGCTCATACCCTGTCCGCGACGCGTCAGGAAGTACGCGCTCATGTGCGGCTCCTCGCCAAACATCAGCACGTCGAGAGGCACCTCATACTTCTTCGCAATCTTCTGAAGGTTGCTCACCGACACCTCGCCTTCGCCGTTTTCCATCTGCTCATACTGGTCTTCCGTTATGCCACAGAGTTCTGCCATATCTTTGACAGACACCTCCATGATGTCGCGCAAGCCCTTAAGACGTTCTCCGATTTGCTTTATTGCTTCTTCCATATTACTTACTCCTTTATTCTTACTCCTTTATTCTTACTCCTTATACTACATACTACTTTACCCCTGCTTTCAGTCCACGTATAACCGCACTCGTGAATCCCGCGTGTTCCATCTCGTTAAGTCCTTTGATGGTAACGCCGCCCGGAGTCGTTACCAGGTCGATGGCCGCCTCGGGATGCTGGCCGGTAGCCTGAAGCAGCTCCACAGCCCCCTTCACGGTCTGAAGCACGATTTTCTCAGCGTCCTTAGCCTTGAAACCAAGCTCCACGCCGCCCTCTACCGATGCGCGTATATATCTCATGGCGTAGGCGATACCGCACGAAGCCAATGTGGTACCGGCTGCGAGCAGACGCTCTTCTACTATCAGCGCGCCGCCAAGTTCCTCAAAAAGAGCCTTTATAGTGTTCGTATCGCTCTCAGAAGCATCCGTGGGCACGATGAAAGTCATCGACGCTTTCTGTGCGATGGCGATGTTCGGGATTACGAGAAACAACGTCAGCGTTTGGCCGTCTCCCTTGTCCATCCAAGCTTTTATCTGTTCCGACGACACTCCCGCAGCCACCACCACGAGTTTCTGGCGCTTATAGTCCATCGCATCCTTAATGCCTTTGAGCACCGATTCCACCAGCCACGGCTTTACGAATACCATAATCGTGTCGGCATCCATAGCTGCCGCGCTGTTGTCTGTAGTCACGCTCACCCCCTGGACGGCGAACTTATCCAATACTTCCGCGCAAGGATCAGCGACTGTAATGTCTCCTGCCGTGATAGCGTCGCACTTCAGCAGTCCCTCAACGGTAGACCCGCCCATCGCTCCTGCGCCTATAACTGAGATTTTCATTTTATTGTTATTTTTCCTGTTTGTGTATCTTCTTATCTGTCTAATACCCCACAAAGGTAGATATTTGTCTTGAAAATGCAAAACAATACGGCAAAAAGTTGCTTGCTAAAACTGTTGGTCCACGACGGGTTTATGCTCTTCGTGCCGGAAAGACCATGCAGGAATGCAAAGAATATAAATCCATTTGCTGCCTATGTGTAAACGAATCGGCATCGTCGATAAAACAATGTTTTTATGATATAGCCATGCTTGTTATGTCGCCGGTAAGTTAAAAAAAGAAAAAAGCATATATATAATAATGTATATGCGGTTTTTTTGTTCTAATTTTGTTGCCCAAAATAGAAATAGATTGTTGATATGCAAGAGAACTTAGTTATCGTAGAGAGTCCTGCAAAGGCAAAGACGATTGAGAAATTCCTCGGTAAAGACTATAAAGTACTGTCGAGCTACGGTCATATACGCGACCTTAAGAAAAAGGAAATAAGCATAGACTTAGATACATTAGTGCCCGATTATGAGATTCCGGAAGACAAGAAACGACTCGTAAGCGAACTGCGTAAGAGCGCGAAGGCCGCCAAGAAGGTGTGGTTGGCTTCCGATGAGGACCGCGAGGGAGAAGCCATATCGTGGCACCTTTGCGAAGTTCTGGGACTGGATGAGAAGAATACTAACCGTATCGTGTTCCATGAGATTACCGAACCGGCCATAAAGAAAGCTATAGAGAATCCTCGGCATATCGACATGAACCTTGTAAACGCGCAGCAGGCTCGCCGCGTGCTCGACCGTCTTGTGGGCTTCAAGCTCTCGCCGGTGCTCTGGCGCAAGGTGAAGCCGTCGCTCTCGGCAGGTCGCGTGCAGAGCGTGGCAGTGCGTCTTATCGTTGAACGCGAGCGCGAGATACAGGAGTTCAAGAGCGAACCGTATTACAGGGTGAACGCAGTGTTTGCGTTGCAGGGTGAAGATGACGAGAAGATGGAGGTGAAAGCCGAACTGTCTACCCGTTTCAAGACCCACGATGAGGCTCTCGCATTCCTTGAGGAGTGCAAGAACGCACGCTTTGAGGTGTCGTCGGTGACTAAGAAACCGCTGAAGCGCACGCCTGCTCCGCCTTTCACAACGTCTACGCTTCAACAGGAAGCTGCACGCAAACTCGGCTTCACGGTGAGCCAGACGATGATGGTGGCGCAGCGGCTTTACGAAAGCGGACGCATCACGTATATGCGTACCGACAGCGTGAACCTGTCGTCGCTCTGCATCAACGCCTGCAAGGCCGAGATAATGAAGGCCTACGGCGAGGAATACAGCAAGGTGCGCCAGTATCACACGAAGTCGAAAGGTGCTCAAGAGGCTCACGAGGCCATCCGCCCGACATACATGAGCGACACTCATATCGAGGGCACGGCGCAGGAACGCCGCCTGTATGACCTGATTTGGAAGCGCACGGCAGCCTCACAAATGGCGGATGCACAGATAGAAAAGACAACGGTAACGATTTCAATCCTTTCTCCACTCTCCTCTAAAGACCATGCCTTTATAGCTACTGGCGAGGTGATAAAGTTCGACGGATTCCTGAAAGTATATCGTGAGTCGACTGATGAGGACAACGGACAGGACGAGACGGCAGGCAACCTGCTGCCCACGATGAACGAGGGCGACGAGCTGATGAGTCTCGCCATAGTGTCTACTGAGCGTTTCTCGCAAGGTCCGTCAAGATATACCGAGGCTTCGCTTGTGCATAAGCTCGAAGAGCTGGGTATCGGCCGCCCGTCTACATACGCCCCGACAATCACCACGATACAGCAGCGCGAGTATGTGCTGAAGGGTGAGAGGAAAGGTGAAGAGCGCACATACGCCGTTGATTCGCTGAAGGGCGGGAAACTGACCCACACGGATAAGAAAGAACTCGTGGGTGCCGACAAGGGCAAGCTCATTCCTACCGACATAGGAATAGTGGTGAACGACTTCCTGATGGATAACTTCAGCGAGGTCATGGACTATAATTTCACGGCCAACGTGGAGCGCGAATTTGATAAGATAGCCGAAGGAAACGCTGAGTGGACAAAGGAGATGAAGCACTTCTACAAAGGCTTTGAGCCGGAGGTGGAGAAGGTCCTGAACGCCCGTTCGGAGCATAAGGCCGGCGAACGCCAGCTCGGTCAGGAGCCGGGAACGGGCAAGCCGGTGTCGGTGAAGATAGGCCGCTTCGGTCCGGTGGTGCAGATTGGCACGGCCAACGACAAAGAAAAACCGCGCTTCGCACAGATTCCGTCGGACAAGAGCATGGAGTCCATTACCCTTGAGGAGGCTATGGAGCTGTTCAAGCTGCCACGCACAATAGGCACCTACGAAGGCGAGCCGGTGGTGATAGGCTCAGGCCGCTTCGGTCCATACGTGCAGCATAAAAAGAAATACGTGTCGCTGCCAAAGGGCGAAGACCCGATAAAGACCACTCTGGAGACCGCCATCGGCCTGATTGAGGAGAAACGCAAGCAGGAACAGCAACGTCACATAAAGACATTCGGGGAAGATGCGAAGCTGGAAGTGATGAACGGACGTTACGGCCCTTACATCGCATACGACGGAAAGAACTACCGTATGCCGAAAGCGATGCACGAACGTGCAGCCGAACTGACCTACGAGGAGTGTATGGCACTGGTAAACGCACCGAAGAAAAAGTAAAAGCCGATGCGCAGAATTATCCTGATAGGCTATATGGGAGCCGGAAAGACCACCATCGGCAAGGCTCTTGCTGCGGAAACCGGGCTTCCTTTCTACGACCTCGACTGGTATATTGAGAGCCGGATGCACAAAACCGTGAAGCAGATCTTCGACGAACGCGGCGAGGAGGGATTCCGGACGATAGAGCGGAATATGCTGCACGAGGTGGCGGAGTTCGAGAATGTGATTCTGAGTTGCGGCGGAGGCACGCCTTGTTTCTTCGATAACATGGACTATATGAACAGGCAAGGCGAGACCATCTATCTGAAAGCGTCGCCCGAAGTGCTTCATGAGCATCTCAAGATGGGCAAGACGGTGCGCCCGCTGCTGCTCAACAAGACTCCCGGACAGGTGCGCGAGTTCATCAAGGAACAGCTCCTCGTGCGCGAACAATATTATAATCGCGCGAAGAAAACGTTCGACGTGAGCCTTATCGACAACCATGCGAGAATACGGGAGGCGATAGAACGGCTGAGAGAATTAATCGATTTATAATATAACAACCAATAAACGGCGTGATGGAAATGGCTCAAACGCGCTTTCTCCATCACCAAAAAACAATGAGTTCCGAGTGCTGCTGATGGCTGAGAGAACTCCAATCAATCCACTATAAGACTCAGAGAAATGAAAAAATGGACTATTGAAGATTCAAAGGAACTCTACAACATTAACGGTTGGGGAACATCCTACTTCGGCATTAACGACAAAGGCGACGTGTATGTAACGCCATGCAAGGACAACACGGAGATTGATTTGCGCGACGTGATGGATGAACTCGCGCTGCGTGATGTTACTCCGCCGGTACTGTTGCGCTTTCCCGACATCCTCGACAATCGTATCGAGAAGACTGCAAGCTGCTTTATGAAAGCCTCGGAAGAATATGATTACAAGGCCGAGAACTTCATAATATATCCTATTAAGGTAAACCAGATGCAGCCGGTGGTGGAGGAAATCATCTCGCACGGACGCAAATTCAACCTCGGACTGGAAGCCGGCTCGAAACCGGAACTGCACGCCGTGATTGCCGTCCAGTGCCAAAGCGACTCCCTAATCATCTGCAACGGCTACAAAGACCAAAGCTATATTGAACTGGCACTGCTCGCCCACAAGATGGGTAAGCGCATCTTTATCGTGATAGAGAAGTTGAACGAGCTGGAGATTATCGCTAAGGCGGCCAAGAAGCTCAATGTGAAGCCGAACCTCGGCATAAGAATCAAGTTGGCATCAAGCGGTTCCGGTAAATGGGAAGAAAGCGGCGGCGACGCGTCGAAGTTCGGTCTTACAAGCTCAGAGTTGCTCGAAGCATTGAAACTTCTTGACGAAAAAGGCCTGCACGACTGTCTACGACTGATTCATTTCCATATCGGTAGTCAGATAACGAAGATACGCCGCATCCAGACGGCATTGCGCGAGGCGGCTCAGTTCTATATAAACCTGCACAAGATGGGCTACAACGTGGACTTCGTCGACTGTGGAGGAGGTCTCGGAGTGGACTATGACGGCACGCGAAGCTCTAACAGCGAAAGTTCCGTGAACTACTCGTTGCAGGAATATGTGAACGACTGTATCTACACATTCGTCGATGCTTCAAACAAGAACGGCATCGCCCATCCGAACTTGATAACGGAGAGCGGACGCTCACTCACGGCCCATCACTCGGTATTAGTAATCGATGTGCTTGAAACTGCGTCGTTGCCTGAGATGCCGGAGGAGTTCGAAGCAAAGGAAACCGACCATCAGTTGGTGAAAGACCTATATGATATATGGGACAATCTGAACCCGCGCACGATGTTGGAAGACTGGCACGATGCGGAGCAGATACGCGAAGAGTCGCTCGAAATGTTCTCCCACGGGCTGGTAGACTTGAAGACGCGTGCCGAGATTGAGAGTATGTATTGGAGCGTTTGTCATGAGGTAAACCATCTGACAAAGTCGATGAAACACGTGCCGGAGGAACTGAAAGGTCTCGACAAACTCTTGGCCGACAAGTATTTCTGCAACTTCTCGCTCTTCCAGTCGCTCCCCGACAGTTGGGCCATCGACCAGTTGTTCCCCATCCTGCCCATCCAAAGGCTCGGTGAACGTCCCACACGTAACGCCACATTGCAGGACATTACCTGCGACTCCGACGGAAAGATTGCCAATTTCGTAACCTGCCGCCACCTGTCGCACGTGCTGCCGGTACACACTTTGAAGCGCAACGAGCCTTATTATCTCGGTGTTTTCCTCGTGGGAGCATACCAGGAGATACTCGGCGATATGCACAATCTCTTTGGAGACACCAACGCTGTGCACATATCCGTTAAGGACGGACATTATCATATAGACCAAATCTTCGATGGCGAGACCGTGGAGGAGGTTTTGGCCTATGTACAGTACAACCCCAAGAAGCTCGTCCGGCAGCTCGAAATATGGGTGACGAAGAGTGTGAAGCAGGGCAAAATATCCCTCGAAGAGGGCAAGGAGTTCCTCAACAACTACCGCTCGGGGCTTTATGGATATACTTATTTAGAATAAACGGCATGGAGAAACTGACAGTTGTAAAGGTTGGCGGAGCAGTAGTGGAGGATGAGGAACAACTCGCCCGACTGCTGAACGACTTCGCAGCGATAGAAGGTAACAAAGTATTGGTACACGGCGGAGGCCGTCGCGCCACAAAGGTAGCGGCATCACTTGGTATCGAAAGCAAGATGGTGAACGGACGGCGCATCACCGACCGCGATATGCTCGAGGTCGTAACAATGGTATATGGCGGACTGGTAAACAAGAATGTGGTGGCGCGTTTACAGGCAAACGGAGTCAATGCGCTTGGTCTTACGGGCGCCGACATGGATGTCTTGCGTAGCCGCAAGCGTCCGGTTAAGGACGGAATAGACTTTGGCTACGTTGGCGATGTGGAGCGTGCGGACGGCAAGGCTCTGCAGACGCTCATCAAGGCGGGTATCGTTCCGGTGATGGCTCCGCTCACTCACGATGGCCACGGCAACATACTGAACACCAATGCAGACACTATCGCCAGCGAAACAGCTAAGGCTCTCGCTCCATTCTACGATGTAACGCTCATCTACTGCTTCGAGAAGAAGGGCGTACTCGCCAATCCCGATGACGACGGCAGCGTCATTCCCGTAATCATCCCCGAAGATTTCGAGCGTTATAAAGCCGACGGCACCGTGGCAGGTGGTATGATTCCGAAGCTCGATAACGCCTTCGCTGCCATCAATGCAGGTGTCGGCCGCGTCATCATCACCCTCGCGTCAGCAATCGACGGCAAGCACGGCACGGTGATAAGTAAATAAGTAAAAAAATATTAATATATATAATGAGTGAGGAGTGGAACAACATTGTTGTTTTGCTCCTTCTTCATTAACTTACTTGCGTGTCGTTTGTCTGCCATAAGTTCTCCAAGACCATCCTCATAACAGGAAGCAAGCCGTTTGCGGGCATTCTGCGTCAAACGGTTCTGATGTTCTGCATTCAGATAATACTCTACAGCTTTCGTATAATCTTGCTTTACTCCACGTCCCTCATAGTATATATATCCGAGATAACATAATGCTGTAGGATAGCCGTCCATAGCTGATTTTCCATATAATTTCAGAGCTTTGTCAAAATCTTTGTTTGTCCCCTTGCCTGCTTCATACAAAGAAGCAAGATAGAAACACGCCGTAGCATCTGTCCTGCTTGCATTAGTCAATAGCTTCAGAGCTTTCTTCGGATTATTCTTTGCGTATGCATTGTTTGCGAGAATAACACCCTGCATCGTCTGTCCTTCTACTATGTTCTGTTTTGCCAGAGCCTTGAATATGTTGAAAGCCTCGTCAAAGTTTTTGTCTATGAGGTACGTTTTCATGCCTTTCATGTAAAGCATAAACAGGCTATTCCTGAAATTATCATCTTCCTCAAACATTTTCTTGAAAGTGCGTCGGTATCCTCCGTTGACAGCCTCACCATACCAATACAACGCTTCGTCATAATTACGGTTGACACCCGTACCATTCATACAACATTGCGCAAGGTTCCATTCTGCTGTGGTATTGCCCTGACCGGCAGCCAGACGATACCATTTCACAGCTTGATTGTCATCCTTTTTTACACCGTCACCTTTAGAATACAATACTCCCATTTCAAGTTGCGCCTGTGCCAGTCCTTTCTCCGCGGCTTTCAGTAGGTAAATCACGCCCTGCTGTTTGTCCTGCGCAATGTTATTACCATCAAGCAACAATTTACCATAGTAATATGTTGAAGATAAGTCTCCCTGTTCGGTTGCCGACTTAAATAAAGTGGCGGCTTCTTTCGCATTTTTCTCATTCATGAGAATGACACCTAACTCCCTTTGCGCATCCACGGAATTTTGCTTTGCCGCCTTGACAAAATATGTCTTTGCAGAATTTATATCCTTCTTTATGCCTGTTCCCTTTTGATAACATAAAGCAACGAATACGTTGTCGAAAACTCCTGCTTTGTCTTCAAGTTTTATCCTTTCCTCTATCAGTTTTTTATTCCCGTCTTTTACAGACCTTGCATATAGGCGCAACGCCGCCAACGAGTCTTTATCAACTCCGCGCCCGTATTGATAACACAACCCGAGGTTTCCTATGGCATACACATTCCCTTGATTAGCCGATTTGCGCCACCATTTTTCAGCTTCGGCATAGTCCTGTTTCACGTATCTGCCCTTATAATACCAGTCGCCGACCTCGTTCTGCGCTGTGGCATCTCCTTGTTTTGCCTGCATAATGATAGTCTTCAGGCTGTCTGTTTGTGCATATGACACCTGCATATTGAATAATACAAGTAGTATCAAAATTACACTGTTGCAAACATTATGTTTCAAAAGATAATTCATTTCTATAATTTTGTTGTCTGTAAACATCGTATGTATATTTTGTAATTTATTGTCAACTTACTTATAATAGCCCTATTAAATCTTACGCAAATGTCTTTATCAGAAAGAGAGGTGTTTAATAGTATCCCAATACCATTTGATTTCATTTTCGAAACAATTGATTTCAATAATTCCATTATAATCATATTCTGCGGCCGCCTTTACCCATCTTTGCCCTATTTCAGGATGGTTTTTCGTTTCAATCAGAGCAACACCATATACATAATCTGCTAATGGTACTTTTCCTTCAGAAGCCGCATCTTTAGATAGCTCCAACGCATGAGAATAATCCTTTTTGTCAAGAGCAATTTTTGAACGTATCGCATTAATAGTGTGAATGGATATCATTTCGTCTTTTTCCATAGCTAATTGCATCGCATCATTAAGCCATTCATTTGCTTTTGATGTTTTTCCCAACTTTAAATAACTGGCTGCTACTTGTGCCATAAAATAAGAGTTCTTTGGTATTCCATTTTTATAAGCCTTTGACACATGTTCGATAGTCCCTTGATAATCGCCAGTAAGGAAACACAAAGGATCAAAATTTAGCAAACAAATCACAGCTAATTCTTTGTCTTTACTACCTTCAGATAAATATTTATGTTGTGCCATCAGCAACCATGAAAATGCTTCTTTATAATTACCTTTGCCACTTCCATCATAATCGCCATCCGCATATAAATTTATAATAGGTCCGTATGCCCCAGAAATACCAGCCATGGCAGCCTTCTTCAAGTTTGGTAATGCTTCCGTGAACCTATCGTTATTATAATCTATCATTCCACGCTCAAATGCTTTTTTAGCAAAGACGTATTGAGAATTCTGTGATAATGACGGAATTGAAAAAACGGTGCACACTATTAATAATGTGGCTCTCATAATAATTTTGTTCATTGTTTTCATAATTGTTTCTTCTTTTTTGTAATACATTAGCGTCATTGATAAATAATACCCAAGTATTGTCTTAGGTTTTTCTTTGCATCAGCATTTCCTTTTTTAGCAGCCAGTCGCCACCAATGCTCGGCTTTGTCATTTTGTTTATGGTTATAATAATATGCCGCAACATTATTCTGAGCATCTGCACGTCCTTGGTTTGCCGCTTTCAAGAACCACTCAAACGCTTTATCGTTATCTTTTGGCAACCCTATAGAGCCGCGGGAATAGAAAAGCCCCAAATTGAACTGCGCCTGCGCATATCCTCCTTCCGCAGCTCTTTGCATCCAATACCTTGCTTCTTTATGGTTTATATCCACCCCTTGGCCATAAGTATACATATATCCTATCTGGCACTGGCTTCCCGCATCACCGGAAACAGCACTTTTCTTATACCATGAAAAAGCGTCAGAGTATTGTTTCAAAGACAAATACAATTCTCCCAACCTTACCATAGCCGTAATGTTACCGTTATCTACAGACTTGGAATACCACATTACAGCCAATTCCACATTTCCTTTCCCACGATATATGTCGCCTAATATACGCTGTGAAACAAGGTCTCCATTATCGGCAGCCTTCTCGTGCCATTTTATGGACAAAGATTCATCCTTCTCTATTTGGTCATAATAAAGTCCCAATCCACGGTATGCGCTTGCCATTTCCTTTTCCGCAGCCCTAAGATACCAATATTTAGAATCGGTATTGCCCTGTTCCAAAAACAAGGAACCAAGATTCAGCATCGCGGCCGGATTATCCTTTGCTGCCGCTTTCTTAAACCATGCGACAGCATTCTCTATATCATTATTTTGCTTATAGAACAGACCTAATGAATTCTGTGCAATGTCATCACCGGCAAGTGCTTTGTCAATAAGCTCTTGCGGCGCACGTTCTTGTCCTGCAAGACATAAAGGCACGGAACATATCATGATACATACAAGCAATATCCTCATCATATCAGTATAGCGGTTTGTCTTTAAACTCTTTGTATCTTATCGTATTATAATATTCTTGTATCTCATCCGCAAACACATCTATATCTGTAAATGGTATATATTTATATTGTGTCGCTTTATAAACCCTATTCTTTCCTGTAGAAGGATAGAAATCAAGTTTTATCTGTGAGCGTCCGACTACATATTGTGCCAAAGGGTCTCCATATTTAGCTGCATCCAAGCCCTCTACCATTGCGGAAGTATAGTCTTTCTCGTCCAATAGTATTTTAGCCAGTATTGCGGAGGCTGTATAATAATCGTCTTTATCCTCTTCATCCTTTTCCTTATCTTTTATTATTGTTGCCCAGTTCTTTGCATCCTCACGCTTTCCTTTCAGAAGATAACACACGGCTATAAGATTACCAACATATGCGGCAGGAGCACCATTATTGTACCCAAATAACAACAAGTCCAAACTTTCCGCTTTTTCTTTTTTACTATCCGCCATATAGAAATTCATTATTCCTAATGCATACGTAGATGTTCCGTCTTTCTTTGCCGCGCCTTTTGTTGCCCATTGCGATGCAAGAGACAAATTCCTGCCTCCTTCATAAATACCATGCAAATAACCTACTGCCAAAAAGCCACATGCTTCTCCAGAACCAAGCTCTGCAGCCTTTTCAAAATAGAGTTTAGCCTCTTCATAATTCTCATCTCCAATAGCATAAGCTCCTTTCTGCAGTAAATCTTCTGCCGTTTGGGCATACGTAATACCGAGACAAAACACGGCACTGATAAGTAACAAAATTATTCTTTTCATATTTCCTTATTCATTTAAACAGTAAATTCAGTTTTTCCTGTGCTTTTTCATTGCCTGCATTAGCAGCTTTCAGAAACCACTCCTTTGCCTGATCCTTATCTACAGATGTTCCTTTTCCATTATAATAACACTCTCCTAAAGCAAGCATGGCATCATCAAGACTACCCACTAAAGCTGCCTTACGTATTTTTTTGAAGCCAGCCTCTTCATTTTGTATCATTCCTTTTCCCTGTACCATACACCACCCCAACACAAAAGAAGCCTGAATATTATTATCCTTATCTGCCTCAGTCGCATATTTCACAGCCTTTTCGTAGTCTTCGTATCCCCAATATAAATATGAAATTAGTCCCAATACCGGTGTATAGGTAGGATAATCTGCCACAACTCTTTCTATCCATGTTTTTGCTTCGTCTTCCTCATTTTTATAAAATGCTGCCACTGCTATCAATCCTCCAATATTCGCATATATTTCTGCATAATCTTTCTCACAGTCATCTGCATTGTAAGCGTAAATGAAATAAGGAGCGGCTTTTGTAATTCCTGTCTCACTATCCATTCCATATTCAAAAATATATGTATAGCCCAATACTGCAGCAGAAAAGGAATTCCCTAATTCATACCCTTTTTGTGCCCATTTACGAGCCAAAGCTATATCCGTATCACCTCCCAATCCATACAGATAAACAGCCGCCGCGCGCCCACAACAATATTTGTCACCACCTACTGCCCCCTTTTCATATAAAGATAGAGCATCGGAATATCGACCTTCTGCTGCAGCATTCATCCCTTCGGTGAAATAATTGCTATACTCTTGAGCCTTAACAAGACCCAAATGGAAAATTGCCATTAAAGACAATAAAATAATTTTAAGTTTCATATCTTTAAGTTTTTAATTAATTATCTAATAACTCAATTAATTCTTTGGACTGCTTTACATTTACGCCCGCCTCTATACTCCTCTGCAGATACTCCTTTGCTGCAGAAGTATTTCCAGCCTGAATTTGGAGTTTTGCATAATGAAAATACGCAGGCGCATATCCCTGTAATGCTAAAGACGTAATATCCATAGAGCCATTTATTCCTTTTTTAAATGCTTCTCTAAGTCTTTCTGCCTGACTTTTCGTTCCAGAAGATTGAGGATGTGCGGTTTCCTCTTTTGACGTATTTTCTTTAGCGGCATCCTCTTTTGGGGCACTGTTTTCCTTAGTGGTATTACTCTCTATCTTTGTCAACAACGCCTGTGCGGCTTTGCTATCCACACCAGTCTTAACTGCTTTCTGGGCATACACTTTGGCGTTTGCATTGTCTTTCTTTGAGTAGTAATAGTTTGCCGTGGGATAATATGCCTTTGCGTACCCGGCTTTTGCAAGACTTACCAAAGCTGAATAATCCCTGTTTTTTACTGCACGGTTGAATATATCATCGTTGCTGTCATTCCCATCTGCTGCCATTTGTTCATCGGAGTCATTTCCATCCTCTCCAAGACTTCTTGCCACACTGTCAACATAATGTTCCGTTTCTGTCGATAAGGTATCTGCCGACAACATCTTGGGAGCAGGAGATTTCTGAATACTGTCATAGCCAAGCACAATGGCATACACCAATGCCGCACACGCACATACGCCGAGCAACGGCTTCCACAACTTCAAGAAGACGCGAACAACCGCCGTCGAGACTTTATACAGAATACTTTTCAAGCCTGACACCAATTTGCCTAAAGGCAGATGAAAGCGCAAACTCCTAAAGGCGGAATTCCTATTTCTGCCCGCCTTGAACGACTCGGTTTTGATTCCATGATCCTCTTTGCCGGAATAATCGTCAAAGAATCTGATAAAAGAAAGCACATCGGGAGTTCTCTCATCCCGGAACCGGCTCATTGCTGCCATTATCGCCTTGCGGGTTTTCTCACTTACACTTTCCGGCAGACATTCGTCTATAACGGCAGGAGTGACATCAAAGGACTTCACCGGGCGCTTGCCCGTTAACAGAAACAAAAGCGTCGCACCAATAGCATATACGTCCATTTCCGGTGCGAAGCCCGATATCTCCGTATACTGCTCTATCGGAGCATAGCCGTCAGAAGCCCCTTTGGCAAGCAGATGTGAGGTCGGTCTGCCTTTACTGTCGAAATGCTTGGCGATGCCAAAGTCTATGAGCACAGGATAGGAAGAGCCGTCATCCATATCAGTCTTCATTACAACATTATCCGGCTTTATGTCGAGATGCAAAATGCGCTCTTCATGCACCACAGACACAGCTTTGGCTATAGGCAGTATCAACGCCACGGCTTGTTTTTCCGGCATACCCCTACGTTCGGCAAGCGTCTGCAGGTCACCGCCGTCAAGATATTCCATAACGTAATACGCAGTGCCGTTTTCCTCAAACGACTCATTCACCCGCACTATATTGCGCGACTTACCACTCAGCCTGTTAAGACGCCTTGCCTCGGTAAGGAAGTCCTTACGCCCCATTTCCACGTCATTCTGCATGGTTGGCGGGCATAAGACATCCGAAGCCTTTCCTTCGCGGTAACAGCCTTTAAGGAAATATTCCTTCAATGCAAAGAACGTGGTAATCGGCACATTATCGACCATGACCACAGAAGACACCTTATAAGTAATGCCAAAACCGCCGGCACCCAGTATCTTTACCACTTTATACTCACGATGTCCGTTATGCAACACCGTGCCTATGGGCAATGCCGATTTCTTCAATTGTTCCTTTTCCTTTATATAAGAGTTTCTTTCCGTCATAAACCTTCTTTTTATATATTGTCTGTAACCTGACACTGCAATTACTCTGTCAGAATATCTTTTCCATTAGGTTCCGCATTTTGTCCATTATAGAAGTACGTTTATCCGCGGCTATCTCACTCGCTATGTCGCCCGCACGTCTTATCCGTGCAGTCTCCAATTCATCAGAGTTATCTACTTCCATACCTTCCTGTGACTCGTCTGTCTCAACATCCTTCACCGACACCATATAGAGGGTGTTGTTGTCTGCACTTGTCTCACATTGCGAGGCAAGCATCCTGCATTTGTCTTTGTCCGAGACACCGCTGGCACCAAGCAGCTTCACGAGTATATCGTCTGGCACCCGATGTGTCACGCCGTCGGTACACAGCACGAAATAGTCACCACAGCAGATGTCCGTGATACGCAGCACCGTCGCTTCCGAGCGTTCTCCTTTTCCTGCATCGGCTTCCATACAGCGTGTTATTACATTTTCCCGTGAATGTCCGACAGCTTCATCGGGCGTAATTGCCCCCGAATGCACTAACGCGTTGACCAAAGAATGGTCGTCACTGCGGTACAGAATTCCACTGCCGGGGCGTACATGATAAACCCGACTATCACCTATATGCGCCACTGTGCATCCCCCAGCATGGAAAGCCATAAACGTCATGGTCGTAGCCATGCCTTCGCTCTCGGGCGAGTTTTCCTTATCCAATGCCAAGTAAGCGGCATTCAAACACCGTTTGAAGTCTTCGTTGCTGAAATCCCTGTCCCAGTCTGTGTGTGCGAGACTACAGGCGAAAGCATCGCAAACCGTGCGACTTGCCACCTCGCCTTTTTCCTCTCCACCTACACCATCGCAGACGACAAAGAACGGTTGGCTGTCCTGCGGCTCGTCCACATCAGGAAAACGCGCATCCTCCTGATTATCCCTTCTGCCCAACTGGCAGAAGGAGTATGGTTGGTTCAGTGTTATTTTCATTTTTTCTGTTTGTTAAAACGTAACGTTGTGCGCCCGAGCCTAATGCTGTCGCCATAGTTCAGGTATATTATCTCTCCCTCCATAAGCGGTTTGTTGTTATGGAGAACGGGATTGGCGGCACGCAGCACTTTCATCTTGAACAAAACCCCGTTCTCCTTCGGGACAACCTCTATTGTCACCGAGCGGCGGCTTATTGTAGGGTCATTCTTTATGCTTATGTTAGAAGGCGTGTCTGGGTCTGCCCGCCCCACGGTATTAAGACCTGCACGTAAGGGGAAACGTGTGTTGGCAATGCCGCCAAGCATACCTCCGAAGCGTATAATCTCAAGACATCCGCTCCCGTTCAGTCCGTCACCAGGAAGTTTTTTCGTGGGTTTCCTTTCCTGCAACGGGGCATCCGTCATTTGGTTTCCTTGTGGTTGACCGTTCCCCAGCCTTGTCCGCTGTGCCGCATCACTATTCTGTGTCTCGGGTGGCAGATTGAATCTTACGTCCGTTCCGTTCTTGCAAGACGGGCATACATATCTATACGTACCGCTTTTTCCTGGGATTGCCACCTGAAACGGCACACCGCAATGCCTGCACGTTATCGCCAGCATCTTTTTACTTCCTTCCATTGCCTACGCCTCAATGATGTCATTCTGTATGTCACTGCCCACATCCATAGAGTTGTCGAAATCATTCGCGGCAAGCCAGCCACTGTCTTCGCCTGTCATCATGTGTTCCGCATCGCTCACGTCGATGTCGCCTCCTACTTCCGCAATAGCCTCTCCTTCGGGAGTTGTAACTACATCGAACACGCCGTCGCCGTCTACGTCGACCATCATCAGTTCGTTGCCTTCATCGTCATGTATTGCGGCGGCAAGCATATTTTGCCCGTCAACGGTATATACCGTTCCTATCTGGTCTACGTTGATGATGTCCGCCACGTCCACATCGGCAGGGTCTATCTCCTCACCGGCAATTATGCTGCCAACCAAATCAGTCGGCGGTTCTTCTCCACTCGCCGGATCTACGTTGCCCACAGGTTCTTGCGGAGAGGGCGGTTCTTGCGTTCCGCCGGCAGACCCGGCTCCTGTCTCAGGCTGTGGCTCTGCAGCCGTCTCTGCTTCTGCCACAGGTTGCGGTTCTTCCCGTACCGTTTCTTGTCCTGTTTCCGCTGTTTCCAACTGCTCCGCTACGTCTTGCGCCTGCGCTGTCACGGATTCCTGCATCGATGCATCCTCCTCTATGGAGTCGCCTGCGACAACGTTCATACCTACAGCTCCGGCTGCCATGCCGGCAACAGTTGCCGCGCCCACGGCTGCGGAGTTTCTTTGTTTGTCATTGTTCTTTTCCCTGTTTGGTGATGTCCCTGGTTGGTTGATTTTCTTTGTTTCCATATTTCTGCTTTTTTAATTGTTTTAAATCTGTTGGCAGAATGAAGCATAACCGAATTGTGGCAAGGCTTGTCCTGCATGAAAAAGGCAGTTCCGCCAGCGGTTGTTTCTAACTCGTTTATGCAAAGATAATATGCGGAGACACCCTTTTGCAAATTTCCCAAAGCATACGGGTTGAACCTTAGGGATTAAAGTTTGAACCGTGTTTTTTCGTTGACGAATTTCAGTTCCATTCCACAACCACACCGTTATATGCCGACTTAGGAGCTATCAGCTGCGGATGTTGCGGTCTGGGAAAACTCCGTGTGCTATGCCCCACGTCCTTATATATGTATCTGAACAGTTCCATTACCGTTATCTTACGGTCACCGTCCGTATCCGCCTTGCCACGGATTCCTTTCAGCAAAGCCTGCGTGAAGAAGCCGGCACCGACCCATGGGTTTTCCGCGGAATACTCGTCTGCCCTACATGACATGAAGAATATCATGCCTCTGTTATCGGAATCGCCGTCAGCCAGTTCGTATTTACCTGTAGAGTGGCTCACCACGCTACCTGCATGACAGGCGTCCACGAAGCATATCTTCTCCTTTGCCTGCGAGCCACCCAACATGGAATTCAGTTCGCTGTAGCGTATTACCTTGTCGTATGCCACGATGCCGCCCGGTGTCCCGTGTCCGCTGAAGAAGAACACAATCCTGTCCTTGGCGGTAGCGCGATTGCATATCGCCCGCAGTTTTTCCATGATATTCTCACGGTTCGCATACTTGCTCGTTAGGATTGTTACGTCCTTTGTGTGTTTCTTTATAACAGCCTTAAATGCTTTGGCATCCTTTGTGGTCTGCTGCAGGTTGTTTCCGGAATCGCTATAACTCGAGACTCCTGTCACTAAAACGAATGTTCTCTGTGCCTGAGCGGTGATGAAAACAGCTAAGGCAATTGTGATTATTGATATTATTCTCTTCATTATAAAAATTAATTAGGTTTCATTTGATTTGTCAGACCGACAGTACAAACCATGCCAATCGGATTAATTGTTTAATTATAATTCTCCTAACAATGTGCCTTGCAACCGGCACACTGTCCCTTGATTATCTCATATTCGCCCAGAGGCTTGCCACACTTGGGGCAAACCAACAGCTGTTTGTATCTGTTTGTCAGTTGCTCCATATCCTTTGTATCTGATAAGTTTATCAGAGGAGTCGCCAATGACGGGATAACCATCAGCAGACGCATTATCTGTGGAGAGTCGAAAGGAATGGAGGCTACAATGCATACCACAGATATTATGAGAGGGATAAACTTCTTCATCATCGTTCGCTTGTGTATTTTTCTCCTGCTTTCAAAGTACTCAGCATAGTCCTTCTTCAATTTGCGGAACTCTGCGGAGTAGTTGCTTGGATCTGTTTCCATCAGTCTCGAGGCACTGAAGGTGATGCCGTTGACTGTCTCGTCGCCAAGACGGATGACAGCGGACGGATTAATCCTCCTTACTTCAATCCGCTCAAAACATCCGCCGGAGTTCCTTACAAACGTACCGTTGGTCGAATTCTCGTCTTTCAGCATCCATATTCCACCGTCGGTAATTGTCAATGAGGCATGCACGGCACTCACTCCTTCCTCCCTTATTGCAAAAGGCTGGTCGCCGTTTCTTCCGATTAGAATCTTATTCATTTTCCGTAGTATATTGTTTTCTGATTATTTCCCTGTATTCTTTCAGCAGAGGTTTCGGTACGGTAAGGCTGTACACGTGGTTTTCATAGTCATACAAATATAGTTTCTGTTTCAGTATGTTTATCCTGCTAAGGTAGCTTTGGTTGATTATCATACTTCTGCCCATACGTACAAAAGGGCTTTTCGTCCCTTTGGGATATGCCTGTCCCACGAGTGTCTCGACTTTTGACAGTCCCAAGGATAAGACAACCGTCTGTCCGTCTATGTACATAAGATTTGTGTAGTTGCCGTCTGCACGCATGAAGGCAACCTTGCTTAGGTCAATGATTATCAGTTCATCCCTTGTGTTGAGACATATTCTTGCCATTTCCCATGTACGGTATGCTCTTGCGCTCTCCTGCAAGAATGATGAAACTTCTGTGTTGCCGGGTATATACAAAAAAGACGTGAGAGTCTGACCCTGTCACTCGTCCCATGTCTTGAGGCTCTCGCATTGCCCAGTCTTGTTGAACGAGCAACGCAAACACCCACGCCGATGGTTTTTATATAATCATCCCTATATACCACTGTCCGTCTACACATATTATTATATGCGTATGACAATAGCATAAGGACATCTATAAAAACATCCCATGAGCATCTACCGTTGCTAAGTCCTGACAAGACCTGGAAATTTGCGAGATTTCAAGACATCAAGAACAAAGCGCGTGATAAACGCTTTCCTATATATAGCAATTCTCTTTCCCGCCTCATCCGCTTCTGTACCGTCCATTGACTTGGATGTCCTTCTGCTTCGGCGCAGGTTCCTCATACACAAATAGCACGCTTATGAATATGTTCATAGCCGCTTTCTGCCTATGAGAAATCGAGAATTAATTGCAAAAATAAGGAATTAAAACCATAAAAGCAAACATTTTCAAATGAAATTATTCTACTTTTCATTATGAATTTGCTGGTTTCGGATTTTATTGCTATCTTTGAAGCTGATTGAATGTGGAGTTGGCAGATGGCATAAATATCGGTACGGCTGCCACAAATTTCATTTGCCCATCGTGGTAATTGTTTGCATACAAACCAGAAGTATAACTATTATAAAAACAAACTACAACAATGAAAAGTAATCCGGCAGAGTGCCTCTATTGTCAGAACAATGAGACACTGCACAATCTGATGATTGAAGTAGCGCAACTAAGCGTTTCGAGAATGTTTATTTTCAAGGAGCAGACATACCACGGACGCTGTCTTGTGGCCTATAAGGATCATGTGGACGACCTTAATCTCCTGAGCGATGACGACCGCAACGCCTTTATGAGCGATGTGGCAAGAGTTACACGTGCCATGCAGAAGGTCTTCAATCCGGCCAAGATAAACTACGGCGCATATTCCGACACACTGGAGCATCTGCACTTCCACCTCATTCCTAAGTACGTTGGCGGTCCGGATTTCGGCGGAGTGTTCCGCATGAATCCGCAGGAGGTCTATCTCACTGACGAGGAATACGCCAAGATGGCAGACGACTTGCGCGCGGCATTATAAGGGAATGACGATATCAAAATATAATAACAATGAAAAAAGGGGAGGCTTCGGCTTCCCCTTTTTAGTTTACTCTATTTGAATACCAGTATTGATTAGAGTTCGGCAAGCACCTTTTTCAGTCTTTCGATGAAGTCGTCGGCATCTGATTTCGACAGACAGAGAGGCGGGAGGAGACGCAGCGTGTTAGTGCCGGTGCAGCCGGTGAAGCAATGCTGCTCGTATATGAGCGGCGTGCGAACGTCCTTCTGAGGAATGTCGAAGTCGATGCCAATCATCAAACCGCGTCCGCGAACGTCAGTGATATGCTTCTCCGTCTTCTGCAACTCACGCAGACGGTCGAGCAGATATTCGCCCACGAGATGGGCATTCTCTACCAATCCGTCCTTCTCCATCACGTCAAGCACTGCCAACGCAGCGGTGCAGGCGAGGTGGTTGCCGCCGAAGGTCGTTCCCAACTGACCGTAAACGGGTTTGAAGTCGGGCGAGATGAGTACGCCGGCCATAGGGAATCCGTTTCCGATACCCTTTGCCACGGTAATCATGTCGGGGCGGATGCCGAGCCACTGGTGGGCGAAGAAGCGTCCGGTACGGCCGTAGCCGCACTGTATCTCGTCGCATATAAGTATCGTTCCGTGCTCCTTGCAAGCCTTTTGCAAGCCCTGCGCGAATTCCGGCGTGGCCAGTTTAATGCCTCCGACACCCTGCACACACTCGAGGATTACAGCGCAGACATCGCCTTTAGCAAGCTCCGTCTCCCATGCCTTGAGGTCATTCAGCGGCAGATAAGTAACGTGGCCGTTAGCGTTTATCGGCGCGATAATCTTCGGATTGTTCGTCACTTCCACGGCAAGCGAAGTGCGTCCGTGGAATGCTTTCTCGGCAGCGAGCACGCGTGTGCGTCCGTTTGTGAATGATGCCAGCTTCAGGGCGTTCTCGTTTGCCTCCGCTCCTGAGTTGATGAGGAACAACTGATAGTCCTCATATCCGCTTGCTTTGCCGAGTCGTCCGGCCAGTTCCACTTGCAGTTTGTTAATCACCGAGTTGCTGTAAAAGCCGAGTTTGTTGACCTGTTCGGTTATTTTCTCGATATAATGCGGATGGCAATGGCCTATGCTTATCACCGCATGGCCGCCGTAAAGGTCGAGATATTCCGTTCCGTTCTCGTCCCA
>ENA-ORRE01000527-ORRE01000527.1-human-gut-metagenome-genome-assembly--contig:-NODE-527-length-29749-cov-5.488685_pt1 | contig 29749 bp, 26 predicted proteins | sample MGYA00242171_ERZ509126 | MGnify/ENA primary metagenome ERZ509126 (study PRJEB26280, sample SAMEA2338648) | human gut metagenome | biome: human gut; feature: human-associated habitat; material: faeces... | reverse complement strand
AGGGACGTACCTCTGGTACGTCCGAAAATCCAAGGCGACCGAAGCGCATTTATGCCCGAACGGAAGCGGAAATATGTCGGGCGGAAACCTCCTGTTGGTCTCCGGCGGACACACCTGGGGTGTGTTCCTACGTTTGGAGGGATTGTTTGTGTGTTGTTGTGAGGTGATGTCGGAATGTTGTATAGAGGGTTGGTCGTATCGTGTATGTCGTTTGTTTGTGTGATAATGTTTGAGTGTATACACCTAATTTTGAGGTTCAATAATTTTGAGAGTCGTAGTGGTGTGACTAAGGTGATTGGGCGTGAATTTTGTTGGATATGATTTTCGGAGTAACGTGTTGTAAAACTTATTTTCGACTGTTTGAATTTTCGGCAATAGGTAGTAACTTTGCATGCAGTAAGAAAAAACTATATGAAAAAGCAGATACTGGATTTTGTAATAAAAGAGAATCAGAGAATTAATGAAAACTATTCTCTTTTGAAATTGATGCCTGCTGATGGCTCCAAAATTGTGAAGTGCATTGCCGGCCAATTTGTCCAGGTTGAAATACCTGATTCAAAAACGACATTTCTCCGTCGTCCTATCTCTATCAATTATGTAGATGAATTCTATAATGAATTGTGGCTTTTGGTGCGCAATGCCGGTGAAGGTACACGCCATTTGATTGGTATGGAACATGGCCAGCTGTTGAACATCATGATGCCTCTTGGGCGCGGTTTCTCACACCCGGAGAAAAAAGATGCACGCGTGCTGCTTGTCGGCGGTGGCGTTGGTGTCGCTCCGATGTACTATTTGGGAACTGAGTTGAAGAAAGCCGGTTTTGAAGTGAATTTCCTTCTCGGTGCACGCCGTAATGTGGATTTGCTGGAACTGGATTTATTCCAGTCGGTTGGCAAAGTTTATATGTCGACAGAAGACGGCTCAGCCGGTGAGAAGGGATTGATTACATTTAATTCCGCACTGAACGAAACTTGGGACAATATCTACTGCTGCGGTCCGATGCCGATGATGAAGGCAATTGCCAAATATGCAAGCAAGAACAATGTGGAATGCGAGGTTTCGCTGGAAAACCGCATGGCTTGTGGTGTTGGCGCATGTCTATGCTGTGTTGAAGACACCGACAGCGGTAATGTGTGTGTATGTACAAATGGTCCGGTATTTAATATAAAGCAACTGAAATGGGAGATTTAAGTGTTACTATAAAGGATTTGAATCTGAAAAATCCGGTGCTTACTGCTTCCGGTACGTTTGGCTACGGTGAGGAGTTTGCTGATTTTATCGATTTGAACCGTCTTGGCGGTTTCATTGTCAAAGGTACGACAATCAATCATCGCGAAGGAAATCCTTATCCTCGAATGGTGGAAACTCCGTCGGGAATGCTGAATGCCGTTGGCTTGCAGAACAAGGGTGTAAATTATTTCGTCAATGAAATATATCCGCGCATCAAGCATTATGATTCAGAAATCATCGTTAATGTTTCAGGTGCAAAAGTCGAGGACTATGTAGCTGTCTGCGAACGCTTGAAGGACTTGGACAAGATTCACGCCATTGAAGTGAACATTTCCTGTCCGAACGTGAAGCAGGGCGGTATGGCTTTCGGAACAACTTGTGCCGGAGCTTCGCAGGTAGTTCGTGCCGTGCGCGAGGCTTACGACAAGACTATGATTGTGAAACTTTCGCCAAACGTGACCGACATCACGGAAATCGCCCGCGCCGTGGAAGCTGAAGGAGCCGATGCGGTTTCGTTGGTGAACACATTCCTCGGCATGTCGATTGACACGGAAACACGTCGTCCGCATTTGTCGACAGTTACCGGAGGTTTGTCGGGTCCTTGTATTCGTCCGATTGCCGTTCGCATGGTCTATCAGGTAGCACAGGCCGTGAAAGTGCCTATTATCGGGTTGGGCGGTATCATGAACGGTCGCGATGCCATTGAATTTATCCTTGCCGGAGCGACTGCCGTACAGGTGGGTACTGCCAATTTTGTAGACCCGACTGTATCGGTAAAGATTGTTGACTATATCGAAAATTATCTGAAACGTCACAATATCTCATCTATCCGTGAAATCATTGGCGGAATGATCCGATAATCGAGATTGTAATAAATCAAAATACAAGAGACGGTGGTGGTACACTTTTTCGGAAGGATGCTGCCGTTTCTCTTTTTAACAATATGGCTATGAAAAGATTTTTGTTTTTTGCAGCCCTGGCGTTGCTTTCTGTGGATGGCTATTGCCACGATTGGGCAAATCTGGCATGTTATCGTGAAGCGAACGACAGTGTAATGCAACTGGATGCTTCACAGCGTGAAATTGTGCTGTTGGGCAATTCCATAACTTATAACTGGGCACGCGACCATCGCGAGTTTCTGGAGGAAAATCATATGGTAGGCCGCGGTATATCGGGTCAGACAACAACGCATTTTCTGGCGCGTTTTCGTCAGGATGTGCTGAACTTGAAACCGCAGACAGTCGTGGTTCTCGGTGGTACGAACGACATTGCCGAAAATGCCGGCGAATATAACGAGGATTTGACAATGAGCAATATCCAGTCGATGGTGGAACTGGCACGGGCCAACGGTATCCGTCCGGTTTTATGTACGGTGCTGCCTGTGACGCAATACTGGTGGAACAAGGATGTGCCCAATGTGCAGGATAAAATTGACTCGCTGAACCGACGCATCACTGTCTATGCAAAGGAAAACAAGATTCCATTGGTTGACTATTTCACTCCGATGGCAATGCCTGACCGCACGATGAACCCTAAATACGCCGAAGACGGTGTTCATCCCAATCTCGCAGGCTATGCCGTGATGGAAAAACTGCTGCTGGAAGTATTGAAAAAATAATTATATATTTACAATTGCCATGATTTACTTTTGTTATTTCGGTAAACCGAAATTTATATTGTTGTTGATTGTTGCTTTTTCGTTTTTCTGCAATTCTGCTTTTGCTCAGGTGGTGGTTTCTCCTGCTTTTGGAGCATCGATGGACGATGAATTGCTGTTTACATTTGATGCGACGGCCGGAAATGGTGCGTTGAACGGTTATGATGGAGAGGTCTATGCCTATACTGGTGTCATTACCAATATGTCGAACGGGCAGTGGACGCATGTCGTGAACGGATATTGGGGCAATTGTCCGGATAAGGTAAAGATGACCCGTATGGCTTCCAATACCTATACGATAAAAATAGTGCCGTCTACGTTCTACGAACTGCTTCCGGGCGAAACCATTACGCAGTTTTGTTTCCTGTTCTACAATTCGGATCAGTCGAAGGTGGCAAGAGCGCAGGGTGATACGGATATTTTCGTACCTTACAATTTTGTCAGTGAAAATTCCAGCTTGGGAAAAGTGGAAAGTTTCGAGCAGGATGGAAATGTTGTGACGATACATTCCGAAAACGGGGATTTGCGCCTGACATCCTATTCAGAAGATATTGTAAAGGTCGAAACATTCCCTGGCGGAAAAATGGAGTCGCCGCGTGCATCCATCAGTGTGTATGCACTTCCACAGTTGGATGCCGCTTTGACTGTCAGTGAATCAACCGATGTGTTGCAGCTTGTTTCTGGTGATTTCTCGTTGTCGGTGTCGAAAGAAAATACGCTGATTTCCTATTTCTCGCAGGACAAGTTGTTGACATCCGAGGCTTCGAATCTTGACAATGCGAGCGCCATGAAAAACTGCGCCTTTACGGTGTCGGAAGGAGAGGCGTTCTACGGAGGTGGTGAACGTGGTAAAACATTGAATCATTCCGGTGAAACACTGTCCATGTATAATTATCAGAATGGAGGATATTCAAAAGACGGTGCCAACAGAATGAATATTTGCATACCGTTTTATGTATCGTCGCAAGGTTATGGCGTTTTGTTTGACGACTATCAGGACGCATCCTTGCAGTTTGGTTCTACAGTTCAATATAATTCCAACAGTACAACCCCGATTTCCTATTATTTCATCAACGGTGGCGGAAGTCTTGAGAATGTTGTTGAAAATTATGTGTGGCTGACTGGGTATCAGGAACTGCCGCCACTGTGGACATTGGGTTTCATTCAGTCGAAATACGGTTACCGTAATGAAGAAGAGGCACGTTATGCTGTAAATAGTTTGAAGAATAGCGGGTATCCGTTGGACGGTCTTGTTCTGGACTTGTACTGGTACGGCGTAGAATCAAACATGGGCCGCTATGCTTGGGATGCAACAAAGTGGAATTCAGAGGCAATGCTCGGCGATTTCAGCAAGATGGGAGTATATACGGTATGTATCAGTCAACCGTATTTCCAGACTAACGGTGCAAAGGAAAATTTTGAATATGCGGCATCTCAGGGATATTTGGCAAAAGATGCTTCAGGCAATGCCTATCGTGTACCTATGGGATGGCTTGGCGGTGACTGCGGATTGATTGATACGTCCAATCCGGAAGCACTCGATTGGCTATGGTCGCTTTACAAACCGTTGACTGCCGGAGGAATCAGCGGCTGGTGGCTTGACTTGGGAGAACCTGAAAATCATCCGAATGAAGTGATTCATCAGGCAGGAACTGCACGCGAGGTGCACAATGCCTTTGGTTTATGGTGGCTTGAACGTGTTTACAAGGGTTTGAAGCAGGATTTCCCGGATATGCGTCCGTTCCTGATGCCCCGTTCCGGCAATGCCGGTATGCAGCGTTATTCTGCTTTTCCGTGGTCGGGCGATGTAAGCCGCAGTTGGAGCGGTCTTCAGGCCCAGATACCCGTACTACTTAATATGGGATTGTCGGGTGTCGGCTATATGGGTAACGACTTGGGCGGCTTCTCCGCTTCTGACATGAACGAGCAGCTTTATATCCGTTGGATGGAGTTCGGTGCGTTTGTTCCTGTTATGCGTGCCCATAGTACAAATTCTCCGGAACCGTACAATTATTCTCGTCAGGATATCTTGAAAAAATATATCAACATGCGCTATCAGATGCTGCCTTACAATTATTCGCTTGCCTATGAATATACAGTAGCGGGAACACCGCTGGCTCGTCCTGTCAATTTCTATTCTCCGCGCGAAGCATCGTTGGTGGATGTGCAGGATGAATATTTGTGGGGACGCGATATGCTTGTTGCTCCTGTCATGCAGGAAAATGCCACAAGCCGCAGCATCGTATTTCCGGAAGGCCGTTGGGTGGATTTCAACAATCCGTCGGCCGTTTATGAAGGTATGAGCCGTGTCGACTATCCGGCTCCGCTCGAAGTGCTTCCTCTTTTTGTGCGTGAAGGTGCAATCCTTCCTACTTGGGAACAGGACAGTTATGAAAATACCGGCGAGTATGACGGTTCGGAACTCTATGTGCACTATTTTGTGCCGCAAGAGCCGTTGGCTTCGGAGTTTGTACAGTTTGACGATGACAAGAAATCCACATCTTCGCTTGCCGATGGCAAATATGTGAAGCTGAATTATGCAGCCGATAGTTCCGATGCCGGAATCTCATTCTCCGTGACTCCCGAAGGTGTCGGCTACGATGGAATGAAGGACAGAACTATGATTGTCGAATTTGTCAATTTCCCGGCTGCTCGTTTCAACGGTCAGGTGGAACTGAACGGTTCTGCACTTGTTTCCGTTGGAAGCTTTGCAGAGTTGAAGCAGGCAGAAACTGACGCATGTTATATTGACAAAACGGCTTCACGCCTATATGTAAAACTGACGCATAATAACCGTACAGCCGACCGTATCGATGTCTCTCTTCAGTCGTCATTGGTCAGTAATACATTGCAGCCGCAGGGCGTTTCATTGAGTTGTATGGCTGACGGGACGGTGATTTACGGTTTGTCGGAAAATGTCGAAGCCGTTGGGCTGAATGTGTTTCGTGCAGACGGTAGTTTGTACGGAGTGAAGCAAGGCTTGCCGGTAACGGCAGGAACACACAGTGGCGGACAGTTGCTTGCCGATGCGAAGGGCGTTTTTCTGCTTAACCTTGATATTATGTCGGAAAGCGGAGTGCATAAAGTGGTAAAAAAAGTAGTAAGGTAGCATTACTGACAGAACCAGCAATAAAAATGGCGGAGGAATATGACAATTTGTCATAATTCCTCCGCTGTCTTTTTTTGGCACGCATTATGCTTATTTCCGAAGTGTCGGACGCAAGTCCGCAGAAGAACTGATAAAAAATAAATAAAACATAAAACTTAAAGTTATGAACATTAAACCATTGGCAGACCGCGTTCTCATCGAACCGGCACCGGCTGAAGAAAAGACAATTGGCGGTATCATTATCCCTGACACTGCAAAAGAAAAACCATTGCAAGGCAAAGTGCTTGCTGTGGGCAACGGCACTAAAGACGAAGAAATGGTTGTAAAAGAAGGTGATACAGTTCTCTATGGCAAGTATGCCGGAACAGAACTTGAATTCGAAGGCAAGAAATATCTGGTAATGCGCCAGAGCGACATTTTGGCAATCCTTGCCTAATCTCCAATTTTTTTCAACGGTTTAAAAATATACTACTATGGCTAAAGAAATCAAATTCGATATCAAGGCTCGCGAAGAGCTTAAAAAAGGCGTTGACGAATTGGCAAACGCCGTTAAGGTAACCCTTGGCCCGAAAGGCCGCAACGTAATCATCGAAAAGAAATTCGGTGCACCTCACATCACAAAAGATGGTGTTTCAGTTGCTAAGGAAGTTGAGTTGGAAGATCCGTTCCAGAACATGGGTGCACAGCTCGTGAAGGAAGTTGCTTCCAAGACAGGTGACGATGCCGGTGACGGTACAACAACTGCAACCGTATTGGCTCAGTCAATCATCAACGTTGGTTTGAAGAACGTTGCTGCCGGTGCAAACCCAATCGACTTGAAACGCGGTATCGACAAAGCCGTTGCTAAAGTTGTGGAAGGCATCAAAGCTCAGGCTCAGGAAGTGGACGACGATTTGGCTAAAATTGAAAACGTTGCCCGTGTATCTGCCAACAACGACGCTGAAATCGGCCAGCTCATAGCTGAAGCTATGCGTAAGGTGAAAAAAGAAGGTGTTATCACTATCGAAGAAGCCAAAGGTACTGACACTACAGTGAAGGTTGTAGAAGGTATGCAGTTCGACCGCGGCTACATTTCTCCTTACTTCGTAACTAACGCCGAAAAGATGGAATGTGAGATGGATAACCCTTACATCTTGATTTTCGACAAGAAGATTTCAGTGTTGAAAGATATGCTTCCAATCCTTGAAGCTGCAGCACAGAGCGGACGTCCTTTGTTGATTATTGCTGAAGACGTCGACAGCGAAGCTTTGGCAACATTGGTTGTCAACCGTCTGCGTGGCTCTTTGAAGATTTGCGCTGTTAAGGCTCCGGGCTTCGGCGACCGTCGTAAAGAAATGTTGGAAGATATCGCAGTGCTTACAGGCGGTGTGGTTATCTCTGAAGACAAGGGCTTGAAGCTTGACATGGCTACAGTCGACATGCTTGGTACAGCAGAAAAAGTTACAGTTGACAAGGAAAACACTACAATTGTCAACGGTAACGGCGACAAGGAATTGATTGCTGACCGTGTGGCTCAAATCAAGGCTCAAATCGAAAAGACAACTTCCGACTACGATCGCGAAAAACTTCACGAACGTCTTGCCAAGTTGGCAGGTGGTGTAGCAGTGCTCTACGTTGGTGCTCCGTCAGAAGTTGAAATGAAGGAAAAGAAAGACCGTGTTGACGATGCGTTGAGCGCAACTCGTGCAGCCGTTGCTGAAGGTATTGTTCCTGGTGGTGGTGTTGCCTACATCCGTTGCGTGGCTTCACTTGAAAACCTCCGCGGTGACAACGACGACGAAAACACTGGTATCGAAATCGTGAAACGTGCCATCGAAGAACCGTTGCGTCAGATTGTGGCTAACGCCGGTTTGGAAGGTGCAATCGTTGTTCAAAAAGTGAAAGAAGGCGAAGGCGACTTCGGTTATAATGCTCGCACAGGCGAATACGAACACTTCTTCGCTTCTGGCGTTATCGACCCGGCTAAGGTGACACGTGTTGCCCTTGAAAATGCCGCTTCAATCGCCGGTATGTTCCTGACTACAGAATGCGTAATCTCTGAAAAGAAAGAAGAAAACGCACCGGCAATGCCAAACCCGGGCATGGGTGGCATGGGCGGAATGATGTAATCCCGACATTCTGAGCATTAAATAAATCAACCGCCGAATCTCTCTCGAGGTTCGGCGGTTTTTTTGTGTTTCAGTGTACGTTATTATAATAAATATAATTATTATACTTTCAATAAAAAGAATATTCTAACGCAACTGGTTGACTTTTAGAGTGTGATAGGTCGAATTTGTGGGATAATTTATTGGGGATTCATTATTTGTATGGAATTTTGTATATTTGTAGAATATAGGGCTAACTTAGCTTGCAGGAGATGTAACCGGTGTTTTTGTTCTGTTATGGCATGAGTTCTCTCTATTTTTCAAAATAGCAATTAAATGGAGTATTGTATAACAGACTATCAGGCAAAATATTTGGCAAACTTATTGACCAGACGCTTGCCTGCGAATGATTTAAACAAACTAACCGCTTCTTTGCAGGATGCACAAGTCGATTTGACTCCGCATCAGGTAGAGGCGGCATTGTTTGCTTTTAAATCTCCGTTGTCGAAAGGGGCAATTTTAGCAGATGAGGTTGGGCTTGGCAAGACGATTGAAGCCGGAATCATTTTGTCGCAGAATTGGGCGGAACACAAGCGTCGTTTATTGGTTATTTGTCCTGCCAATTTAAGGAAGCAATGGGCAAGTGAACTTTTGGAGAAATTTTTTCTGCCTTCAGTCATTATGGAGGCAAAATCGTTCAATGAAGCGGTAGAGAATGGCGATTTAAATCCGTTTGATACTGAGAAAATTGTGATTTGTTCCTTGCAGTTTGCCAAAACGAAGGCGGCGTATGTGAAGCGCACGGAGTGGGATTTGGTAATTGTCGATGAAGCACACCGTCTTCGCAATGTTTATAAGCCACAGAATAAGATAGCCAATGTCATAAAGGCGTCAATTGAGTCAAGGAAAAAGATTCTGATGACTGCCACCCCTTTGCAGAATTCCATATTGGAACTCTATGGGTTGGTTTCCATCATAGATGGTTATGTTTTTGGCGATTTGAAAAGTTTTAAAAGTCAGTTCAGTCATAATTTGTCGGATGCTGATTTTCGTGAATTACGACGTCGGTTAGACCCCATCTGCAAGCGTACACTTCGCCGTCAGGTATTGGAATACATCAAGTATACAAAACGAATTGCCATTCTTGAAGAGTTTTACCCCACTGCCGATGAACAGAAGTTGTATGACATGGTGACCGATTATTTGGTAAAGCCTAAATTATATGCTCTTCCCAACAGTCAACGACAGTTGATGACGTTGATTTTGCGGAAATTGTTAGCTTCATCTACGTATGCCATTTATGGAACATTCTGTTCGTTGATTTCGCGTCTTCAGGCTGTTTTAAATAAAAATCAAGGCGATGTTTCTAATGAAATCATCAATGAATATGAGGAAGACAATGATGAATGGGTAGATAGTGAAGATGTGGAAGAAGCAGAAACTGTGGAGCTTCATCCTGAGGATATAGAAGGTATCCGGAAAGAAATTGCGGAGTTGGAACAATTTCGTGAACTTGCCGAAAAAATAAAGAAGAACAGTAAGGCCGAACACCTTTTCGTGGCGTTGGAAAAAGGTTTTGAGCAGTTGCGTAGTTTGGGTGCACCTCAAAAGGCTCTTATTTTTACAGAATCCCGACGGACTCAGGAATTCCTTTTTGACCTTTTGGAGAAGAGGGGATATAAGGGAAAAGTGGTACGTTTCAACGGTATGAATTCCGATAAGGATTCAACTGCCATATACAACAAATGGCTTGCTGAAAACAAGGGAACATCCAAGGTGACGGGTTCACCAACAGCCGACAGACGTGCGGCAATTGTCGATTTCTTTAGAAACGATGCCACAATCATGATTGCTACCGAAGCGGCTGCCGAAGGCATTAATTTGCAGTTCTGCTCATTGATTGTCAATTATGATATGCCATGGAATCCGCAACGCATTGAACAGCGCATAGGACGTTGCCACCGCTACGGACAGAAATTTGATGTGGTGGTGATTAACTTTCTGAACAAAGGTAATGCGGCTGACATTCGTGTTTATGAACTGTTGGATCAAAAATTTCAATTGTTCAGCGGAGTGTTTGGTGCAAGTGATGAAGTGTTGGGAAGCATTGGCAATGGTGTGGATTTTGAAAAACGCATAGCGCAAATCTACAATGAATGCCGCAGCCCGCAAGAAATAGAAGCGGCTTTCGATGCTTTGCAGGAAGAATTGCAGGAGCAGATTTCTGAAAAGATGATAAAGGCCCGCTCTTCGTTACTGGAAAATTTTGATGAGGCAGTGAAGGATAAACTTCGCGACAATCTGGCGCAAAGCCGAAGCAATTTGGACCAATTCGAACGGCGTTTGTGGCTTTTGGCTCGTCATGCGTTACGAAAAGAAGCTGACTTTGACGACATCCACCATACATTCCACCTGAAAGATGAAGATATCAGCTATTCACTTTCCAAAGTGTCGGACTCGGACAAAACAATTCCTTTCCGAATCGGGCATCCTTTGGCCAAGCGTATAGTTGCCAATTTTAAAGAAATTGTATTGCCTTTGGCTGAAATTGAATTCCACTATTCCAGTGCATACGGAAAAACTACGTTGTTGGAAAATTTGATAGGCAAGGAAGGATATTTGAAAGTAGATAAAATAAGGATTGACTCCTTTGAGCAGGAAGAGCATTTGGTGGTTGCTTGTCTGACAGACTCAGGCGATTGGGTGTATCCTGAAGTTGCAGAGCGGATGTTGATGCTACCTGCGGTTCAGGGCGAAGCCTGTACGGTTGGCAATGAAACTCTTGCCCTGCTCGACGAGCGGATTCAAGAAATGTATGGCGTGATTTCAGAAGAGTCTTCTCAGCGCAACAATACTTTTTTTGATGAAGAAATGGAGAAACTGGACTGTTGGGCTGATGACATGAAGATAGCTTTGGAGCGCGAAATTTCCGATCTCGACCAAGAGATTCGTCTGCGAAAATCCGAAGCCAAGAAACTTAACCGTTTGGAGCAGAAGGTGGCGGCACAACGGCTTGTAAAGGATTTGGAACGCAAGCGTAACGAGAAAAGACAGAATTTGTATCAGGCACAGGATGAAATCGACGAAAGGAAGGAACAACTCTTGTCTAAAATCGAAAAAATGTTGAGCCAAAAAACAGAACAATGCAATTTGTTCACAATCAAATGGAGATTAATGTGATGAAAAATTTTTTAAAAAAATATTGGTGGGTATTGCTTTTAATCATCCTTGCTCCGGCGTTGATTAATTGGTGTATATTACAGCCTGCTATTTTCCCTTTTGTTGGTTGTAATACCGATTGGTTGAATTTTTGGGGGGCATACGTCGGTTCTATCCTGAGTAGCATAATCGCTTTTTATGTTTTGCATAAACAGTTACAACAGAACCATAAAGAAAATGAAGAAAATAGAAAGTTACAAATTTTCATTCTTAAACAACAATGGATAGCTGAACTAAGGGAAAAGATGGAAGGCTTTATAAAAGCGTTCCATTATAGGGATATGGCAGAATATTGCTACTCTCTTTTTGAGCAACAGCAGCAGTCTACGGTATTAGTCGGTTTTAAACAGATTACAGAAGAATTGAGTTTGGCTGACTTTAATAAAGGTATTATCTTTCAAAATCCATTGGACGACATCGAGAGAAAATCTTTGAAAAAATTGTGCTGGTTTACTACTGAATATTTTGCAATACTTGATGATTTAATGTGGTATGCTAATACATTCGCATATAAAGATAAAGCTCAATTATCTGATTTACAATGGTGTGAAGAAGAAACTGATACTTTTGAGCGAAAAAATGAATTTAAATCTGATGCAGAACGGATTTGGACAATTATAAGAAATCACAACTATGATATCATTAATAAAAACAAGGAGATTATAGCAGAACGAATTGTCCTTTTATATAAGGGTTTAACTACTACAGAAATTGTAGAAGTAGCATCACAATTAATAAATTATGAGCAAAAGAAAATAAATGATAAATATGGCACAGAGCAATAAAAATAAATTGGAATTAACTTGGATTGGCAAGTATGACGAGCGTGAGCCGTTGGAGCCGCGTATCCTAATCGAAAATAAGGAGTACTCGTATGGAACTCCTGAAATGGGAGTTCTGCCAAACGGAAAACCGTGGAATGGCAATATGCTAATTCATGGAGATAATCTTCTTGCTTTAAAGGCACTTGAACAAGATTTTGCAGGTCAGATTAAATGTATCTATATTGATCCACCTTATAATACGGGGAGCCGCATTGATTCTGATGGAAATGATGTTGGCTATGAGGATGGAATTGAGCATTCTATTTGGTTAGACATGATGTATGAGAGGTTTGTGCTTTTGCGCAACTTATTACGAGAGGATGGAGCTTTATTTGTCCACTTAGATGATAATGAGTCTGATTACAGTAAAATTATCCTTGATGAGATATTTGGACGAAATAATTTTATGAATAGGATTACTATTGATGCGCGTTCCCCTTCTGCCTTTAGTACGGTAAATCCTGGAATGTTTGTGGCTTCAGAATATATTCTATTTTATGCAAAGAATAGAAGTAAATTAGTTGAAAATCGGGTAAGAGTACCAAGAACCCCAGATTATGCATATAATAAATACATAGAGAATTTTCATTTACCTTTTCAAAATTGGAATTTTATCTCTGTTTCTGAGGCATTTACCAAATATGTTAAAGTGAGGACATCGAATCCGGAGTCTATCGTAAAAGCATATAATAAATTTATAATAGAAAATGCATCAAGAATATGTCGCTATACAGCTATAAGTGATAGCGGTGCTGGCCAAAGAGTTCTTGAGCTAAAACAACAATCAATGTTGGAAACTGGCAAAATTTTCATGTTAAAAAGAGAGAATCTTGATGATATCTATATTATTAATGGTCAACAGCTTGCTTTTTATTCTAAAAATATACAAGCAATAGACGGTCAATTACAAGCATCAAAATTATTGACAGATATATGGACTGACATAGCCTGGGAAGGAATTGCAAAAGAAGGAACTGTTACCTTTAAGAAAGGGAAAAAGCCAGAAAAATTAATAAAACGATGTTTTGAAATAGCTACAACTGAGGGCGATATAGTATTGGATAGCTTCTTAGGTTCTGGAACTACTGCTGCGGTGGCTCAGAAAATGGGAAGACGTTATATCGGTATAGAACTTGGTAACCATGCGTATACTCATTGCGTGCCGCGACTTAAAAGGGTGACAGACGGTACGGATCAAGGGGGTATCAGCAAGGCGCAAAACTGGCAAGGTGGTAGCGGTTTTAAATTCTATGAACTTGCACCAAGTCTTCTTAAAGAAGACAAGTTCGGAAACTTGGTAATCAATAAGGAATATAATGCCGATATGCTTGCCGCTGCCATGGCAAAGCAGGAGGGGTACACCTATCAACCTGATGCCAATGTGTATTGGAAACAAGGTTTCGGCTCGGAAACCGACTATATTTATACGACCACTCAATTTTTGACGGTTGAGTCGTTGGCGGCTATCCATGAAACAATGGCAGAAGGAGAGTCGCTATTGATTTGTTGTACTTCGTTCCAACGTGAGTGCAAAACTGCATTTAGCAACATTTCCATCAAAAAAATTCCGCAAATGCTGTTGGGCAGATGTGAGTTCGGCAAGGACGACTATTCGCTGAACGTCATCGAACTGCCCGAAATGGAAGAATGTAATGATGAGGACATTGATGATTAAAGTTCAATAGCAACATGAGTAATACCAGTTCATATATCAAACAGCGGTTGTCGTTGCGTAAGCCATTGGCTGATGCTTTGGATGTGTTGGAGGGCCTGATGGATAAATTGGAGTTAGTAAAACATCCTTCCAATAACAACGATGAAGCCGGAGAACAGGCCTACAAAGCATATTTGAAAGAGCAGCTTCAGCGTGTGAAAGAAGTGTGTCCGTATATTAAAGATTTTGAGCGCGAGTTCCCTTCGTTTGCATTTTCAATAGCGACGGGGATTGGGAAAACACGACTGATGGGTGCCTGCATTGCCTATCTATATCTGACAAGAGGTATCCGGCACTTCATGATATTGGCTCCCAACCTTACGCTTTATGAAAAAATGATGCGCGATTTTGGTGATCCTTCTTATGAAAAATATGTGTTTAAGGGGCTTTCGGAGTTCGTGCATTGTGTTCCGTCAATCATAACGGGCGATAATTACAACTTTGCTCACAATGTGTTTTCCGATACGGAAATACAAATAAACATATTTAATATTTCCAAATTCAATTCGGAAAGCAAGGAAGGCGGTAAAAAAGGAAAACCTCGCATGAAGCGGCTGTCGGAATTTTTAGGACAGTCGTATTTTGAATACCTGTCGTCGCAAAAGGATTTAGTCATTCTTATGGACGAGGCTCATCGCTATCATGCAGATGCGTCTAAAAAGGCAATCAACGAATTGCGTCCAATACTCGGCCTTGAAATGACTGCAACGCCTACCGACGAAAAAGGGAAACCATTCAAGAATATCGTGTATGAATACAACCTTGCACAGGCTTTGGCCGACGGAAAGTATGTGAAAATACCAACGGTGGCAAAGCGGAGAAACTTTGAACGGAAAAACCTGACGGATGAAGAATTGGACATACTGAAAATTGAAGATGCCATCAGTGTGCACGAACACACCAAACTGCATCTGGAAATGTATGCCAAAAACAATGGTCTGCCGTTGGTAAAACCTTTTGTGCTGATTGTTTGTAAAAATATTCAGCACGCGAAAGAAACGTTGGAACGTATCGAAAATGAGATGTTTGACGGACGGTATGCAGGAAAGGTGCTGCAAATCGACAGTTCGACCAAAAAGGATGAAGAAATAGACCGGCTGTTTGTTTCGCTTGAAAAACCGGACAATAAGATTGAAATCGTCATCCACGTTAATATGCTCAAAGAGGGATGGGACGTGACAAACTTATACACGATAGTTCCTTTGAGGGCTGCCGATGCGCCAATTCTTGTGGAACAGCAAATCGGAAGAGGCCTTCGTTTGCCTTACGGTGGCAAGCGAACGGGAGATGCCGATGTCGACAAGCTGACTGTGATAGCACATGAAAACTTTGAAGCGGTAATTGCAAAAGCCAGTGATCCGAAGTCTGTTTTGAGTCGAGTTTCGTTTGTTGAACTTGACGATGAAGACCTGACACCCACGTGGGGAGTGGTTGTCACAGCCAAAACAATAATCGATATACAGGAACAGAAAACCATTGCAAAAGTCCGTACGGAAATAGAAAAGCACAATTCGAGGATAATACTTGATGCCAAACGGGCTGTTTGGAAAGTAATTCCTCAAATGAGCGATTCAGTGAAAAATGTTCAGGAATTATCTTCTCCGAAATCGATTGAGGCAATTAAATATCTTACGCGAAATGAAATTATCAAAAGTGCCAAACAAGTAACGCCACTTTTTGCCGAGGCCAACGCACAACCATTGTTGGAAGAAGTGGACAGGGTTGTTGACGCTACGGTCAAGTCATTTATTGACAATGTGATAGAAATCCCAAGAATGACTATACAGCGAGAGGCTTTTAAAGCTGAGTACAAATGGTTTGATTTGGATACAAGTTTTGGCTTTGATTTACCTTCATTGAAAGATGAAATATTAAGAGTCAGTATCGGTGCTGGAGAAAAAAGCACGGAGATTTTACAGGTGATAGCAGGTCGGAAATTCGACAATCCGGTCAATCAGATTGTCAGTACGTTGATTGACTATGATGAGATTGACTATGACAAAACTTCGGAACTGTTGTTTCATTTAGCAGGTCAGGCAGTTGATGCAATCCGAAAGAATCTTGATAACGAAGACGATCTTCCAAAGGTTGTCAATCAATTTAAAAAAGCGATAGCTTTGACTATCTTTGAGCAAATGCAACGTCATTTTGTAATGACCAGTTTAGGATATATGAAACCGAAGATTCTTCCGTTCTCAGGCTTATTGGATCAGCATTATGACGAAGTGGAAGGCTATGGTCGGATTGATTATCGTGACCCAGTAACGCAAAGTCATGTGCGGAAGTTTATTTATACAGGATTTGTAAAGTCATTTTATGTTGAATATAAATTTGACAGTAAAACGGAACTTGATTTTGCAAATGTTCTTGAAGCAGACCCAACTGTATTAAGATGGTTAAGGCCGGCTTCAAATCAGTTCAATATTTATTGGAACAATGGCTCAAAAAGATATGAACCTGATTTCATTGTTGAAACTGCTGACTGTATTTACATGGTTGAAACAAAAGCTGCAAAAGATTTGACTGATGCAGATGTGTTGGCAAAGAAAAAAGCAGCGGAGGAGTTTTGTAGAAATGCAACAGAATATACCATGCAGAACGGTGGAAAACCATGGAAATATCATTTGTTGCGCCATGATGTAGTCGACCGTTCAAGTAGCTTTTCTTATCTGATGGCTATAAATTAGTCGCCAATCGCAAAATGATAAAGTTCTCGGAATGTTGCAATAGTGGCAATGTTCCGAGGACTTATTTTAATAATAAAATTTCTTTGTGGGTGTGGGGCTTTTTTATAACTTGCAGTTGATTGTAAAAAGGGGGAGGTCAAGGAACTTCATAAAATGCATTTGACATGAAAAAATTTATTCTATTGTTTTTGTTGGCATTTTCTGCTGTTGTTGCCAGTGCGCAATCGCTCAAATTTAATGCGTATGAATTGTCATACCGCTATGTAGACGGTGACGGCGAATGGTCGGAGTGGTCCGATTGGGAGAAAACGTCCATTCTTGTTATTATCAACCTTGACGAGGATCTGATAACTGTCTACAGCCAGAAAATGCAGAAATATAACGTCAAAGAATACGTTGGGGAAAATGAAGATTCCGACGGTAACAGCATGACCTTTAATTGTGTGAATGATGATGGAGTCAATTGCAATATCCGAATCCGAGCTCAGAAAAACGGTGTAAGGCAGTTGTATGTGGACTTCGAGGATTTTTCCTGGGTGTATAATTTGGACGAAAAGTCGGATTCAAATAAATAATGTTTTTTATTTTGAGGCAAAGTGGTGTTGCTGATTAAACGACATATTCAAATTTGAAAACTTGTTTTCATTTGTCTCTCCGCTCACCTTTCACTATTTTTATAGAAAATAGGAGGCGTCTTAGCAGAAAACTCAAATAAATTTGGTTTTCTGCTTTCGACTTTCACTATTTTTGCAAACGAATTTTTAAAAACGAGACAAAATAATGAAACTGAACTATTTGTTACTTGCAGGTTTGCTGTGTGGGGCGGGTATGGCTTCGGCACAGAAAAGCGGTTTTGACTATAAGTTTTACGGACAGGTGCGTACGGACTTGTTCTACAACAGCCGTTCGAATTCGGAATCGGTGGACGGTCTGTTCTATATGTATCCGAAAGATGAGTCGCTCGATGCTGTGGGCAATGACCTGAACGCTCAGGCCGACGGAAATTTCTATACGATGTATTCGCGTGTGGGCGTTGATTTCAACGGTCCGGAAATAGGCAAGGGTATCAAGACATCGGCCAAACTCGAAGTGGATTTCCGTGGCAGCGGAACGAGCTACTATATGCTGCGCCTGCGCCATGTGTATTTCAATTTGGCATGGAAAAAATCGTCGCTGCTCGTGGGGCAGACATGGCATCCGTTCTATGGCGAGGTGGCTCCCGACATTCTGAACCTGAACATGGGTGCGCCTTATCAGCCGTTCAGCCGCGCTCCGCAAATCCGCTACCGCTATAACGAGGGTGCTTTCCAATTGCAACTCGCTGCGTTGTGGCAGTCGCAATACCTTTCCGTTGGCCCGGCTACCAATAATGTGGGAGAAACGGCTACGCAGAAAAGTCAGCGTTTCATTAAAAACGGTTGTGTGCCGGAACTGGCGTTGAATCTCGACTATAAGGCAAACGGATGGATTGCCGGCGGGGGTATCGACATGACATCGATTGTGCCGCGTACGCAGTCGAACATCAATGGAAAGATTTACAAGGTGGATGAACGCATCACTTCGCTTTCGGCGGAAGCTCACGTCAGCTATAAAAACAACGGTTGGCTGGTGGCTGCCAAGAGCGTGTATGGCTCCAACTTCACGCAGGCAAGCGGTGTGGGCGGCTATGGTATCGTTTCGTTCGACCAGATTGACGGCAGCCAGGAGTACACTCCGGTGCGCGTTTCTTCCACATGGCTGAATGTGGCTTACGGTTCGAAATGGCGTCCGGCTGTGATGGTGGGCTATCTGAAGAATCTCGGTTGCGACACACCGGTTTCGGGTGTGTTGGGCACGGGCGTTTCTGACGGACTTGACCAGCTTGTCAGCGCAACGGCAGAACTTACATACAATTTGCCGAACTGGAAATTTGGTGTGGAATACATGCTTTGCAATGCCTTCTACGGCGATTTGACAAATGAAGCCCGCGTGGAAAATACGCATCGTGTAGCCAATCACCGCATTGTGGCAACGGCTGTATTCCAGTTCTAAAAAGGGTTTACGGTTTACAGTTTACGGTTTACAGTTTACAGAAGATAAGTTTACAATATAGGGGTTATAGTTTATGGAAATCTCCATATGCTATAGCCCCTAATTCTTGAGAATGTGTTTGTATTCTTTCGACCTACTGCTACTTCCTCTATGGGAAGATGTGCTAACGCAATGCAAATGGAATGATTATATTTTGTGGCTGAGGTGTTGCCCAAGGCTTTTGTTCTTCTGTTCTTCTGTCTGAAAAAAGTTTACCGGAAAAGAGGACTCATAGCCCCTAACCCATACCCCCTAATCCATTGCCTCTTTCATAAACTTGTCGATTTCGTCGAACGGAATGACCGACAAGTTGTCGTAGAGGTCGGTGTGGTTGGCACCAGGGATGATGTGGAGGCGTTTGTTGTCGCCTTTCAGTCGTTTATAGGTGTCTTCGCTGAAATAGCGCGAGTGAGCCTTTTCGCCGTGGATGAGAAGGACGGCACTGCGGATTTCATCGCAGTAGGAGAGGATAGGCATATTGATGAACGACAGGGAGGAAGTCTTGTTCCAGCCGTCGTTGGAGTTGAGCGAGCGCGGATGATAGCCACGCGGAGTTTTGTAGTAGGCGTAGTAGTCCTTCACGAATTGCGGTGCATCGTCGGGCAGCGGGTCAACCACACCGCCGGCACGTTCGTAACTGCCGTTGCGGGCATCAACGGTACGCTGTTCGTTCAGTTGCTTTTTCAGTTCGTAGCGCTGGTCGGCGTTCATGCTGTCGAAATAGCCGTTGGCGTTTACGCGGCTCATGTCGTACATCGTTGAGGCTACGGTGGCTTTTATTCGGGTGTCCATTGCCGCGGCATTGATGGCAAATCCGCCCCAGCCGCAAATGCCGATAATGCCGATTCGTTCGCTGTCGACATCGTCACGCGTCAGCAGATAGTCGACTGCTGCCGAGAAGTCTTCCGTGTTGATGTCGGGCGAAGCAACATAGCGCGGTGTGCCGCCGCTTTCGCCGGTGAACGACGGGTCGAAGGCAATTGTGAGATAGCCGCGTTCGGCCATTTTCTGCGCATAGAGTCCGGAACATTGCTCCTTTACAGCTCCGAACGGTCCGCTCACGGCAATGGCCGGCATGCGTCCGGATGCGTTTATTGGCTGATAGAGATCGGCAACGAGCGTTATGCCGTAGCGGTTGACAAATGTTATCTTCGAGTGATTCACTTTGTCGCTTTTCGGGAAAACTTTATCCCAGCTTTCGGTTATTTCCATAGTTTCCTTTTTTAGAGTGCTTTGATTGGTTTGTGCCTGCATGAACAATGCCGTCGGCAAGCAGCAGGCGATGAACATGCTGGCAAGAGTCTTTCTCATGTCGGTTTGCTTTTTGGGGTTATAGATATTTTACAATTTTTGCGGGGCTTCCGACTACCACAGCATTGTCGGGCACATCCTTCGTCACAACAGAACCGGCTCCGACAATGGCATTTTCGCCGATAGTCACACCCGGAAGAACAATGACTCCGGCACCAAGCCAGGCATTGCGGCGGATGACTACAGGGCGTGCATGGAGGCCATGACGCTGTTGCGGATTCTGCGGATGTTCCTCGGTAATGATATTCGTGTTCGGGCCGATGAGCACATCGTCTTCCACCGTGATGCCGCCCAGGTCAAGGAACGTGCAGTTGAAATTGATAATCACGTTTTTGCCCAATCGGGTGTTCTTTCCATAAGCTATGTAGAACGGCAAAAAAATTTGAACAGATTCGTCGACGTCCGTTCCGGTGATTTGACGGAGATAGCTGGTGAGGCTTTCCTGCGTCTGGTGACTGCTGTTCATTTCGTCAACCAGTCGTCGGGTTTTCTCCACTTCTTTGTTCAATTCAATATATCCGCTGTCGTTGGCGGACAAGGTTTCTCCTGATTTCAGTCTTGTAAAAACGTCCTGCATGATTTATTCTTCAAGTTTGTCATATTCATTGTCGGCAACAGGCTCCAGCCATTCGTTGCTTGTATTTTCTCCCGGCACTTCGATGGCGATATGCGAAAACCAGCTGTCGGCAGCCGCTCCGTGCCAGTGTTTTACATTGGCAGGGATGTGAATGACTGTACCGGGCAAGATTGCTACTGCCGGTTTGCCTTCTTCCTGATACCAACCGCGTCCGGCCACACCGATGAGCATTTGTCCGCCGCCTTTTGTGGCTTTGTGGATATGCCAGTTATTACGGCAACGAGGCTCGAAGGTAACGTTGGAAATGTTCACTTGCTCATGTGAAATGGGAGCGAGGTAGCTGTTTCCGATAAAATACTTGGCGTATGCCACATTCGGTTCGCCGATAGGGAAAATCATCTCACGCTGGAAAGCTGCTTTGGCGTCCTCACCGGCTGTATTTTCCGCCCATACACTTTTGGCCAGATTGAACGCGGCCCATGCTTTGGGCCAGCCTGCATAGAAACCGATATGGGTGATGATTTCGGCTATTTCGGTGCGGGTAATACCGTTCTTCTTTGCCGACTGGAGATGGAACACGAGTGAATTATCTGTGATGCCCTGACTGATAAGAGAGGTAATCGTTACTAAACTGCGGTCACGCAGACCAAGTTTATCAGTGCGGCTCCATACCTCGCCGAAGAGGACGTCATCGTTAAGTTCCGCAAATTTGGGGGCAAACTCACCCAATTGGGTACGCCCTGCTGTCTGTACTATCTTTTCTTGTGCCATAACATTGAGTGTTAAAATGCTGAATACTGAAATTAAAAGAATCTTGTTCATAGTCGTTTTTATTGTATGAAATTATTAAGCTGTACTGAACGCTCTCTTCTTAACGTCTTTGTCGTATGTCCTACGAATCAGAGTAATCATTTTCCGTTTGTCATATTTCCTGCTGTAATAGCTGACCATCGGCAGGCAATCCCATCCGATAACCGATACCTTCATCCCTCCGAGCTTACGATACTCCATCGTGCTATCAATGTCCGGTGTGTTTCCGTCCGACAATTTTCCCATTACAAGGGATGAAAGGGCATCGGCAAATACCTGGGAAATGCCGGTCGTAGCTCCGATAGCGAGGAGTGTAAAACTCGCTGCGGTTTTCAGAAAGTTTCTGCAATCCATCATCTTCTGTCTTTTCATTGTTCATTTTCTGATTGCAAATTTACCGTGATTGAATAAGCCGGTTTGTATACGATTTACGGATATTCATACCCAAATCCTCGATTCTGCAATAAAGTCGTATGTAATTCAAATCAAATGAATTACTTTTGCTCAAAAGAAATAAAGGAAAGGCTTATGGAAGAAGTTATAAAACTTGATGAGGTAGATAAGTACAACAAACTTTTCGGACTCGAAACGCGGCATCCCTTGGTGAGTGTCGTTGATTTGTCGAAGGCGACGCAGTGGCCGGAACATTTCAAGATTAATTATGGTGTGTATGCTCTTTATTTGAAGGACACCTACTGTGGAAACATCATGTACGGACGTCAGAGTTACGACTATCAGGAAGGTACGATAGTCAGTTTCGCTCCCGGTCAGGTAGCGGAGGTCGAGATGCAAAAAAATGCTCGTCCAAACGCCCACGGCATTCTGTTTCATCCTGACCTGATAAGGGGTACGGCACTTGGTCAGGAGATTAAGAACTATTCGTTTTTTTCTTATGAAACCCGTGAGGCTTTACATCTTTCGGAAGAGGAGCGTAGCACTGTCATGGATTGCTTTCACAAAATCGAGGTGGAGTTGGAACACAGCATAGACAGGCACAGCCGTCGGTTGATTTGTGCAAATATCGGCCTGTTGCTCGATTACTGCATGCGTTTCTACGAGCGTCAGTTCACGACACGTGAAGAGGTGAATAAAGATGTTATCGTTCGTTTCGAGCGTTTGCTGGATGAGTATTTCGACAGCGATGCCCCCTTACAGGAAGGTCTGCCGACCGTCAAATATTTTGCTGATAAAGTATTTCTGTCTCCGAATTATTTCGGGGATATGATAAAAAGACAGACAGGACAGACCGCTTCGGAATATATCCAGAACAAACTGATTGGGCGGGCTAAAGAGACCTTGCTTGGCACGAACAAGACAACGAGTGAGATTGCTTACGAACTGGGGTTTCAATATCCGCAACATTTAAGCCGGATGTTTAAACGGGTAACGGGATATACCCCTAATGAGTTTCGCTCTTTGAATTAGCTTTTCATATCACAAGGATAATGGAAGAGTTAGTTGAAAAACTTCAAGACCTTTTTTGAAAAGTCTTGGGTCAGTTATTGTTCTTGGGGATTGAACATATCAAGCAAATACCTGTCACCGGATGTTGTCTCCTCCGTTTTTTAAACTCTTCATACGTTTTGAACTCCTTAAGCCGTTTCATTAGCCGGCCTAAGCGTTTTCGTCCTTTCGATTATGCCTGTCTGTCAGTCGAGTTACTACAGTCTTCCACCGTAGACTATATAGTCCGTTGCAGTAGACTGTACAGTCCATTACAGTAGACCGTACAGTCCGCTGTCGGAGTCTGTAATAATCTTCCGTTTAAAAGGCCTTGGCTGAGCCTAAGAAACGGCTTACTCTTCCCTTGGTTTATGATATATGTTATAAGGAAAAAAAATAATGATTTAAATCCCCAAGAAAACAATGTAACCCCATCTTTCCTCAATAGGACCGGGCCGTTACGGAAAGCTCTACAGCCTTTTAAAAGACCGCCAGGTCTTTCTTTGAAAAGCTCAAAGTCTTGTTTGAAAAGCCTCAAAACCTTAGGGCACTACTCTGAAAATACACAGGCCTTTCATTGCAATACTGCAACAAGAACTTTCAGAATATCCTCATATTAACTGCCCGATGTTTGTGAGACTGCCCCTCTTCTGCACAAAATAAAAATCTCTTCCACCAAAAAACAATTTTCTTTTTCGGCTGTTCTTATCATAAAACCAAAACCAAAAAACTATGAGCAAAGGTAAGTTATGGGGAATAATCCTCTTTATATTAATAGTACTGGGATTCGGCATCTGGCTGTACACTAGTTCTAATGTAAAAAAAGATGTGGACAAGGAAGGCATAGAAGTATTAGATGATATGACTATCCCTGCCGTAAACTAAATAATAAACACTAACTTAAACTTTTTCATTATGGCTAAAGAAACAGTGAATATCCTAAAGGATAAAATTGACATTGTAGAGTTACTGGCTCAATTAAATGCAGCCTTGTCTGAAGAATGGTTGGCTTTCTATCAGTATTGGGTAGGTTCTTTTGTAGTAGAAGGTGCTATGCGCGGTGACGTGCAACGCGAATTCCAAGAACATGCTGCCGAAGAATATAATCATGCAAAACTATTGGCCGACCGTATTATCGAGCTGGAAGGTGTACCTGTGCTCGACCCGAAACAGTGGTTTGACCTGGCACGTTGCAAGTACGATGCGCCGGTGGATTTCGGTTCGGAAATCTTATTAAAACAAAATGTCGAATCAGAGCGCTGCGCTATCTACCGCTATCAGCAGATTGCCGAATTCACCAATGGAATTGACTTCACGACTTGCGACATTGCCAAACATATCATGGCCGAAGAAGAGGACCACGAACAAGATTTGCAAGACTATTTGAATGATATTGCCCGCATGAAAGCATATATCTTACAGAAATAACCACATCTGCCAATGTGCTTCCTTATAATGCAGGAAGAGAAGAAGGGAATGTGTCAAAACTTCCCTTCTTTCGAAATCGGGGGTGTGTCAAAATGTGGATAATACTGTCGTTTAGTTCGTAGGGGCGAGGTTCGCTCGCCCGAAAACCGTTTCTTTGTGTATTCGGGCAGGCAAACCCTGCCCCTACAGCTGACGATTGGGTAGGTCATTTTAGTTTTGACACACCTCTGATTTTTTAGGAATCAAGTCAAAAAGTATGTGGGTATAATATTCGGGAAACATCTGAAGTTTGCAATGCTGAAAACATACATTCTTCCAAAGTATTATAAATCAAGTACATCAGACGGACACCTGATTGGGCGTCAGCATTGTGACTCAGAGTTCATACTTATCACCCACAGGGTTTTCAGATTGACCCATTTTTAGTTTATGAGAGTTCCGACACAGCCCCTTCACTGTTTTATCTCATCACCTTTATAGAGCCTGACGAATACGAACCAACTTGGTCAGCAATTCTTCGAGCAAATCAAGCTTCAGCATATTGGCTCCATCACTTTTTGCAACGGTGGGGTCTTCATGCGTTTCCATAAACAGACCGTCCACTCCCACTGCTACCCCCGCCTTGGCAATCGTCTCAATCAGCTGGGGCATACCACCGGTCACTCCACAGGTTTGATTAGGCTGCTGCAACGAATGAGTCACATCGAGAATCACAGGATGCCCGAAAGACTGCATCTCGGGAATGCCGCGATAATCCACCAACAAGTCCTGATAACCAAATGTAGTACCCCGTTCGGTCAGCATCACTTGGTCATTGCCTGCTTCCACCACTTTATCGGCAGCAAAGCGCATGGCACCGGGAGAGAGGAACTGTCCCTTCTTTATATTAACAATCTTTCCGGTTTGTGCTGCTGCGACCAATAAATCGGTCTGACGACAGAGGAATGCCGGAATCTGAAGTACATCCACATATTCGGCTGCCATTGCCGCTTCTTCAGCAGAATGAATGTCGGTCACTACGGGAACATCAAATGTCCGACTTACTTTCTGTAAAACTTTCAACGCTTTTTCGTCACCAATACCTGTAAAAGAGTCTAAACGTGAACGGTTTGCCTTACGGTATGAGCCTTTAAAAACGTATGGGATATTGAGTTTATCTGTCAGCTTTACTACACGTTCGGCTATACGGAGAGCCATTTCCTCACCTTCTATCACACATGGACCGGCCAACAGGAAAAAATTGTCACTCTTCTTTAAATCTGAAATTGTTATCATATTTATTTTATACTTTGAGAAGTTATTCATCTTACATCATTGAAGCCCCTATTTAGGAATGATTAACGTAATAGCTTCCGGCATGACAGACACTTCCAAAGGAAAATGCCTGTCCAAGATTCGTCCATCCAAACTGACAGAAGCATTCTGCGCACGCAGAATCTTGACTTTACGCGTGCGGTATGGTTTCACCATTTTATGATTCAGAATTCGTCCCTTCAACAACATCCATAATCCAGAAAGCAACTGCAGCAATTCGGGACGATATATAACAGACACATCAAGCCAGCCATTATAAGGAACTGCACTCGGAGTAAGGCCATAACCACGGGCACTACCTACACAAACAGTCATAATACGACCACGAATATGTTCGTCATTGACACGTAAATGCATACGATAAAGCTTACGTTCAAACAACAGCAGGAACATGGAAGCGGCAAATGAGAGTTCACGAATTCCCCAAAAACGATGGGTTCCATCCGAGATTTGCACAATACGGGCGCCCAGCCCAATGTAAATGGCATTGATGAAATAACGGTTAGTATGCTGTTCACCATCAAAAAAGTTGCAGCATCCCACATCTATCTTTCTCAAACGGCGATTGATAATCCAGTCCACCGCCTGCTTATAATTGTCTTCATCCAATCCCCAATATTTGGCAAAATCGTTGCCTATACCATTGGGGATAATTCCTAAAGCAATATTCTCCTTGTCTTCGGCAGAAGAACTCATGATACCGTTGACAGCATCATTAATAGCACCATCGCCCCCCACAACCACTATCGTACGATAACCGTTATTGGCCAAAGTTCGCGCCAACCGTTCCACCGAGCCAAACCCTTCCGACTGAACATAATCAAACACGACTTTGCGGCTTTCCATATAGTTTCGTATCTCATTCCATCTCTTCTGAGTCTTGCGGCTACCGGCCTTCGGATTATATATGATTCCCCATCTGCTTGGTTCTACGGCCATAATATCTAACTTTTAGTATCTAACAAATTTATTATCTTCTCAACTTTCTCTTCTGTAGGCATCCGGGCATCCAGCCAATGAATGCTGAACCCTCTGCGCTCCATTCCGCGAAACCATGTCATCTGCCGCTTGGCAAATTGATGAATGGCAATTTCTAGCTGATGGAACATATCATCAAAAGAGAGTGCTCCGGTGGCATATAAAGTCAGGTATTTATATTCCAAACCGTAGTATATTAAATCTTCGGCGGCAATACCTCCTTCTAGTAAAGCTTTCACTTCATCCACCATCCCTTCATCCAAACGTTGTTTCAGCCGGCGGGTAATCTTCTGCCGACGTAATTCCCTATCAATATCCACTCCTATTATCAAGCTATTCAGTGTGGGAAACTCGCGGTATTCAGGCGGTTGCTGCTTGTAGTATTCTTCTATTTCAATAGCACGGATAGCCCGCTTCACAGTATCCACATCGGTAGAATTATGCAATTTCTTGTATACTGACAGCATTTGCGTCAGTTCTTCCAGCGACTTACCAGCCAATGAAGCACGTAATTGGGGATTTTCGGGAACCGGCAGTAACCTGTATCCTTTCAGCACAGACTCCAAATACATGCCCGTGCCACCACATAAAACCGGTAACTTGCCCTTTTGTTTAACTTCGTTATATGCCGAAAGAAAATCTCGCTGATATTCGAATACATTATATTTATACCCAGGCTCCACAATATCAATCAGATGATAAGGCACTTGATGACCGTCTACGACATAGTCCGCCAAATCTTTCCCTGTTCCAAGGTCCATCCGGCGATATATCTGCCGGCTGTCTCCGCTAATAATTTCAGTGTCGAGCTTATATGCCAATGCAGCCGCCAATGGAGTTTTCCCCGAAGCAGTAGGACCTAATATCGTTATCAAATCATAATTTACCATCTAAAAAACATTTCTGCCACTGTTTCTCTTAATCCGAAACAGTCTTTCGGTTAATAATTGCACAAAGATAACGAATTTGTGTAATCTACAACCAAGAAAAAGAATAAAAGTCACAGAATTACTTGTCAGAAACGGCTTGTTGAAGAGTTTTCCACGTTTCCAGACTCAATACCTTCTCAAACCGGATATCATCACTCCCTTCCTTTGCCCAATTACATATTTGAATGGATCGTTTTTCAGAATCAGGATGAGTGCTTACCCACTCGGTCAACGAAGGTAGTTCTTCCTCTTTAGATAGTCTGAACAGAAATTCTCCAAAAGGTTCCGGATTTATTCCGGATTGCAAAAGATAGAGAACGGCTGTCTTGTCAGCCTCACTTTCCAACGTACGGTCATAGGCAGTAGAAGAAAGAAGTTTGGCAGTGCTTCTCAACACTTCTCCACTTTGTCCCCCCGATGCCATGCCCACTAAAACAGAAAGCCCTACTTCCTTCACTAGTTTCTTCATGATATGACCTTTCTGCATGTGAGCTATCTCATGCGCCATTACCCCACATAATTCTTCCTGATTTTCGCATTTGGCAATAAGCGAAGTAAAAACAACAAGATGATTATCGGGAAAGGCAAAAGCATTGACTTCATCGCTTTGGGCAACATGCAACTTTATTTTATCACGTTCTATATCATTGGCCTCACATAAATGTAACAGCAACGAATCCAATGGAGCAATAACTGTATCCGACTCTACAAAGACAGCAGAACCGGAATACAAATCCCAATACATATCTCCCAGTTTCTCCTCGATAACCGTCTCGCGCAAATCAAAAACCGAAAGCCAGTCTACACGCGAAAAAGAGAATAGCACGGCTAAAAACAACACTACCGATACGAGCGACTGCAAAAGTATTTTCTTTATCATGGCTTACAAATCAAATCAGTCAAACCTCCGTAAACATACCACTCTATCTGCTTGCCTTTTCTCACTTGTACGGCAGAGACCACTGTAGCTACAAAGTCTACAACATTGAACAATACAACGGTAAACAGATAAGCGAAATAAAAAGAAGTGAGTTCCACACCTCCAAAAAGCAGACCGACCGTCCACCAAAACAAGACACTGTTAGTACAGAACAATGGAAGTTGGGACACCAACGCCTGCGTACAATGCCATCGCACAAAATACGTCCGCCGCCTATTGGCTAAATAGAAAACAACCGTTGCCAACAAGTTTATAATAGGAAAAGGTAGTCCGGCCATCACAGCCAATAATGACATTAGATAACTGTTTGAAGCAGCCTCCAATTCATGTTCCGCGGGTTTATAGTATATCATAAGCCTTTATAAATATTCCAGCACCAATTAATTAATACAAGAAAAAGGAAAATAATGAAGACGCGTTTTCGAATGAAAATCCGGTCAATCCATAGATAAAAACGAAAAAAAGAATCTTCCCTCCTGATGATATCCAATAAAATCCACACAGGAAGTAGCAACATCAATACTGCCAGCAACATACCATTCGGGTTGAGTAACAATGATTCTTTCCAATGCCCTTGACAGAGTGCAATGAGGGCTCGTGTAGAACCACATGCAGGACAAGGAATATGGAATAACTGCTTAAACAAGCACCCTCGCCACACTCCCTCTTCCGCATGTATGGACGAAACGGCAAGCCATACATACCCGGCAGCACAAGCGACAACCGAAAGTATGTACAGAGCTTTTTTCGTCATTAAAGTACCATTTGAAGTTTTTGCATGTTCTTGTCGCGGGCAGCTCCCATAATGAGGAACCAGTCTACAATAGTCCAAATGCCAAAACCGCCGCAAGTGATTAACTTCGCAATTCCCAATCCTGTATCTCCAATAAAGAAGCGGTCAATACCCAGCGAACCGGCAAATAGAGAGATAATCAAACAGATAGTGGGGTCTTTGAACTGCATAACCTGCAACATTGACCATTTTGAATCGTCAGCAGCAAGCAACATATCTCTAATTGCTGCCACTTGATAATCGGGAAAGAACTTTCCGTTTGCCATTATAAAGGCATCTACTTTTTGTGCATCCATAACTTTTATTTGTTTAATATTATTCTTCAAATTGCACAAAGGTATAATTATATTTAATATATACCACATCTTTTCACAATTAATTGCCGACAGGACATAAAAAAACCGCCCGAATTACTTCGGGCGGCTGTTGCTATATGGATTATATAACTGATTAGCAGTTTACAGAAGCCATGTGAGCGATCAAATCCAATACTTTGTTAGAGTAACCGATTTCATTGTCATACCAAGAAACTACTTTAACGAAAGTATCAGTCAAAGCGATACCAGCTTTAGCATCGAAGATAGAAGTGCGAGTGTCACCCAAGAAGTCAGAAGAAACAACTGCATCTT
>ENA-ORRE01000526-ORRE01000526.1-human-gut-metagenome-genome-assembly--contig:-NODE-526-length-29753-cov-7.142670_pt1 | contig 29753 bp, 28 predicted proteins | sample MGYA00242171_ERZ509126 | MGnify/ENA primary metagenome ERZ509126 (study PRJEB26280, sample SAMEA2338648) | human gut metagenome | biome: human gut; feature: human-associated habitat; material: faeces... | reverse complement strand
GGGGGCGCGGGGTGCGGCAGCTGCGGGAGCCGCGGGAGCGGCGTCGGTAACAGCGGTTATAACGGCGTCGGTCTCCTCGACCTCGACCTCATAGTTTTTGCCGTTTAATGTAACAACATATTTCATGATTACAATTCCTTTCAGTTGTCGGCAAGAGCCGCATCAGTCTATCTTCTTTATGGATTTGAACAGCAGTCTGTTGAGCGGGACTCCGCTCTCGTCGCTGACTATTGCCATAATGACCGCAGCGGTCGGCTCGTCAACGCCGTCAAGGTCTAATGTGCCCTGCGACTGTGTGCCGGGCAGGGGAGTTCCGGCAGCGGCGGCCTGCTGCGCGGGTGCGGGAGCATCGGAATCGGCATTTTTCTTGCCTTTCTTGGCCGCGATATTCTCGCCGAGTCTGACAACGCGGGAGATTATCATGATAAGCACGGCAAGGATGATAAGCAGCAAGAATACCATAATGATTCCGAAGAGGGAGACCTGAAGAGCGAAAACAAGCTTTTCGCCCAGAGGCATATCCATGTCAAAGTTATCAAACATTGATAAAACCATTCCTTTCTGCCGAGGCTCAGTCGAGTCTCTCTATCTTATATTTGAAAGTGTTCTTCTTTCTCTCGTCGCGCTTGTCGAAGAACGCTTCCGCCTGTGTCGGGAAGGCTATATAAGAGAGAACATCCTCGTCGCAGGTCGCTCTGTCGCCGAGATACTCTCTTGCAGCCGGAAGACCGGGCTCAAGCAGGTCCGCATAGCGGCAGGTTATCGGCTTCTCGTCGCCGAGAACCTTCTTCTGCAGCTCCTCATTTATCTTGCCGGGAGCCTTGCCGTATTCGCCCTTGATATAGTTCTTAACTTCCTTGGAGATGTTCTTGTATCTCTCACCCGTGAGCACGTTTGCGGTCGCCTGAACGCCGACCATCTGGCTCATGGGGGTGACGAGCGGAGGATAGCCGAGATCCTCGCGGACTCTCGGGGTTTCCGCGAGAACTTCATCGAGCTTGTCAAGCTTCTTCTGCGCTGTCAGCTGAGCGACAAGGTTCGAGAGCATTCCGCCGGGAATCTGATAGTTGAGAGCGTCGGTCTGAGTTGTCAAAACGACGGGGTTGAGCAGTCCGCTCTTGAGAGCGTCGTTGCGAACGGGCTTGAAGAAATCGTTGATTTTCTTGAGCGTGCCCATATCGAGCGGGACTTCGCAGCCCTCTTTCTCGAAAATGTAGGCCATAGTCTCTGTGGGCGGCTGAGAGGTGCCGTTTGAGAAGCAGGAGATAGCGGTGTCGATAACATCCGCGCCGGCTTCAACGGCCTTCTGCAGGGTCACGGGGCCGAGGCCTGTGGTCGAGTGAGTGTGGACGATAACGGGGAGCGATATATTCTCCTTTATGCCCTTGACAAGATCGTAAGCGCTCTGGGGGTCCATGATACCGGCCATGTCCTTTATGCAGACGGACTGGACACCCATGCTCTCGAGGTCTTTTGCGAGCTTGATGTAGCTTTCGATGTTGTGGATGGGGCTGGTGGTGTAGCAAATGGTGCCGGATGCGTGAGCGCCGCACTTAACAGTTTCGTCAACTGCCGTTTCGATGTTTCTCAGGTCGTTGAGGGCGTCAAATATGCGGATGATGTCGATACCGTTTTCAACGCTCTTTCTGACAAAAAGACGGACGACATCGTCGGGATAATGCTTATAGCCCAGAAGATTCTGACCTCTGAGGAGCATCTGAAGCTTGGTGTTCGGGCAGGCCTTGCGAATCTTGCGCAGGCGCTCCCACGGGTCTTCGTTGAGATAACGCAGGCAGGAGTCGAACGTGGCGCCGCCCCAGCACTCGAGCGAATAGTAGCCGGCCTTGTCAAGCTCCGGCAGTATTCCCTCGAAAGCCTCAAAGGGCATACGGGTCGCAATAAGCGACTGATTCGCGTCTCGAAGGACAGTCTCGGTGAAATTTACTTTCATGTGTTTCGCTCTCCTTTGAAATTTGTAAACTTGCTTAAAAATCAGAACTCGATGCGCGAGGCGATGTAGCTTTCAAGCTCGTCTATCGCAATACGCTCCTGCTTCATCGTGTCGCGGTCGCGCACGGTCACGCAGTGATCCTCGACGGAGTCGAAGTCAAAGGTGATGCAAAGCGGAGTGCCGATCTCGTCCTGACGGCGATATCGCTTGCCGATGGAGCCGGTCTCGTCGAAGTCAACCATGAATTTGCGGCTAAGCTCGTCACAAATCCTGACAGCCTCGCCGGACAGCTTCTTAGACAGGGGAAGCACCGCGGCCTTGTAGGGTGCGACGACGGGGGAGAGGTGGAGCACCACGCGGGTGTCGTTCTTCTCTGCGTCGATAACTTCCTCGTCATACGCTTCGCACAGCAGCGCGAGCACGGTTCTGTCGAGTCCGTAGGTGGATTCTATTATATAGGGAATGAACTTCTCGTTCGTCTCGGGATCGAGGTAGTCCATTTTCTGACCGCTGTATTCCTGATGTCTCGTCAGATCGAAGTCCGTTCTGTTGTGGGTACCGTTTATCTCGCCCCAGCCGAACGGGAAGAGGAACTCTATGTCGCACGCGGCCTTGGCGTAGTGGGCGAGCTTCTCGTGGTCGTGGAAGCGCAGATGCTCGGGAGCTATGCCGAGATCCTCAAAATACTTCTTGCCGAACTGCTTGAAGTAGTCATAGAGCTCGTTGTCGGAGCCCTTCTTGCAGAAGGTCTGGAACTCCATCTGCTCGAACTCGATGGTTCTGAAGGTGAAGTTGCCGGGGGTTATCTCGTTTCTGAACGCCTTGCCTATCTGACCGATGCTGAAGGGCAGCTTCGCTCTCATCGAGCGCTGGACATTGAGGAAGTTTACATATTCGCCCTGCGCGTTTTCGGGGCGCAGATAGATTATGCTCTTGGCGTCGTTGGTGACTCCGCGGTAGGTCTGGAACATGAGGTTGAACTCCCTTATGTCCGTGAAGTTGTGCTTGCCGCAGTGGGGGCAGGGGATGGAGTGAGCCTTAATGAACTCAAACATCTCCTCCTTGGTCATGCTGTCGGGATGGGCGTTGGGGTCGAAATTCTCGATGAGAGTATCGGCTCTGTGGCGCATTTTGCATTCCTTGCAGTCGAGCAGCGGGTCAGAGAAGCTGGCGATGTGTCCGCTCGCCTCCCAGACTCTCGGGTGCATGAGAATGTCCGCGTCAACCTCGTAGCTGTTTCTGCGCTCCTGAATGAATCTCTTGCGCCAGGTGTCCTTGACGTTGTTTTTCATTCTCGCGCCCAGCGGACCGTAGTCCCAGGTGTTCGCAAGACCGCCGTAGATGTCGCTTCCGGCAAAAATAAAGCCTCTGTTCTTGCACAGGGCGACGATTTTTTCCATTGTTTTTTCGGTATTGTTTAGCATAAGTGCTTTCTCCCCTATTATTCATTCCAGCATATGATAATCTAAAAAACGCCAAAAGTCAAGGCGCGTAAAAGAGATTTTGACCGCTTGTCCGCCCGCCTTTTTGTGCGTTATTCCGCAAGACGGATTTTGTCTGTGCATTTTGCCGAAAATAGCGCGGACAAAGCGCCGAAAAACATAAACAGTAACAGAATATCGATATAAAAAGAACAATAAAATTTTTCGCCGGGTCTTTGATAAAAAATATTTTTTTATCCGACCGACGCTTTTTCAACATCGTATTGACAAATCCGGGTTTTACTGTAAAATTATATTGTTATAATAGCGGCTATATTATATAAAACAAAGCAAAGAGGGGAAAACAGTGAGTAAAAAGGACTCAAAGATATCGTCGTTCTTCGGAAAGATAGGCCCTATGGTGGGCTACAATTTCGCAAGCATACTTTTCGGCGGCGGCTCGTACATTATCTCGCTCTATTTTCTGTCATTTTTGACCGAGGTCGAAAAGCTCAGACCCGACCAGGCCGGAATGGTCATTGCCATGGCTCATATCTGGGACGCGGTCACAGACCCCGTCATGGGCATCATAACCGACCGCACCCGCTCGAAATACGGCAGACACAGAAGATACCTGCTCTGGGGCTTTGTTCCGATAGCGGTTTCGTATTTCTGCCTGTGGACCTCGTTCGGCATCTCGGCCACAGGCAACACGACTGCGACAATGCTCTACTATATGCTCGCCTATATGCTCTATAACACGGCGCTGACTCTCGTCACCGTGCCCCATGTTGCCATGCTGCCCGTTGTCGCGCCCGAGTATTCGCTGCGCACGCAGTATAACTCGGTGCAGTATATAATGAACTCCGTGGGCATGGTCACTTCCTTCCTGCTCGTGTCGCTGTCGCTCGGCTTTACGAACATGGAGATGTCCGCCGCTTCAAGACCAAAGTTTATGTTCTTCGGCGCGATTTTGTGCCTGTGGTTCTCGCTGCCCCTGCTTGTGACCTTCAAATGCACGAAGGAGCCGAGCTCGCTCGACATGAAGCTGCCGCCCTTTAACGCGACAATGCTTATCGAGGAGTATAAGCAGGTGTTCCGCAACAAGGCGTTCAGACGCTATTTTGCACTGAACTCGATGTATACCATGGCAAAGGGCTTCTATGCGAACTCCAACCAGTATTTCATCAGATATATCGCCCAGCGCTTCGGCTATTTCAATACCCTGCAATCGATTGCGGGCGCATCCGAGGCATCGGGCTTCCCGATAAACTATCTTATGACGATGAAAAAGGGCAAGCAGCTGTGCGGAAAGATTTTAACTCCGATTATGGCCGCCGGACTTATAATGAACCTTTTCATCAACAAGAACACCCCGCTTTGGGTCATTATTATTGCTATATTCCTCTATAATTTCGGCTTCTCCGGCCCCGGCTTCACCGCCACCAATATCCAGCCCGATGTTACGGATGTTGACGAGATGATAACGGGCCGCCGCCGCGAGGGCGTTATCTCGACGTTTAATACGCTCATCAAAAAGACCATAAACGGACTTATGAGCGCGTTCACCGGCTTCATTCTCAACGGCTTCGGCCTGCGCACGGGCGCGGAGAATGCGAACGCCCTCGAGCAGACCGCCAAGGGCATATTCGGCCTGAGACTGACTTACTGCATACTGCCGCTCATCTTTGTCGCCCTCGTCTATGTCTGCGTGTTCACCTATAAGATGACCCGAGAGGATCACAAGATGATAATCGAGGCGATAAAAGAGAAGAAGGAGACGGGCAGATGCACGCTGACCCCCGAGCAGATAAAGCGCTGCGAGGAAATAGCGGGTCAGAGCTTCGGCGATATGTGGATAGGCAGACCGTCTGCGGATACTCTTTTCGCCGAGCTTGACTAAAGACCCACGAAAGGATCAAAGAATTGTCTACGAAGAAAGAAAACATCAGAAATTTCAGCATTATAGCGCACATCGACCACGGCAAATCGACCCTTGCGGACAGACTCCTCGAGCTGACCGACTCCGTGGCGAAGCGCGATATGACCGCCCAGATTCTCGACAATATGGATCTTGAGCGCGAGCGCGGAATAACGATAAAGGCGCACGCGGTCAAGATGGACTACACCGCGAGCGACGGCGAGGTCTATGAGCTCAATCTCATCGACACTCCCGGCCACGTCGATTTCAACTATGAGGTCTCGCGCTCCCTTGCCGCGTGCGAGGGTGCGGTGCTCATAATCGACGCGTCGCAGGGCATCGAGGCGCAGACGCTGGCGAACACCTATTTGGCGCTCGACCACGACCTCGAGATAGTCCCCGTTATCAATAAAATTGACCTGCCCGCAGCCGACCCCGACAGAGTTGCCGAGGAGGTTGAGGAGGTAATCGGACTCGACTGCTCGAACGCCCCGCGCGTCTCGGCAAAGACGGGCGAAAATGTAGAGGCCGTGCTCGAACGCATAGTTCTGGATGTCCCCGCGCCCGAGACCGACGATACTTTGCCGCTCAGAGCGCTTATCTTCGACTCTGTCTATGACAGCTACAAGGGCGTTATCGTCTACGTGCGAATAAAAGAGGGCAGGATTAAGGCGGGCGACACCATGCGCATGATGGCGACCGGCGCGCAGTTCACGGTCGTTGAAGTCGGCTATATGCGCGCCACGAGTATGGAGCCTGCCGAAGAGCTGACCTCAGGCGAGGTCGGGTATATTACCGCCTCGATAAAGACCGTCAGCGACGCCCGCGTCGGCGACACCGTGACTACCGCGGAGAACCCCGCAAAGGAGCCGCTTGCAGGCTACCGCAAGGTGAACCCGATGGTTTTCTGCGGCGTATATCCCGCCGACGGCGCGGACTACGAGAACCTGCGCGATGCGCTCGAAAAGCTCCAGCTCAACGACGCCTCGCTCTCATATGAGCCGGAGACCTCCGGCGCGCTCGGCTTCGGCTTCCGCTGCGGCTTTTTGGGTCTGCTCCACCTCGAGATAATCCAGGAGCGCCTTGAGCGCGAATATGACCTCGACCTCGTGACCACCGTTCCGAGCGTCATATATAAGATACACCTGACCGACGGCAGCGTTATCGAAATCGATAACCCGACTCACTATCCCGACCCCGTCAATATCGATTACAGCGAGGAGCCGTTCACCAACGCGCATATCTATTCGCCGCCCGAATATGTTGGCGCTATAATGGACTTGTGCCAGGAGCGCCGCGGCGTGTTCAAGAACATGACCTATATCGCCTCTGACCGCGTGGACATCCTCTATGAGCTGCCGCTCAACGAGATAATCTACGATTTCTTCGATTCTCTCAAGTCGCGCACCCGCGGCTATGCGTCGTTTGACTATGAGATAACCGATTACCGCCGCTCGAACCTCGTAAAGCTCGACGTTCTCCTGAACGGCGAGATAATCGACGCGCTTTCGTTTATTATCCACTCCGACAAGGCGTACGGGCGCGCAAGAAAGATAGCCGAAAAGCTCAAGGACAACATCCCGCGCCAGCTGTTTGAGATTCCGATTCAGATAGCCATCGGCGGCAAGGTCATCGCCCGCGAGACTGTCAAGGCGATGAGAAAAGACGTTCTTGCCAAGTGCTACGGCGGCGACATAACCCGAAAGAAGAAGCTGCTCGAAAAGCAGAAGGAGGGCAAGAAGCGTATGCGCCAGTTCGGCACGGTCGAAGTGCCGCAGGAGGCGTTTATGGCGGTTCTCAAGCTCGACGACGATTGACAGACAAAACAAACAAAGCTGTAAATTACCTGCCCTGCGGCGATCGGTAATTTACAGCTTTTGCTTTTTGACCTGTCTGTGATTTATTTTTTGGCGGCAACGCTTTTTTGCATACCGTCAAGCTTAGCAAGAACGGCGGCGTACATATCGCATATTGAAAGCGAAATGAAGTCGGCAGGCTGCGAAAAATCATTGTTGACCCATTCCTCGATTACGCCCAAGGAGCCCTTGACCATAAATGTGTATGTCGTGTTTAGGGTCAGGTCGTCCAAGTCGGGGAATTTTCGCCGCCACTCGTTCGTTATGTCTTGTCTGTTTATTTCGCAGCACTTGTCTAAAAACTGCTTGCTGCCGTATTTGCCGAACAGTGCGTCGCAAAATGAACGCTCAGCCTCCACGGTCTCTATTATTTTGTTTATCCGGGGGAAGTCGCTTTTTGTGTAGTTGCAGTTTCTTACGGCATCGCAGAGGCGCTCGTAGACAATGCCTTCTATTTGACCCAAAAGGTCGTAAACATCGGCATAGTGGGCATAGAAAGACCCTCTGTTGACGTTGGCTGCTTGGCAGAGCTCCGTTACCGAAATTTTGTCTATGGGCTTTTGCTTGAGCAGTGAAATGAAGCTCTCGCAAAGCAGCTGCTTTGTTATTAAAATGCGGCGGTTTTCCATGAAATCTTTGCCTCCGTAGGTTGTCAACTGAACAAAAAAGCCCCGATTTGTTCAGCTGCGCACAAATCGTAAATTTTTGTTGATTGACGCAACAAAGCGTAGAGATTATACTATAAATGCAGTTATAAGTCAATCTTACAATGCGAAGGGAGGTGACGAAATGGAGGCGGCATTGGAGCTGTTGCTTAAGGCGCTCGAGTGGTCGGGCAAGGCGCTTTATTGGGTTACTATAGGCCCGATAATAGAGCTTATAAAGCTGATTTTCGGAATCGCTTAAATTTAAAGAGGAGGGAAAAGTAATGGAGATCATTCAGAGAATTTTAGAAGCGTACTTTGAGTATGTAAGATTTATTCTTGAGCACCTTTTCTGGTTCATTCCGAAATAAGAGGGACTGCATTTTAATGCAGAGCTGAAGAAAAATTCAAAGGTCATAATTCGAGCGGTTGCTGCGATTATGACCTTCTTTTTTTTATTTGTTTTCCGCGCCGAAATCAGTTTTTCGGGCTGCCCGCGGCCGCGCGCATCGTCATGACGACTGTAAAGGCGTCCCCCTTGTCGTCGGTCACAAGCCGTCCGCCGTATTTTTCGGCGGTGTCTCTTAGAATCCTCAACCCGTAGCCGTGCTCGCCCGTGCGGCTCTTTTTCTTGTCCTCATAGTCCGGAGCCACATTGTTTTCGCCGGTTATGTAGAGCATCCCGTCGCTCTCGTCTGTAAAGCTATTTATCTTTACATATCTTTTCCCGTCGATTGCCTTCGCCGCGTTTATCGCGTTGTCGAAAATGTTGACGTAAGCCTTGCATATATCTATTTCTTCTATGTCGAGAGTCTCCGGAACGCGCAGGTCAAAGTCGAAATCGATTTCGTTTTTTCTGCATTCCGCGGCCTTGTTCGAGGCTATCGCATTTACGAGCGTGTTTTGGCAGAAGCGCTCTATTTTTATGTCCGCAACCTCTGCTTTGAGCTGAGAGAGCATCTTCTTTGCGGACTCCTTATCGCTGTCCGTACCGTTCTCCATTATCTCGCAGGCGGTCTGCACCATGTTGGCGAGGTCGTGACGTATCTTTCTCGCCTCAACGCTGTTTTGCTCGACATTCTTGTAGTATTCGAGGTTGACGCTGTTCTGATATTCCTGCATCTTCAGCGCCTCGCGCAGCTTTTCGTTCTGCGAAGAGCGGTTCATAACATAGAAAAGTATGACGTCCGCGGCGATACTGAAAATTGCGACGACGGCAAAAACTATTATTGTTGTGCGATCGCGGTCTTTAAAAAGGGAGAGAGGGCTGTTTTCGCCCGCCCAATCGAAGTGATTTAACAGGATCATGCAGGTGTCGAGCAGCAGCATTTGACTCAGCGGAAAGATGATAAATGCGAGCATCGAAGTTGGTTTTATCGCCCCGCCCTCAAGCTTTCGCTTTCTGAAATATGTAAACACAAGGAAAATCACTGTGTACACGAGCAGAAACGGCGTGAGAACCAGATTGGCCTCAGGGTCGTTGCTGCCTATTCCAAACAGATTTAACATCAAAGCCACAACGGCGGTGAAGCTGGATTCCAATGCAAAAATTGCTATCGACACAAATGCCTTCGTTCGGAACTTGTCCTTGTATAGCACCGCCGCGCAGATGAAATAATACGCGAGCGGAAGCAGAACCAGAAACGACGGGGCAACAAAGGTCACGAATTTCTGCAAGACAACCAAAAATACAAACGGAACGGTGGTTATCAAAAAGACAAGGTGTTTATTAAATTTCGGCGTCAGGTTATACCAAAGAAAGCCGCCCTGAAGCAGAGCGAGCATTATGTTGTTGACATACCATAAAAATTCGTAAATAGATTCGGACATTGTTTCCCCTCCCACAAAAGCCGTTATTCCATAATACTCAATATATCTTCCGCACTGTCGGCGATGTAAGAAGCGCCGCCGTCAACGAGCACCTTTCTGTCGCGGAACCCCCACGATACGCCGATGCACGGCAATCTTGAGTTTCTCGCCGTCACAACATCGACCTCGGAATCGCCGGAATAGACTGTCTCGGCAGGATTCGCGCCGAGCAGCTTCATCGCGTATAAAACGCCGTCGGGAGCGGGCTTTTTCTGCCTGTCCTCCGTCTGACCGACTGCGGCATCAATTAAGCTTTTGAAATAATCCTCGCACAGCCCGATTACCGCCGGCTCGAACTTGTTCGACACAACGGCGATTTTGACCCCGCGCTCGCGCAGCTTTTTGAGCAGCTCGATTATCCCCGGGTAAGGGGCTGTTTTGTTGGTCATATTATCTTTGTAGTGCGCCTTGAACACCGCAAGGCAGTCGGCCTCCGTTTTTTCGTCCGTGCCCTCGGGAACGGCTAAGTGTATGAGCCTTGCAACGCCGTTGCCGACAAAGCGTCTGACCTCGTCCATCGTGCGCTCGGGAAAGCCGAAGCGGCGCAGGGCGTAGTTAGTGCTGTCCCGCAGGTCGTCGAGCGTGTTCAGCAGAGTGCCGTCGAGGTCGAATATAATATAATTGTATTTCATGCGTATGCTCCTCGGATTTTGCTTTTTTCGTGCATATACTTATTATATCGTAGATTTTTTCTATGTCAATGCGGAGTTCACAAAGTGTTTACAAATAAATTGTTGACAAAATCTGCAAGGAGTTGTATAGTATGAATTGTAAGTTAGCACTCGAACATCGAGAGTGCTAATGAGCAAAACGAAAGGCAGAGATAGATGGAACTGAGCGAGAGAAAAGAGAAAATTCTTGCAGCAGTTGTCGAGCAGTATATAAAGACCGGCGAGCCCGTCGGCTCAAAGACTCTGCTCGATTCTCTCGATATGTCCGTTTCCTCCGCCACCGTGCGAAACGAGATGGCGGATCTCGGCTATCTCGGGCTGCTCGATCAGCCGCACACCTCGGCGGGGCGCGTCCCCACAAGCGAGGGCTACCGCTACTATGTCGATAACCTCGTCCCCGAGAGCGAGCTCAGCGACGAATCGCGCAGGCTCATAGACGCGGGTATCGGAAATGCAAACGGCGACCCCGAAAGCCTCTTGAGGCACGCGGGCGAGGCGCTTGCCTATCTCACCGAGTGCGCCGCCGTCATGACGACCCCCTCGGGCGAGAACACGAAGATAAAGCGCGTCGAGCTTGTTCCCATATCGCCGCACACCGCGATGATAGTGCTCTTGGCGAGCAACGGAATTTTAAGAAGCAAGCTCTTCAGGCTCGATTCCCCGATAGACACAACGGTCTGCGAGACCTTCTACAATGTCGCGCAGGCCATGCTCATAGGAGTGCCCGTCAGCGCGCTTACTCCCGCTTATCTCCAGTCGATAGCGGCGCGGCTCGGAATGGAGTCGCTTGCGATGTTCCCGATGCTCTCGGCAGTCGCCGAGCTTTCGCAGAACGCCGCTCAGCCGCACGTCTTTCTCTCCGGTCAGTCGAATCTGCTGCACCACAGAGAGTATGCAGGCAGAGCATACGAGCTGCTCGAGTTTTTGAGCCGCGGAGCTCCGCTGAGAACCCTTGCGGACAGCATGAAGGGCGAGCTCGAAATAAGGATAGGCAGAGAGAACGGTTTCGTTCAGCTCGACAATTCGAGCGTCATCCTTGCGAGATACACCGTCGGCGAGGACAGCGCCGGTTCTATAGGCATTATCGGGCCGACAAGAATGGACTACCGCAGACTGGTTCCCGGTCTTAAATATATTTCTCAGTGCATAAGCAAAACAATGGAAAAGGCACTTGAAGAGTAACGAAAGGAATGTAACACCAATGAGCGAGAGCACGAAAAAGCCCGAGCAGGCGGAGGAGAACAAAGCCGAAACCGCTCCGGCGGAGGATACGAAGAAGGCTGAAAAGAAAGCCTCGAAGTCCTCGAAGAAAAACGCACAGGCCGACCGCATAGCCGAGCTCGAAAAGGAGCTCGAAAAAGCTCAGCAGTCAGTCAAGGAGAGTGCCGACAACTTCCTGCGCCTCGCTGCGGAATATGATAACTTCCGCAAGCGTTCGCTGCGCGAGAAGGACGACATAAAGGTTCGCTCGAAAACGGACGTCGTCGAGAAGCTTCTCCCGGTCATAGATAATTTTGAACGCGCCGCTTTGAACGCCGAGGCCGATGCCGAAAGCTACCGCAAGGGAGTCGAGCAGATATACAGGCAGTTCGGCGATATTCTCAAAGCGCTCGACATTGAGGCGTTCGGCGCCGAGGGCGATGCGTTCGACCCGAATATCCACTCGGCTGTTATGCACACCGAGGACGAGAACGTCGGCGAGAATGTTATCGTCAAGGTTTTCACAAAGGGCTATAAGCTCGGCGACACGGTCATAAGACCCGCAGTCGTTCAGGTTGCCAACTGATGCCGCAAGGCATTTTTGGAATATAAATTAAACTATTCATTACTTCGGAGGTAATTTATTATGTCAAAGGTTATAGGTATTGACTTAGGTACAACAAATTCATGTGTAGCGGTTATCGAGGGCGGCGAGCCCGTCGTTATCCCCAACGCCGAGGGCGCAAGAACAACGCCTTCCGTCGTCGCATTCGGCAAGACCGGCGAGAGACTTGTCGGCCAGGTCGCAAAGCGTCAGGCTATCACAAATCCCGACAGAACCGTCTCCTCCATCAAGAGACAGATGGGTTCCGATTACAAAATTAAGGTTGACGACAAGAAGTACACCCCTCAGGAAATTTCCGCGATGATTCTTCAGAAGCTCAAGACCGACGCAGAGGCTTATCTCGGCGAGAAGGTCACGGAGGCTGTTATCACCGTTCCCGCTTACTTCACCGACTCCCAGCGTCAGGCGACTAAGGACGCGGGCAAGATAGCTGGCCTTGAGGTCAAGAGAATAATCAACGAGCCCACGGCGGCTGCTCTTGCTTACGGTATAGACAAAGAGAATGATCAGAAGGTCATGGTTTATGACCTCGGCGGCGGCACCTTCGATGTTTCCATCATCGAGATGGGCGACGGCGTTCAGGAGGTTCTTGCAACTGCCGGTAACAACCGCCTCGGCGGCGACGATTTCGACCAGAGAGTTATCGATTGGATAGCCGACGAGTTCAAGAAGAGCGAGGGCGTTGACCTGCGCGGCGATAAGATGGCCATGCAGAGACTGAAGGAGGCTGCCGAGAAGGCGAAGATTGAGCTTTCCAACGTCACCACCTCCACCATCAACCTGCCCTTCATCGGCATGAAATCCGACGGCACTCCGCTCAACCTTGAGATGACCCTCACCAGAGCTAAGTTCAACGAGCTCACCGCAGACCTCGTCGAAGCGACAATGGGCCCCGTTCGCCAGGCTATCTCGGACTCCGGCCTCAAGACTTCCGAGCTTCACAAGATCCTTATGGTCGGCGGCTCGTCCCCGCAGTTCAGGAAGCCGTTAAGAAATATACAGGCATCGAGCCCTTCAAGGGCATCAACCCCGACGAGTGCGTCGCTATCGGCGCGGCTATCCAGGGCGGCGTCCTTGCAGGCGATGTCAAGGGACTGCTTCTTCTCGATGTTACCCCGCTGTCACTCGGCATCGAGACCATGGGCGGCATAAACACCAAGATTATCGACAGAAACACCACCATCCCCGTCAAGAAGAGCCAGATTTTCTCCACCGCGGTTGACAATCAGCCCTCCGTTGAAGTCCACGTTCTTCAGGGCGAGAGAGATTTCGCTAAGGATAACAAGACCCTCGGCGTGTTCCACCTCGACGGCATCATGCCCGCACGCAGAGGCGTTCCGCAGATCGAAGTCACCTTCGATATCGACGCAAACGGCATAGTCCATGTCTCCGCTAAGGATCTGGGCACCGGCAAGGAGCAGTCGATCTCCATCACCTCCTCGTCCAATATGTCCAAGGAGGATATCCAGAAGGCTGTTGACGAGGCTGAGAAGTTCGCTGAGGAAGACAAGAAGCGCCGCGAGGAAGTTGATATCAGAAACGGCGCAGACCAGATGGTCTATCAGTGCGAGAAGCTCGTCAGCGAGGACGGCGACAAGTTCTCCGAGGACGACAAGAAGGACATCAACGACAAGATCGATGCCCTCAAGGAAGCCCTCAAGGGCGAGGATATCAACCTCATCAAGTCCCGCCAGGAGGAGCTCACCTCTAAGTTCTACGAGATTTCCGAAAAGGTCTACAAGGCTGCCGCAGAGCAGGCTCAGGCTCAGCAGGGTGCCGACGGCGCTCAGCCCGGCAGCGATGCGGGATACACTGAGGCGAATTATACCGACGTTCCCGAAGACAACGACTAAGCCGGCAATGCGTAATTTCGCGCGATACGGCGTTGTGAGAACCTGCGGGCGGCAGTCATGCACACAAAGTGCGCTCCTTTTGCCCGCAGAACCCCACGCCTTGTCTCGCACAAAATTCCGCTATTGCCTGCCTTTTCGCAGGAATTGACAGTCGGCAATGCGTAATTTAGCGCGACACGGCGTTGTGAGAATCATGCCCGTTCGGTCACGTATCGATGTACGCTCCCTCGCGGGCAGAACCCCACGCCTTGTTTCGCACAAAATTCCGCTATTGCCTGCCTTTTCGCAGGAATTGACAGCCGACAATGCGTAATTTCGCACGATACGGCGTTGTGAGAACCGTGCCCGTTCGGTCATTAATGTAGGGGCGGATATCATCCGCCCGCGAAAAGCCGTCTCGGGCTCGCTGCGCCGATACGCATTGCGGAAGAGATAATGTTTACGCGGTTATCGCGCATGAACCTACGTATAGCCGTGGGCTCTGCGCGGTTTGCGTGTTTGATTTGTAGGGGCGGATATTATCCGCCCGCGATATGATGATGCCTATGGATATGAAAAAACCGTCAAGAAAGAAGATACGTCTGGATGGGTATGACTATTCTTCGAGCGGGGCTTATTTCATAACGGTCTGCACCGGAGATAAAAAGCCTTTGCTGTGGAAAAATTCCAATCTTGATGTCGGGCTTTCCCGCTGCGGTGAAACGGTGAAAACGGCAATTGAGTCAATCGAAAAGCACTATGAAGGTGTTGCGGTAGACAAATATTGCATAATGCCGAACCATATTCATTTGATTCTTACAATTACCGCCGATGAGAGCGGGCGGATGATATCCGCCCCTACAGTATCGACCGTTGTAGGTTCAATGAAGCGATGGGTTTCAAAAGAACTCGGCGTATCCGTTTGGCAGAAATCCTTTTACGACTGTGTGATACGCGACGAAAAGGAATATTTTGAAATTTGGCAATACATTGACGAAAATCCGTTAAAATGGATTTCGGATGAATTGTATATTGTATAAAGGAGTAATTTCCCTTGGCAGATAAAAGAGATTTTTACGAGGTGCTCGGGGTCAGCAAAAATGCCACTGAGGACGAGATAAAAAAAGCATACCGTCAGAAGGCGAAGCAGTATCATCCCGATCTCAACCCCGGCAACGCTGACGCCGAGGCGAAATTCAAGGAGGTCAACGAGGCCTACGAGGTGCTCTCCGATAAGGATAAGCGCGGCAGGTATGACCAGTTCGGCCATGCCGGCGTCGATCCCAACTTCGGCGCGGGCGGCGGCGCAGGCGGCTGGGGCACGGGCTCCGGCGGCGTTGACTTCGATTTGGGCGATATTTTCGGCAGCTTCTTCGGAGGAGGCGGCGGCTTCGGCGGCTTCGGCGGCGGACGCTCCGACCCCAACGCGCCCAGACGCGGCGACGATGTTCAGGCGCGCGTCACGATTTCATTTGAAGAGGCGGCTAAAGGCTGCAAGCGCAAGGTGGAGATACACCGTATCGAGACCTGCTCCGACTGCGGCGGCTCGGGTGCTCAGCCGGGCTCAAGTGTCAAGAACTGCCCCGACTGCGGCGGCAGAGGTCAGGTGAATGTTCAGCAGAGAACACCGTTCGGTGTTATTTCGACCACTAAGACCTGTACCAGGTGCGGCGGCAAGGGCAAGATAGTCGAGAAGCCGTGTCAGAAGTGCCGCGGCGGCGGGCGTGTGTCCAAGCGCCGCGAGCTTGAGGTGAATATCCCTGCCGGCATAGACGACAGGCAGGTTATTTCCGTGCGCGGCGAGGGAAGCATGGGCTCGAACGGAGGTCCCTCCGGAGATCTCCATGTGTCCGTATTTGTCAGACCGCATCCGTTCTTTGAACGCGAGGGCTATAACATCTGGTACGACTGCAAGGTAAACTTCGTCCAGGCGGCTCTGGGCGACAGCATCATGGTGCCTACCATTGACGGCAAGGTCAAGTTTGACCTGCCCGCCGGCACTCAGCCCGGCACCGTCATGTCCCTCAAGGGTAAGGGCGTTCAGTATCTCAACTCGCACGGCAGAGGCGATCAGTACATCCGTATTATCGTCGAAGTCCCGAAGGATCTGACTGCGCCTCAGCGCGAGGCACTCAAAAACTTCAAGGATACCATGGGCTACAGCGATGTCACCCCTGATGAGAAGCGCGGATTCTTTGGCAAAAAGAAGAAATAAATTCTCGGACCGGAACGGCACGCACCGCTCCGGTCACGTTTTTATATCGGAAAAACCCGCCCGATGTCCCTTATTTTACACATTCCTCCCGACTCTGTCGGTTGACGGAGCGGGCAAGATGAAGTATAATAAACCGATAACAGGTTTACTGTAAAGACGGGGGAAAGCCGCATTAAGGCGGCAATCAACGAAAAAGGAAGATATATTATGGAAGATAAATTTGAATCTGCGGCTCTGCTTATGCCGACCGTCGCACTGCGCGGACTCGTAGTGTTCCCCGGTATGCAGGTACATTTCGATGTCGGCAGAGAAAAGTCAATGGCGGCGCTGAAGGCGGCGCTTGACGGCGACAGGAGAATTTTTCTCACTGCACAAAAAGATATAATGACAGACGACCCTGATTTCAACGACCTCTATAAGCTCGGCGTTGTTGCGACCGTTTCGCACGTTGCGAAGCTCCCGGTTGACGGCGAGATGATAGTGCGCGTGTCGGTCAAGGGTATGTACCGCGCGCGTCTCAACGGCATAGTCTCGACCGAGCCGCATCTTGTCGGCGCGATAAGAGCCTGCGCGATACGCAAATATGATATAGAAAACGAATACGGTCAGGCGCTCATAAGAAGCGCGAAGAGCATCTTCGAGGGCTATGCGCAGAGTGCGCCCCAGCTCTCGCCGGATATCGTTCTCTCCGTGCTCGGCTTTGACCATCCGGGCGATATGGCGGATTTCATCGCCGGCAACATCGCTCTCGAGCTTCCGGACAGGCAGTCTGTCTTAGAGGAGCTCGACCCGATAAAGCGCCTTGAAAAGCTCTGCGTGCTCCTGCTCAAGGAGTCCCGTCTGCTCGAATATGAGGACGAGATTCAGGAGATGGTTCAAAAGCAGATGGATGACAGCCAGCGCGAATACTATCTGCGCGAGCAGCTGAAGGTCATCTCATCGCAGCTCAACAACGGCGTATCTCCCGAGGAGGAGATTCAGGAGTTCCGCGATAAAATTGCGGCTCTGCCCGTTGACGACGCTTCGAAAGAGAAGCTTCTGCGCGAGTGCGACAGGCTCGAGCGCTACGCGGTTCAGTCGCCCGAGGCGGCGGTGAGCAGAAACTATCTCGAAACCTGCCTCGACCTGCCCTGGGGAAAATATACAAAGGATAACCTCGACCTCGCCCGCGCCAACAAGATACTTGAGGCGGATCACTACGGGCTCAAAAAGGTCAAGGAGCGTATACTCGAATTTATGGCTGTGCGCTCTTTAGCTCCCGATGTCGGCGGTCAGATAATCTGCCTTGTCGGCCCTCCCGGAGTCGGCAAGACCTCGGTTGCAAAGTCGGTTGCCCGCGCCATGGGCAGAAAATATGCTCGCATATCCCTCGGCGGCGTCCATGACGAGGCGGAGATACGCGGCCACAGAAAGACCTACATAGGCTCCATGCCCGGCAGAATAATTGCCGCGATACAGCAGGCGGGCAGCTCAAATCCGCTGATCCTCCTCGATGAGGTCGATAAGCTCGGCAGCGACTACAAGGGCGACCCGTCCTCCGCGCTGCTCGAGGTGCTCGATTCGGAACAGAACTTTGCCTTCAGGGACAATTATCTTGAGATTCCCTATGACCTGAGCAAGGTGCTGTTTATAACCACGGCGAATGTCGCGTCCGATATCCCCGCGCCGCTCTATGACCGCATGGAGGTCATTGAATTGGGCAGCTACACTGCGGAGGAGAAGTTCCATATCGCCAAAAAGCATCTCATTCCCAAGCAGCTCAAGAAGCACGGGCTCACGGCGCGTCAGCTCCGCTTTACGGACGGCGCGATAAGAAATATGATTGACGGCTACACCCGCGAGGCGGGCGCCAGAAGGCTCGAACAGCTCATAGCCTCCGTCTGCCGCAAGGCCGCCAAGCGCATAGCCGAGGGCGAGGAGAAGATAAGCGTCAAGGAGAGCGACCTTTTGGCTCTGCTCGGCAACCCGAAGTTTAAAGAGGAGCGTCTCAGGGATTCCGATGAGGTAGGCGTAGTCAACGGACTTGCGTGGACCTCCGTCGGCGGTGAGCTGCTCGAGGTTGAGGCCGCAGTGCTCGACGGCACAGGCAAGCTCGAGCTCACGGGCTCTCTGGGCGACGTTATGAAGGAGAGCGCCCATGCGGCGATGTCCTATGTCCGCTCCCGCGCCGACGCGCTCGGAATAGACAGCAAATTCTATAAAAATAAGGATATTCATATCCATTGCCCCGAGGGAGCGGTTCCGAAGGACGGCCCGTCTGCGGGCGTCACTATGACAACGGCCCTCGTCTCCGCGCTCACCGACACGCCCGTCAGACGTGATGTTGCAATGACCGGCGAAGTCACCCTGCGCGGCAGAGTCCTGCCAATAGGCGGACTCAAGGAGAAGTCCATGGCGGCTTACATACGCGGCATAAAGACCGTCATTATCCCCAAGGCCAACGTGCCCGATTTGGACGAGGTCGACGACGCGGTGAAGGCGAATGTTGAGTTTATCCCCGTCAGCAATGTTGACGAGGTGCTGAGCATCGCGCTCATCCCCGTGGACAGACCCGCCGAGGTCGTTGAAGAACACGATGCCAAAAAGGACAGCAAGCGCGCCGACATCCCGGCGCACGATAAAACAGGCGGACGCAGAAGCCGCGTCACTCAGTGAGGTTTTTATGAGATTTGATATCATTGAATTCGACCGCTCTTACGGCACATCTTCTCAGCTCAAGAGATTCTCGGAGCCCGAGATAGTTTTTTCGGGACGCTCGAATGTCGGCAAGTCGTCGCTTATTAACAAGCTTTTTAACCGCAAGAATCTTGCCCGCGTCAGCTCTGTACCGGGAAAGACTGTTACCGTCAACTTTTTTAAGGGCGACAAGGTGAATTTTGTCGATCTCCCGGGCTACGGCTACGCCAAGGCGGCAAAGAGCGAGAAGCTGCGTTGGGCGGAGCTCATGGAGGGCTTTTTCGGCTCTGAGCGCAATATAACGCTCGTCGTTCAGCTTATAGACTCGCGCCACAAGCCGAGCAAGGATGACTACGATATGCTGAACTTCCTGAAGTCCGGCGGATACAGAACCGTTATCGCTCTGACGAAGATAGACAAGCTCAACAAAACCGAGCGCGCACAGCGCCTTGAGGCGTTCAAAACTGAGCTTGCCGACTTCCCGGATTACGAGACTGTTCCGTTCTCGTCGCAGACCGGCGAGGGTGTGGATACGCTCAGAAAAATAATCACAGCTGCGGCCGAATAAGCGGAATTTGACTTGCCAAAGCTGACAAACTGTGTAAAGCTATATAACTTTACACAGAAGATTTGACGACTTTCGATTCCGTTTGTTCAAACTGCGAAAAGCGTTGAAAAATATCGGGTTTAGCGCTAAAAAACAAGACTTAAAACGACCGTGCCCGATATTTCAATGATACAAAACCTGTAAAGCTAATCAGCTTTACATCTTAAAATGAGAGGATGATGTATATGTCCGATTTCACAACCGTCTATTTCACATGGATCAAGAGGGGATTCAACATCCCGTCGACCCTCGTTGAGTTCTCGCTCTTCGGAAACGAGATAAGCATCAAGTTCTACGGAGTCATTATCGCCTTCGGCTTTATACTCGCCGCGCTCTTCGGCGGCAGAATGGCCTACAAGTGGCGCATAAGCCTCGATAAGATGCTCGATGTGCTCATCTACGGCACTCTCGCGGGAATAATCGGTGCGCGTGCGTACTATGTTATATTCCAGTGGGACTATTATAAGCTCCATCCGGCGGAGATACCGCAGATCTGGCAGGGCGGTCTCGCCATCTACGGCGGAATAATCGGCGGACTCATCGCCGCGCTCATAGTCTGCAAGGTCAGAAAGATAAATATTCTTAACCTACTTGATATGGGCGGCATCAGCCTGCTTATCGGTCAGGGAATCGGACGCTGGGGCAACTTCATGAATCAGGAGGCCTTCGGCACGAATACCGACGCCCCGTGGGGAATGTGGAGCAAAAAGATAGCGGCGACGATAATTCAGGACAGTCAGCTGCTCGCGGAAAAGGGCATAACCATGGACCCGAATAAGCCCGTTCATCCGACCTTCCTCTATGAGTCGCTGTGGTGCCTCCTCGGATTCCTCATCCTCTATGTTATCTATAAGAAGTTCAGAAAATTCAGCGGTCAGCTTTTCCTCGGCTACGGCGCGTGGTACGGGCTGGGCAGAATGATAATCGAGGGCTTCAGAACCGACAGCCTCTATATCGCACACACGACTATAAGAGTTTCTCAGGTAGTCTCGGGCGTGCTTATGCTCGTCTGCCTTGTGCTGTATATAGTGTTCACAGTCAAATATACGAAGCATCCCAAACCCATTGAGGGCGTGGATTACTTCCCGGAGGACGCCGTAAAGACCAAGAAGGAGCGTCTTGCGGACGAGGCCGCCGCTATGCAGGCGCAGACCGAGGAGACTTCCGCGGAGAAGTCCGAGGAGGTTTCCGAAGAAGCTCCCGAAAAAGAGCCCGAAGAAAAAATCGAGGAGACTCCCGAAGAGGAGAAGCACGAAGACAGCGGAAAAACGGAATAAATCAATTGGAAAGAGTGGATAAGATGGCAAAGCTGATAGACGGAAAGCTTATTTCCGCAGAGGTGCTCGACTCGGTACGCAAGCGCGTGGAATATCTGAAAAGCCGCGGCGTTGAGCCGTGCCTTGCGGTCATAATCGTCGGAGACGACCCCGCCTCGAGGGTGTATGTCAACAACAAAAAGAAGAGCTGCGAAAAGGTCGGCATAAAGTCGCTCGAATTTGCGCTTCCCGCGCAGACTGCGCAGGAGGAGCTTATCGAGCTCATCGACAAGCTCAATCGGGACAGCTCGGTCAGCGGCATACTCTGCCAGCTCCCCGTGCCCGAGCACATTGACTCAGACGAGCTTATCCGCCGCATCTCGCCCGAAAAGGACGTTGACTGCTTCCATCCGCAGAATGTCGGCGCGGTAGTGACGGGCGGCAGCGTGTTTCTGCCCTGCACTCCGGCGGGCATAGTCGAGATGCTGCATCACGAGAAAATCGAGACGGCGGGCAAAAACTGCGTTATCGTCGGCAGGAGCAACATTGTCGGCAAGCCCATGGCAATGCTCATGCTCAGAGAGAACTCCACCGTCACCGTCTGCCATTCTAAGACCGAGAATCTTGCCTCGTTCACCTCGAACGCCGATATACTCATCGCGGCGGTCGGCAGGGCGAAAATGATAACCGCGGATATGGTAAAGCCCGGCGCGGCGGTCATAGATGTCGGCATGAACAGGGACGAAAACGGCAAGCTCTGCGGCGATGTCGATTTTGAAAGCGTCAGCAAAATAGCCGGCGCAATAACGCCCGTGCCGGGCGGCGTGGGCCCGATGACTGTCGCACTGCTCATGCGAAATACCGCAGAGGCTGCGGCGCATCAGAACAACATAGGATAACACCGCTTTTGCGGATATCGCAATAACTCATTTTGGAAAGGACGATTTTTATGGCGTCGGAAAAGAAACTTTATAAAAAAACAAGCGAAAAGAAGATCTGCGGCGTCTGCGCGGGTCTTGCCGAGTATCTCAACATGGATGTGACTGTAGTCAGGCTGCTTTTTGTGCTGCTCTCTCTCTTCACTACGGGATTCCCGGGGATTCTTGTCTATGTCATAATGGCGCTTGTTATGCCCGATGAGGACGATCTTCAGCCCCCTTATGACAACAGCGAGGAACAGTAATAAGTATTTGGCTCTCCGGTTTTGCGCCGGGGAGCTTTTTACTGCAAAAAACAGCGCAAAAACGCAAAAAACTTTGCCGTAATATTTGACAATCGGGTGCTGTATATGATATAATCACCTATGCCGCATATCTCGGGCTGTGCTTTGCACTATGAAGAGGATTATCCCGCCCGCACATAGCGAGTCTTGAAAAAAGGAAGGTAAATATTGATGTACGCAATTATCGAAACCGGCGGAAAGCAGTATAAGGTTCAGGCCGGCGATGTCGTATTCATCGAGAAGCTGGACGTTGAGCCTGAGCAGGAAGTCGTTTTTGACAAGGTTATGGTCGTCGGCAAGGATGACGGCGTCGTTGTCGGTACCCCCACTGTTGCAGGAGCCACTGTTACGGCTAAGGTTCTCAAGAACGGCAAGGCCAAGAAGATTACCGTCTTCACCTACAAGCCCAAGAAGAACGAGAAGCGCAAGCTCGGCCACAGACAGCCCTACACCAAGGTGGAAATTTCCGCTATCAACGCTTAACCAATGATAAGAGCGGTATTTTTTGAAAGCGAGAGCGGCAGGGGATTTGAGATAACCGGTCATGCGGGCGGCAACGCCGGCAGTGATATTGTTTGCGCGGCGGTTTCGTCCGCGGTGTATATGGCGGCCAATACCGTCACCGATGTTATCAATGTTCATGCCGATATCTCCGAGCAGGACGGGCACTTCAGGTTCTCCGTCAACGCGGACGATACCTCGGCAGCGGCGGTTCTCGACGGACTGAAGCTGCATCTGACGGAGCTTTCAAAGCAGTACCCGAAAAAGATCAAAGTCATTACGGAGGTGTAACACAATGCTCAAGATAAATATTCAGCTTTTCGCACATAAGAAGGGCGGCGGATCGACCAAGAACGGCCGTGATTCCGAGGCCAAGAGACTCGGCGTCAAGAGAGGCGACGGTCAGTTTGTTCTCGCAGGCAATGTCCTTGTCAGACAGCGCGGAACCCACATTCATCCCGGCAACAACGTCGGCAAGGGTTCTGATGACACCCTCTTCGCTCTCATCGACGGCAACGTCAAGTTCGAGAGAATGGGCAAGGATCGCAAGAAAGTCAGCGTTTACGCTGTCGAGCAGTAATCTGCCTGAATTTTTAAAATTACAGCTTCGCTTCGGCGAGGCTGTTTTTTTATATTTCACGCTAAAAATCACTTGTATAATGCTTATATATGCGTAATAGCAAGCGTGCATAGCCGCTTTTTGTATACCTTTTATATATAGGGCGTTTTGGCGGCAAAAATCCGTCGAAAAATGTCGCTTAAAAGCTTCGTCGGTGTGACGGAGAACAAAAAACAGCTGTAAAGTATTTTGCTTTACAGTTTTCACTCCGTTTTCGGCAACATTTTTCCGTAAAGTTAAAAGCCTTACAGTGCATCATTGCTTTCTGCAATGTCATGCTTTATACCGCGATTCCGAATCATATAGAGTGGAGCTAATGCAACGCAAAATGATTCTTCAAAGGCAACAAAGCAGGGATTTTGTTACGCTTTTTCATAGATTTGTAACCATTTGTAACTTTTTGAACTTTTCACAAAAGTTTAGCCATTTTTTCCCATTTTAGCGAGTTATTTCAAGACTCAGCGCCACACTTTGAGCGTTATCGAAGTTAATTTGTCGGCGCCGCTGTGCAATTTGCACAAAACAGAAGGCGAAAAAAATTTGACAAATGCCGATTGTGTCAATATAATAGCAAAAGTCGTTCAAGCAACGGCTCAGTATACCCACGGAATCCAAAGCAAAGAACAAAGGAGTATTACCCAATGTTAGAGCATATCAAGGCTTTCTTTGCCAAACTGCCCGTGAGAAATCTGTCAAAACGTAAAGTTCTGGCAACGGTTTCAGCCCTGGCGATTATCGTCTCCGTTGTGACGGTGACCGCGTTTGCGGCTGCGGCAACCTATAAGGTTACCGTAAACGAGGCAGGCAAAACGGCCTACACAGTTTCGACCCGCGCAGACTCAGTTGAAAAATTCATTGAAGATAACGCTGATACACTGTCACTCGGCAAATATGATTATCTCGACTCATCCTCTTTTGAGGCGGGCACGAATTGCACGGTGACTGTCCTTCGCTCGCAGGTTATTAAAGTTATCGACAAGGGCGAGGAGTTTTACCTCAACGGCGCCGGCCCTGCGGCGCAGATGCTCGAGAAGCACGGCTTGACTCTTGGCAAGTTCGACGAGACAAATCTCGCCGACGGTGAGTTCGTCAGCAGCGATAAGACCCTCGAGATAAAGCGTTCGTTCGGCGTTACGGTCATAGCGGACGGAAAGTCAAACGATGTCCAGATAGCCTCCGGCACAGTCAAGGATGCTGTTGCCCGCGCAGGCATAAAGCTCGGCGAAAATGACGAGACCGACCCCGCACTTGACAGTGAGCTCACAAACGGCATGGAGATAAGCGTTCTTCGTATTGAGTATAAAGAGCGCACCGAGACCGTCAAGGTTCCGTTTGACACGGTTACAAAGAGAACCCCCGACCTCTACGTTGACCAGACAAAGGTCTCCGTTAAGGGTGTCGACGGCGAAAAAAAGGTCACCTATAAGGACAAATATGTCAACGGCGACCTCGACTCGTCCGAGACCGTCAACGAAGAAGTGACCAAGCAGATGGTGACCGAGGTCATCCTCAAGGGCAGAGTTAAGCGCGTCAAGAGCATCAAGCTCAAGACTCATACGCCGATATCCGAGCTCAAGGTTCCCTCGAGAGTTAAGCTGAACGCGAACGGCGTACCCAAGAACTACAAGAAGATAGTTGACGGCACCGCAACCGCATATTACGGCGGCACGGGAACGGCGTCCGGACGCAAGCCGATGCCCGGACACATTGCGGTCAACCCCAAGCAGTTCCCTTACGGCACCGAGCTCTATATCGTCTCGCTTGACGGCAAGTTCGTCTACGGCTACTGCATAGCGGCAGATACCGGCGGATTTGCAAAGAGAAATTCCTGCACTGTAGACCTCTATATGAACACATATGAGGAGTGCTGTGCATGGGGCTACAGAGGTGTCCGAATCTACGTTCTCTGATGAAATGAAAATCAGGACTGTCTTATAGGCAGTCCTTTTTTTCATGCCCAAAGCGATGAGTGAGCAGTGTGCAAGTATGTAATGTGACGTAACGGCGAATCGGGATTTGCAACTGCTCGCCACATCCCCATTTGTCGGACGAATAACGCACAATATAAAAAACAAATCCTACCCAACAAAAACGTGGGTAGGATCTACTGCTTTATGGGCAGGGCAATGCCCCAATGCTTATGCTCTGTTGCTCGGGCGATCCTCGATTATCTTTCCGTCCGATATCCTGACAACACGCGTGCCTTCTTCGGCGATTTCGTTGTCGTGGGTGATTAAGATTATCGTGCGCCCCTCGTCGTTGAGCTCGTGGAGTATTTTCATGACCTCCTTGCCGGAGTGCGAGTCGAGGTTTCCGGTCGGCTCGTCTGCGAGGATTATCGGCGGGCGCGCGGCCACCGCGCGGGCTATCGCAACTCGCTGCTGCTGACCGCCGGACATCTGCGAGGGCAGGTGGTTCATTCGCTTTTCGAGTCCGACTCTGCGCAGCGCGTCAACGGAGAGCTTTTCGCGCTCCTCCTTTTTGACGCCCCTGTAAATCAGCGGAAGCTCGACGTTGCCTTTTGCCGTGAGGCTCGGAATGAGGTTGAAGCCCTGGAAGATAAAGCCGATTTCCTTGTTGCGTATCTCCGAGAGCTCATCGTCCGTCAGGTTTGAAACATTCTTGCCGTCGATGAGATATTCGCCGCTCGTGCAGATATCGAGCAGACCGAGCATATTCATCAGCGTCGATTTGCCCGAGCCGGAGTGACCGACTATCATCAGAAATTCCCCGCGGTCAACGGTCAGGGAGACTCCGTCGAGCGCGTGAACCTCGTTTTCGCCGGGATTGTATATTTTGTATGCGTCCTTGACTTCGATAAGATGCGGCATAGCAAAGCTCCTCAAGTGTTTTTTATAATTTTATCGCAATATTACTCATTAAGTCAAGTCAACATTTGTAAATTATTTTAGCGGCGGTATATTTCTTTCGCGCTTGCAGAAAATAGACGCGAGGAGATGAGATGATGTCGCTGTCCGGAAAGGAATATGAAAAAATGACGAAGCGCGCCTCGCCGCCGAGTCCGAAGCTGATGAATCTTCTGAAGGCGTTTTTGATAGGTGGGCTCATCTGCGCGATAGGCGAGGGCTTTTCCATGCTCTATAAGTCTCTCGGCGCAGACGAAAAAACCGTGTCGAGCCTAGTGCCGTGCACGCTCGTTGTCATTGCCGCCGCGCTGACGGCTCTGGGCGTGTTCGATAAAATAGCCCGTCACGCGGGCGCGGGAACGCTCGTGCCGATAACGGGCTTTGCAAACGCGGTCGTTTCGCCCGCCATGGAGTTTCGCAGCGAGGGCAGAATTTTGGGCACGGGCGCTAATATGTTCAAGGTTGCGGGCCCGGTTATAGTCTACGGCAGCGCGGCGGCGGCAGTCTACGGCGTGATATATTATATCGCGCAGAAAATTGCGGGGTGAGCGGATGACGGAGAGAATAGGGGAGTATACGCTGAAATTCAAAAGCCGTCCGGGTATAATCGCATCCGCCGCAATAGTCGGCAGCAAGGAGGGGGACGGCCCTCTGGGCGGGTGCTTCGACGAGGTCATAGCCGACGGCACGTTGGGCAAGGAGACTTGGGAGCAGGCGGAGAGTGCATTGCAGCAGCGCGCGGTGATAAAGGCGATTGAAAAATCGGGCATGACAGCCGCCGATATCTTAAACACCTATGATGTGGACGCTATGGCCCGCATCTTTCGGGAATTTGGCGAAGAACGCTTTGCCTATCCCATTGCCAAACGAATTGCCGCACAGAGGGAAAAAGAGCCCTTTACCCATACCGGCCAGCTCGTCGAGCTCATCTACGCGACGATACCGGCCGCCGCCCCGAAGGCGGACACCCCGCCAAACGGGTCTTCCAGGCGCTGCGCATTGCGGTGAACAGCGAATTGGACCAGCTTTCCCAATGCCTGGATACCGCCTTTGACTGCTTGAATCCCGGCGGACGCTTTGTGATTCTGACCTTTCACTCGCTGGAGGACCGGATGGTGAAGCAGAAATTTGCGGGATATTGCCAGGGCTGTACCTGCCCGCCGGAATTTCCGGTATGCGTATGCGGCAAAAAGCCGAGAGCAAAACTCATCAACCGAAAACCCATCGAAGCGGATGCCGAGGAGCTGGCACAGAACAGCCGCAGTAAATCCGCCAAGCTGAGAATACTGGAAAAACTGTAACACCGGCGCTGCCACCCACACCGGTGTGAAACGGAAAGGAGGGGCGGCAGATGAATTCCCGTTGGAACAGCACCGAAGCATACGACCTTTCACTATACGAAGTCCCGGCCGAGCCGGCCAAGCGTCCGCAGCCCGTCCCGGCGGCCAAGAATAAAGCCCAGAGCAAGAAAGCAGCCCAGAGAGGCGCGATGCGGCGCCTAACTGCCTGCGCCGTGCTGGTGGTGGTTTTCCTGGCGCTGGTGCTGTATCAGAATGTTTCTACCATTGAGCTGGGGAATGAGATACAGACCCAGAACGACCTGTATGCCGCCCTGCAGGATGAATACAGCTACCTAAGCGGCAAGCTGACTGCCAAAACCGCGCAGGAGGTGGACAGCTACGCTGCTGCCCAGGGCCTGTGCAAGGTGCAGGATTACCAGGTGAGCTACATCCGGCTGAATGACACCGATGTAGCGGTGCGCACCGAGGCGGCGCCTTCCGGTTCGGTGCTGGAAAGCCTGATGGACAGCATGGATACCGCGCTGGAATACCTGCGGATCAAATAAAATAGACTGTAACGGTGGTGCAGATTCCAAGAGGTAAGATCCTGTCTTACCTCTTTCGCCACATTTTACGGGAGAACGACAAATTCTCCTATTTTCCTCATTTTAGCGGAAAGGAGACTCCGAATGGCCTCGATCCCCAATAAAAAAATGCGCGGACGCGCCATACTGGTGGCGGCATTGCTTATCATCGTCGGCTTTGGGCTGGTCATTCACCAGCTGTACCGGGTGCAGCTGGTGGAGGGAGAATCCTATAAGCAGGAGGCCATGAGCCGCCAGCTGCGGGCCACCACCATCAATGCCAACCGGGGGACCATTTATTCCGCCGATGGACAGATATTAGCCGCTTCCGCCACCTCCTGGCGAGTCATCTTTTCCCCGGCGGATATCACCGATGAGCAGGCAACACTGCTGGCCGATGGTATGAGCGAGATCCTGGGCGTGGATCGGGAGTTTATCCTGGAGCGCGCCGGCAACAAAAAGAGCTTTTATCAGGTCATCAAAAGCCGGGTGGATAAGGAAACCGCCGACGCGGCGTATCAGTTCGCCCTGGATAATAAAATAAACGGCGTGACGCTGCTGCCGGATACCACCCGCTACTACCCTTACGGCACCATGGCCTCCACCGTGCTGGGCTTTGTAAATGCCGATAACGAGGGCGCCTACGGGCTGGAGGCCTACTACAACAGCACCCTGAGCGGCACTCCCGGCAAGGTAGTGACTGCCAAGAACGCCTGGGGCACCGATATGCCATATACCTACCAGGATATCACCAAGGCGGAGGATGGCAATAGCCTGGCGCTGACGCTGGACAGCAATATTCAATCGGTGATAGAAAAGCACCTGGCCACCGCTCTGACCGAGCACGCGGTACAGAACCGCGCGACAGTTATTGTGCAGGATGTGAACACCGGGGCGATCCTGGGCATGACCACCATGCCGGACTATGATCCCAATAATCCGCAGGCCATCGTTTCGGAGATCTCCCTGCAAAAGCTGGCCCAATACGAAGAGGGCAGCGATGAGTATAAGGAGGCCTTTGCCTACGAGCAGCAAATCCAGTGGAGCAATAAGGCAGTGAATGAGGCCTACGAGCCGGGCTCGGTATTTAAGGTCATCACCACGGCCACGGCGCTGGAAACCGGTGCGGTGACGATGCAATCCAGCTTTAACTGTACCGGCAGCTATGTGGCGGGCGGTATAGTAAAGCACTGCTGGAAGCATGCCGGCCACGGCCTGCAAACACTGGCGCAGGCTATGCAGAACAGCTGTAACCCCGCCTATATGCAGATTGGTGAGCGGATAGGCGGAACCAATTTCTATAATTTCTTTACCTCCTTCGGACTCACCGAGTCCACCGGTATTGACCTGCCTGGGGAGGAGAGCGGCTATTTTTACAGTGAAGCACAGCTCAATTCCACCCAGGGCAACCTGGAAACGGCCTCCTTTGGCCAGAGCTTTAAGGTGACGCCCATTCAGCTCATCACCGCTATCTCCGCTTCGGTAAACGGCGGCTACCTGTATGAGCCCTATGTGGTGGATAAGGTATTGGATAGCGAAGGCAATGTGGTTTCGGTCACCGAACCGACCATCCGCCGCCAGGTCATCAGCGAGGAAACCAGCCGCCAGGTGTGCAAACTGATGGAAGGTGTTGTGACCTATGGCTCCGGTAAAAACGCGGCCGTACCGGGATACAGCATCGGCGGCAAGACCGGCACCAGCGAAAAGCTGGATTCCAATCGCGGCTACTACACCTACTCCTTTGTAGGTGTGGCCCCGATGGATGACCCCAAGGTAGCGGTACTGCTCATCCTGGATGAACCCTATGAGACCGACCTGTACGGCTCTACCGTGGCGGCCCCTGTGGTGGGCGCTATCCTTTCCGAGATCCTGCCCTATATGGGGGTAGAAACCAACTATACCGCCGCGGAACTGGCGACTATCAATGTGACGGTGC
>ENA-ORRE01000488-ORRE01000488.1-human-gut-metagenome-genome-assembly--contig:-NODE-488-length-30437-cov-8.289184_pt1 | contig 30437 bp, 30 predicted proteins | sample MGYA00242171_ERZ509126 | MGnify/ENA primary metagenome ERZ509126 (study PRJEB26280, sample SAMEA2338648) | human gut metagenome | biome: human gut; feature: human-associated habitat; material: faeces... | reverse complement strand
TCCAGTATTTTATGAATTTACCGATTTTTTGTTGCCATCACGTATATCGTTCCCTAAATTTTTTTGCAAAGACATATAAAAGGTTTTCGCAAATTTACCCAATAATTGCGAAAAATCAATGTAATCGGAACAAGTCTTTGGAATAATATAATTCTAATGAAGAGCACCTCCAACGAGTGGCAGGAGCCAGTAAGCGATGAAGAGTATGGACTACTCAAGCGTGGCATATCTCAGTTCCCAATTCCGCCGCATCACAGGATTCTCGCCCACCGAGTTCCGGAAAATCAAAGGCGAGCGGAGAATTCCTATAGACAAAATATAATTTCCAACAGCCTACTCGACAATAGCCACAATCGCCTCTGTCAAAGAATCATAGACAGGGACGCCGTATTTCGCGCACGTAATCCGGACATTGTCATATCTGTAGAAACCCTCTGTGCACACGACATGGAGTTTTCCGCTTTTCGCGAACAGTCCCAATTCCAGAAGTGTAATCGGGGACTTGCTGTCCGGAAGAAAGTTCATGAGAATGAAATCCGCTTCCTCCAGATGCGAAAGTTCCCAATTGACCTGATAATCCATTTCATTTTCCCTACTGGGGTCCCAAAACTCCTGACGAGGATTGAACAGCACCCAGTTGCCCGGAGCCTTTTCAAAAAAATCCGCCACATCCTTCTGCCAGTCGGCCCCGCTCCCCATATCGATCGTACCCGCAAGAAAGACAGACTTATAGGATTTTTTGTCAATGTTACCGGGCATCTCCTCGTGAGGATGAAGCACCAATGTCGGAAGTTTTTCCTGGCTCCTGCCGCAGGAAACAATCAATAATGACAGAACAAAAAAGTATATCAATTTCATAATCTGACAAAAATAATGGATTTTTAGCTTTCTTTCAAAATTTCGCCGCAAATAGCTGTCAATATAGATTTGTTTAGTACCTTTGCGCCACTTTCCGACGAACCGATGATTGACAATCGGGCCCTACTCTATCATTGACGGAAAGCTTTTTCGGGGACAGTTTCCTCGTTTTTTGTGTTCTGTTAGAAACAATAGATAATGAATGTCAATTTTAAGAACAGGCAATCCGGTAATATTTCCAATGACGGCACAGCTTATTCTATACTAATTACTTGCGGCATCGGTCATTTTCTGAATGATATGATCCAGTCAATAATCCCATCCATTTACCCCTTAATAAAGGACACATATGGATTCTCGTTTGCACAGATAGGCATCATAACGCTGGTTTTCCAAATGATGTCGTCCATACTTCAGCCATTCACAGGCTATTACGCCGACAGGAGACCTACTCCTTACGCACTTTCCATAGGAATGTGCTTTACATTGACAGGACTCCTCTTGCTCTCCGGCGCCGGCACATTCCTGACAATTCTGATTGCAGTGGGAATAATCGGAATGGGGTCGTCAATATTTCATCCGGAGGCTTCCAGAGTCGCCCAGATGGCCTCTGGAGGAAAGAAGAGCCTGGCACAGTCGATATTCCAAGTAGGAGGCAATGGAGGGAATGCACTCGGGCCACTGCTGGCAGCGCTCATAGTTCTGCCCTTCGGACAGAGTTCCATCCGGTGGTTCGCATTAATAGCAATCCTGGCTGCAATAATACTGCTGCACGTTGCATCGTGGTACAAGGAAAGGATTGCTACCCATACTGACCATCCTGAAATCAATACAGATATCCGTAATGATATCCCACGCCGCCAGGTTCATACGGCAATGCTCATTCTGGTGGCGTTGATATTTTCCAAATACTTTTACCTGTCCTGCATGACAAGCTACTTCACATTCTTCCTGATGGACAAATTTTCGATGACAGTGCAGAATTCACAGCTATGCCTTTTCGCATTCCTCGCAGCATCGGCGCTCGGCACCATAGGCGGAGGACTTTTAGGTGACAAGTACGGAAGGAAATACGTAATATGGGGCTCCATCTTGGGAGCAGCACCCTTTGCCCTGCTGCTGCCGCATGTGAACTGTTTCTGGACCATAGCTCTGGCCGTCATCATAGGTCTGGTAATTTCGTCTGCGTTCTCATCGATTGTCGTATATGCAACAGACCTGATGCCAGACAGGATAGGGATGATTTCCGGCGTTTTCTTCGGTCTCATGTTCGGTCTGGGCGGCATCGGTTCGGCATTCTTCGGATGGCTTGCGGACAAGACGAGCATCTGGTTCATTTTCAATGCCAGTGCATATCTGCCACTCCTCGGAGTCGTGGCCGGATTTCTGCCTGACACAAAGAAAAAGCCATAAAAAAGATACTATTCCGTCAATGTCAAGCACAGCGACAATCTGACCGCATTTCCGGCATGGAACTACTATCTCGCTCCGGCTTTCGCTTGAACACGCGATGTGTCCGGGGAACTGCTCGACATCCGGGACGACAAGCGTGCGTTCCTCACTCCATGAAGTGCCGCTGACTCCCCTGCCTTTCTTAATTCTGGTGCAAGCTACTGGCCCCTGAAATGGTCCGAGCACCAGTTCATCAGCCGAAACGACGCGATAGAACCCTGTCCACCAGAAGCCGAATTCGAAGCGAAGCAAAGCCGCTTGAACAAAGTTAATGCATTTGTCCTAATCCGCCTGCGGATTATTACAGGAAATGATGTAATTTAGTAACATAAAAGTAATAGTTGCCTCAGATTAAGATTACTTCAGATGATGCAGGTTATTATTTGAAGGTTACCAAATACAAGATTGATTATGGACATTAAAGATTTTACAACAGGAGTGCAGCACATTGGCATTCCTACTGACGACATCGAGAAGACGATTGAATTCTACCATGCTCTGGGCTTCGAAACAGCCCTCCGCACAATAAACGAAACAGAAGAAGTTGCATTCCTTCAGCTCCACAACCTCACAATAGAAACCTATCAGAACCGTCAGGCGAAGATGGAATACGGAGCCATCGACCATATCGCCATCGACGTAAAGGACATCGAAAACCTCTTCAATGTCGTAAAGGAAGCAGGAACATTCAAGATGCTTGACCGGCAGGTAAACAGCCTTCCTTTCTGGAAAAATGGAGTGAAATTCTTCACCATCGAAGGTCCGAACAGGGAAAAAATCGAGTTCTGCGAGAAGCTTTAGCAAGATTTCCTGAAGTCTTCCACCTCAGTATTGTCAAGTCAAGAGACAGACTGTCCAATCATACGTTTCAGCCATTTACGGACAGGTATATCATACAACTTGAGGCACAGATAAGCCACTGAGATGCAGCCCGCATAGAGAACAAGAACCACGAGCCAGGTCAATGCCATTTTGGACAAAAGTTCTGCTTTCATTGAAATAACTTATAGTTCCAGATGAAAAATCACTGCTATTCCATATGGCATTCTTCGCCATACAGCATTGACACTATCTGCTCAAGATAATCTTTGTCCACCTCGTCGAATGTGGCAAGTTCCTTACTGTCAATGTCAAGTACCGCAACGATCCAACCACATTTCCAGCATGGAACCACTATCTCGCTCCGGCTTTCGCTTGAACAGGCGATATGTCCTGGAAACTGCTCGACATCAGGGACAACAAGCGTGCGCTCCTCTCTCCATGAAGTCCCGCAGACTCCCCTGCCTTTCCTTATTCTGGTGCAGGCAACAGGCCCCTGAAATGGCCCTAGCACAAGTTCATCAGCCGAAACGACGCGATAGAACCCTGTCCACCAGAAACCGAATTCAAAGTGAAGCAAAGCCGCCATGTTTGACATCTTTGCAATTTCATCAGTCTCCCCCGAAAGGACGGACTGAATCCGCGGAATCAGCGCCACATATTTATCAACCTTCGACATAATCATTTCATTTTGAACAAAGTTAATGCATTTGTCCTGATCCGCCTGTAGATTGTTGGCTGAAATAATGTAATTTCGTAACCTAAGTCTATTTCAGTATGGATTCTTAGACTTTCGTATTTCTGGACTATAGGTAGTACATTCCTGATTTGAGGTACAATTAAATATAAATAATGTGTGCATATTTGCATTGACAATATATGAAGGATTTAATGCATAGGACCATGATGGATTTTTTCTTTAATACAATACAGGAGTTCAATGACTTCATAGGGGTGAAAACACTTCATCCTCTGGTAAGCATTGCACGTGTAGAGAACACTGCTCCGATACAGGAGGCTGTGCATCACTACGGACTTTATGCCCTCTTTCTGAAGGAAAACAAGGGATGCAAATTGTCATACGGCAGAACAGAATATGACTTTGACGAAATGACCGTCACTTCGTTTGCTCCAGGACAGTCGGTTAAAGTGGAGCCTAATCCAGGAGTACCGCTTGCCAAATATACGGTATTGGCATTCCATCCCGAGTTGCTCAACCGCACCCAGCTTGGCAAGAACATCTCCCGCTATGAGTTCTTCGACTATACAAGCAACGAAGCTCTACATCTATCCGCTACCGAGGTAAATATCTTCCGTGATGTACTCTCAATGATTGGGCAGGAACTCGAGCATCCTATAGATAGGCATTCTCGTGAACTCATTGTCTCAAACATTGAGTTACTGCTGAACTACTGCCTGCGCTTCTACGACCGACAGTTTATCACACGCGAAGAGATAAATCATTCGGTGGTCAAGAAATTCATCGCTCTGCTCGATGAATACATTGCCCGCGAAGCAATGCGTGAAGGGCTGCCTACCGTAGCCTACTTTGCCGACAAATGCTGCTATTCACCTAAATATTTCGGTGAATTAGTCAAGACAGAGACTGGCAAAACCGCAAAGAGTCTGATCAACGACCGACTGCTTTCTGCAGCCCGCCAACTACTTGCGGATGAAATCTTAAGCATTACGCAAATCAGCCAACACCTCGGCTTTGAGTATCCCCAACACTTCGTCCGCTTTTTCAAGGCACAAACGGGAAAAACTCCAAGCGAGTATCGCAAGACATCGTAAACACAAAGATCCACATCAAACATGAAGGTATTTGCCACAATCATAGTATTAACGACGATTTCACTTAATATAATGGCACAACAGAAAATAGTACAGACAGCAGGGCGCACCCAGCTGGGTGAGTTTGCCCCGGAGTTCGCCCACCTCAACGACGACATCCTCTTCGGAGAAGTATGGAGCCGCAATGACCTGCTTTCATTGCGCGACCGCAGTTTGGTAACAATCACTTCGCTCATCAGCCAAGGAATCACCGACAACTCGCTGAAATATCACTTGCAGTCGGCAAAGAATAACGGAATTACCCGCACGGAAGCGGCAGAGATTATTACTCACATCGCCTTCTACGCAGGTTGGCCAAAGGCCTGGGCTGCCTTCAATCTGGCAAAGGAGGTATGGAACGAAGATGTGAAAGGAGAAGACGCCAAGGCTGCTTTCCAGCGCGAGATGATATTTCCTGTTGGCGAACCCAACACCGCTTACGCCAAATACTTCAAAGGCAACAGTTATCTGGCGCAAATATCTGACAGTCAGATACCTTTCTTCAATGTTACCTTTGAGCCTGGTTGCCGTAACAACTGGCACACGCACCACGCTACAAAGGGTGGCGGGCAAATGCTGGTAGGTGTAGCCGGACGTGGATGGTATCAGGAGGAAGGAAAGCCTGCGCAGGAAATCCTCCCCGGCACAGTCATCCATATTCCTGCCAACGTGAAGCATTGGCATGGTGCCGCAAAAGACAGCTGGTTTGCCCATCTCGCCTTTGAAATACCTGGCGAGAACACATCCAACGAGTGGCAAGAACCAGTTGACGACAAGGAGTATGACAAACTGAAATAACATAATAAAGAGCAACTTATTTATGACACCACTTCAGGAAAGGATGTTCGCACTACGGGACAAGGAATATGCCGAATTCCAGTCCAAACTGACACCGGGAGTGCCTGTGGAGAGTTTCATAGGCATTCGTGTGCCTGTGCTTCGCAAGTTCGCAAAAGAGTTTACAAAGGAGGGAGAATGTGAGGATTTCCTTCATCAGCTTCCTCACGAATACTACGATGAGAATATGCTTCATGCTCTTCTCATTTCCGAGGTAAAGGACTACGAGGAATGCATTCGTCTTACAGACAACTTCCTGCCTTTCGTTGATAATTGGGCAGTCTGCGACATCATGTCCCCGAAGGTGTTTGCCAAACACAAGAAGGAGCTATTGTCGAAGATTAAAACTTGGAGTAACTCGTCACACGTTTACACTTGTCGATTTGGAATAGAGACACTTATGTCCCATTATCTTGACAAAGACTTCAAGTCAGAATACCTTCAGATTCCGGCATCTGCAAGAAGCGGAGAATACTACGTGAAAATGATGGTTGCCTGGTTCTTCGCCACGGCTCTAGCCAAGCAATGGGATGCAACGATTCCTTACATTGAAAACAAGAAACTTGCCCCTTGGACGCACAACAAGACCATCCAGAAGGCCATCGAGAGCTACAGAATCACGCCCGAGCAGAAGGCCTACCTGAGAACACTGAAGATAAAATAGCCGACAATTACTTCCGCCGGAAGATTCAATGCAAAAACACGCATATAATGCCTTTTTTCCTTTTATTCTGGTAAAAATTTTGCAGTGTGTTCCGCGGTTTGACAAACAGTTTTTTCAAATGAACAGATTTACAAAATTACTCGCAATAGCGGGACTAACATTTATTCCTATGGTATCTTGCAACAATATTTCTGAGTCCCAGAAGGCTGATATAGTCCTGGAGAACATCTTTGCCCGCAAATCGGTCCGCAAATTCACATCAGAACCGGTTTCGGACAAGCAGGTGGAGACATTGCTGAAAGCGGCGATGGCAGCCCCTAGCGCAATGAATAAGCAGCCGTGGAGATTTGTAGTGGTGAACGACAAGGAGAAACTGGCTTCGATGGCAGAATCGCTCCCATATGCAAGACTGGATACTGCGCCATTGGCGATTGTTGTCTGCGGAGATCTTTCTGATTATAAGAAATTCTGGGTAGATGACTGCTCTGCTGCAACAGAGAATTTGCTGTTGGCCGCTGAAGCTATGGGACTCGGTGCAGTCTGGACAGCAGCGTCTTACGATGAGCGTTCCGCAATCGTGAAAAATGCACTGGAACTTCCTGAAAACATCCATCCTCTCTGCATAGTCCCCGTAGGTCACCCTGACGGAGAATTCCAGCCGAAAGACAAATGGGACCCTTCGAAGATCCACTACAACAAGTGGTAGTTCCCGCATTGACAATTTCTATCGGCAAACATTTAGTCCATTTGCCTATTAAAAACAATAAATCTTGCCGGCACCGGCAAGATTTATTGTTTTTATGGATATCAAGCCATATCAGACAAACACGATGCAGACAGGCTTGTCGAGTACTATGGTTTGACCTGTATCAGACAGGAGACCAGTCCTGACGTTCCGCTTGAAAATCTGGATGCAGCCACTGTCACGGCAAGCGACCAAGAGGAACTTTCCGTTAGGAGTGATATTGAAGTTCCTTGGATGAATACCCGTGTTCCGGTAACCGATTTTGGCCAAGGTTCCGTCAGCATCGACCTTAAATATCGCGATTCCGTCGTTCTGGAGCCTGTTGCTGGCATATAGGAACCTCCCGTCGGGAGAAAAATGGATGTCAGCGCTGCCCCTGGCATTGACAGTATCAGCGCAAACGGTCTGGACGACTCTGCCGGATTCCGTGTCAATGACAGCAATACTTCCCGAAAGCTCACCTATGACGTACGCCTTGTCTTCACCATCATTGAGGACTATGTGCCTCGGCCCGAAATCCGATGGCAGCTGAATTCGTCTGCACTGCCTGGTGGCCACATCGTATCTTGTCACGACATCGGCACTGAACTCTGAGACATACAGTTCCGTTCCGGCAGCATTGAAAAGAGCGCAATGGGCATGCGGAAGATTCTGACGGGTACTGTCCGGACCGCCGAGACCTGTCCTGTAGAGGAAATCATGAGGCTTCAGGGCACCATCGTCTCCGACAGGAAATCCCGTGACATTGCCGGAAGAGTAGTTGGCAGTCATCACGACTTTTCCATTCGTCGAGATATAGCACGGGTCTTTTCCGTCAGTCAGCTCATTGCCAATCAATTGCATCGCACCGGTCTTTCTGTCGAGTGACAATGTGGCTGCAGATGCAGTACTGTCTGCGACCTCGCGCACCGCATAGACATACCTCCCGTCAGCAGACAATGTCAGATAAGACGGATTCCTTATCTCTGTCAGACCGACAGCACCGGGAGCCTCCGCAAACCTGTCTTCACCTTTACCCGTGACCAGAACTCCTTTCTCCTGATCAAAAAAGTAGCTGTAAACTCCCCTGCTGGAGCAATCATCTGTGTACGTCCCCACAACCATCGTCAGAGGCTTGCTGCCGCATCCCAACATCATAAATGAGGTCAATGCTGCCAGGCCGCAAGTCCAAAAATCAAATTTCCTTTCACTCATATTCATCTGTTTCCATTCGTTTACTTGCCCCAGACTTTTTCGGAAATCCTTTTTATCAATTTCAGTTTTTCCCATTGCTCATCCGGAGTCAGTTTGTTTCCGATAGCGCAGGACGCGAAACCGCATTGAGGAGAAAGCGAAAGCCGTTCAAGCGGAATGTACTCCGAGGCCTCATGAATGCGCTTGATGACAGTGTCTTCGTCCTCGAGTACAGGGCTCTTCGTCGTAATCAGGCCAAGCACTACATGTTTGTTTGCGCTTACTTTAGCCAATGGCCCGAATCCTCCGGAACGTTCGTCATCATATTCGAGATAGAGGACATCTACATTTTCCCGCGCAAAAACCCAATCAGCCACAGAGTCATAGGCACCGCTGTTGAACCATGTGGAGTGATAGTTGCCGCGGCATATGTGCGAGGCTATAACCAAGTCTTCAGGATGGCCTTCGATAGCAAGATTGTTTACTGTAAGGAACTGATCTTTAATCGTATCCAGGTCCTTACCGACTCTCTCATACCTCTGCTTTGCTGCTTCTCCAACAATTGCACCCCATGTACAGTCATCCAGTTGCAGATAGCGGCCGCCTGCAGCATAGTACTGACGAATAAAGTCCTGATATACCGAAGCGATGTCGTGAATTAGTTCATCCATATCCGGATAAATGGAGCGGGTTCCCAAATAGTTAAGGGGAACGATAAGCTGCTGGAGGAACTGGGCAGGGGCAGGGATGGTCAGTTTTGCGATGTGTTCGGCATCTTCGTGACGCTTAAGTTTCTTGTATGCTTCTATGAATGGATGTGGCTGTGCAAACAGTTTCCCCGTAAGAAACACATTGTCAAGCCGCGCAGTTTCCCCGTTGAAGGCGACATCACCTCCCTTTTCGTGAGCCGTGCCACCCAGTCCCCAGAAAAAATCGAGGTGCCAGAATGTTCTGTTGAATTCGCCGTCTGTGATAAGCGTATATCCCAATTCCTTCTGTTTCTCTACCAGCTGGGCGACACGCTCGTCCCTATTGCCATCCGAAAGGTCTGCCGGACGAAGGAAACTTCCCACAAAGTCCGCTCTCTGCGGAACTTGAATTCCATTAATAATCTTTCTCATAATATCTATATTGTTTGTTCGTTGTCTGACACAAATATATCCGGTTTTATCCGATTTGCAAAGTATGTCATGCAATTCATCGTTATCCTACAAGGAACCCTTCAGTATTATTCTTTTCTGATGGCAGCAATGGCCATGCGCAAAGCCCCGTAGGAGATTTTTGAATCGAAATATTCGTAGATCGGTTTCAATGCCTTCTCATCCGGATGTCCTGTGAGGTATGCTTCGATCTTCTCCAAGGTATCCACATCGATAAAATCATGGACATCGATATCTCCGGAAGCCACGTACCGAGCCAGATGTCCCTCTATCGTAGAAGGATTCAGACCGCGCTTTTCAGCAATCTGAGCTATCGTATATCCTTGTTTATAAAGCCAATAAGAATATTCCACAGTCGTAAGCTTATTGCCTTCATCGTCGCGCAGCTCCTCCTTCTTCACCTTTTTCGGCGCATCAGAAACGACATCCTGGCTATCCGCTTCACTTGCTTCGGAAAAGGTCACTCCATGTTCGAGGTCATCATCATCGAGATGACTTTGGACAATGCCGATAATCTCCTCTCCATAAGCATTGACCTTCGCCGGCCCGACTCCCGGCACCTTAAGGAGTTCTGTCAATGTCGTAGGTCGAAGATGGACAATCCCCGCCAAGGCGGCATTGGAAAAAACCACAAACGCAGGCTTGTCAATTTCGTTTGCTCGCTCGTATCTCCAAGACCTCAGTTCACGTGCAAGGGCTGTATCGGGGATTTTCGCAGGCACTGCCGGTTTTTCCGCATCGGACTTTTCAGTATTTATCCTTTCCGCATTGACCTTTTTGGCATTGACCTTTTCCTCAGAGGCAACAACTTCAGACTCAGGCTTTTTCTCGTATTCGAAATACTCATAACAAGAGGAGAAGGCAAGTTCCTGGACTGGACAATAGATGTAGTTCACATACGCATCCACAGCCTTGTCCTTCATGAAAACAGACGCCGATACCGGCGAACTCAGGACGAGCCCCTCCAAAGTGCGGCAACGGCTGAGCGCCACGTATGCCTGCCCCGGAGAAAAAGCAGCATGCACGTCAATGATAGCCTTGTCGAATGTAAGTCCCTGGCTCTTGTGTACGGTTATAGCCCACGCAGCCTTCAGCGGATATTGCTTAAACCTTCCTATCTGCTTGGATGATATCTCTTTAGTCTCATCATCGAACTGATAGCGGATATTCTGCCACTCCATCGGCTCGACCTCAATCGTCTTCCCCGATTCAGCCAGCCTTACGGCAATGCAGTTCTTGTCAATGCTTCTGACCTCTCCCAGTGTACCATTTATGAAACGACGCTCCGGATCATTCTTGATGAACATCACCTGGGCGCCCTTTTTCAATGTCAGACTGTTCGCCGTCGGATAAGACTCCTCAGGGAACGTGCCGGTCACGGCGGCCTCGAATGTAAACGGGTGACTGTCAAGCTTTGCCATTTCAGTAGCATTGATATAATCCACCTGCCGGTTGTGCGTCATCAGCCTGATATAGCCGTCTTCCGGCTTAGGCGAAAAGTCCGGAATATAGCGCGTATTGAGGTCGGATATATCCTGATTTGTCAGCGTGCATTCTCTGGCGTGATTCAGGATATTGATGAAATGCCCGTCAGTCTGGCGATAGACGGTCTTAAGTTCAATACAGCTGTATTTCATGCTTTTAAGTGCAGCACTGCTGAAGAAATACAACGTCTTGTAATACTGTCTCAGAAGCTCATCCTCTCCGCCGTGGGCAATCGGAGGAAGCTGCTGCAAATCCCCGATCATGAGAAGCTGAACCCCGCCGAATGGCTTGCTGTTGCGCCGGATTCGCCTGAGTTCCACATCAATGTGGTCCATCAGATCTGCCCTTACCATAGACACCTCATCGATTATCAGCAGCTGGAGATTGCGGATAAGTTCCAGTTTCGACTTTTGGATCCGGAAATCAGATTTCGGTTCAATGACGCCCTTGACGAATGGCCCGAGGCCGAACTGGAAGAAAGAATGGATGGTCATCGCCCCGGCATTGACGGCAGCTATTCCGGTAGGTGCCAGCACAATGCATTTCTTTTTCGTATGGCGCACGACATCACGGAGGAACGTGGTCTTACCCGTCCCCGCCTTGCCAGTAAGAAACAGACTCATATCCGTCTTCTCTACAATGAATCTGGCAACATTCAATTCAAAATTTCCACTTTCCATCTTTCAATGTCCGACTAGTTATCCGGTTCCAAACAAAGTTAATGGATTTGCTCAAATTCGCAAAGGACTACGCAGCCCAAGCCATGGCTTTCCCGATTTTTGTGCTATCTTTGCGACCGCATGACACGTCACCTCAAATATAAAAGCGCATTGGCGCTTGTGTTGTTTGCATTCTTTTTTGCATCGACCAATCTCTTCCCCCACGTCCATGAGGGACCGGAGGGACGTATCGTGCACTCACATCCCTGGAGCGGAAAAGCCCACAATCACAGTGACTCCGAGATCCAGCTCCTGCAGATTATCTCTGCGAACATCTATCTGGATAGCGGTCATGTCGACTTCGTCACTGCGGAAAGTCCTGATTTCCTGTTCATTCTTGTAGTGGCCTTACCCGAAGTCGTCCAGTCAGTATTCCACCATGTCCTCGGTCTTAGGGCTCCCCCTGTGTCGTTATAGCCAAACTCTTTCCAAACCATTTTGAACAATGAAATGCATATCCTGTTTCAGGCTATGTATATGTTAATTATACACAAACGATACAGAATTAATGAAATCTATACATATTTTGGCCACCCTCATAGTGGCTACACTTGCCGTGTGCTTCAGCGGACAGACAATTGCCCAGAACAAACAATCCGACGCGAGCATCGCAGGTCATATCATTGACGCGAAAACAGGCGAACACCTCCCCTATGTCACAGTAATGGTCGGAGGCACACAAATCGGCATACAGACCTCATCTTCAGGACATTATGTCCTCAGAAACCTACCACTCGGCAAGCACGACATCATAGCGTCTTTCGTGGGATACAAAGACGCGACAGTTTCACTCGACATCGAGGCCGGAAAGTCCTACGAAGTGAATTTCAACCTCGAAGAGGAATCTCTCTCGCTTGACGGAGTCGTAGTAAGCGCCACCAGGAACCGCACATCGAGGAAGATGGCACCAACCCTTGTCAATGTCATTGACAGCCGCATTTTCGCCACCACTTCCTCTCCTACTCTGGCGGAAGGACTCACGTTCCAGCCGGGAGTCAGGATCGAGAACGACTGCCAGAACTGCGGATTCACGCAGGCAAGAATCAACGGACTCGACGGACATTATTCGCAGATTCTCATTGACTCCAGACCGATTTTTTCCGCCCTTGCGGGCGTGTACGGATTAGAGCAGATACCCGCATCAATGATAGACCGTGTGGAAGTGGTGCGTGGAGGCGGTTCTGCCCTGTTCGGAGCTTCTGCAATCGGAGGAACGATCAATATCATCACAAAAGAAGCCATGATGTCCAGTGCAGGAATCAGCCACGAACTCACCTCCATCGGCATGAGCGGTGCCTTGGACAACAATACCAGCATGAATGCGTCCATGGTCACAGATAACGGAAGAGGCGGACTGTTCGTATTCGGACAACGACGTTCTAGAGACGGCTATGACGCTGACAACGACGGGTTTACAGAAATCCCTACCCTGAATACAATAACTGTCGGCACCAGAGGACATCTCCGGATTAATCCCTTCTCGAAACTTAAATTCGAGTATCATGGCGTCAAGGAATTCAGACGCGGAGGTGACCGTCTGGACAGGCCAGCACATGAGGCACTTATTGCTGAGCAGACCGAACACATAAACAACAGCGGTTCAATCAGTTATGACGGACAGAGCCAGGATGGCAAGCATATCTGGAATACTTATGTTTCCGCACAGCACATCCGCAGAAACAGTTACTACGGAACCGGAATGGACCCGAATGCGTATGGAAAGACGACTGATTTCACGGCAGTCGGCGGAGGTCAGTATTCGTACAAGTTCGACCGTCTGTTTTTCATGCCGGCACAACTCACGGCTGGACTGGAGTACAATTTCGACAATCTGAATGACATCTCACTAGGATATGACCATAAAACTGCCCAGAAGATAAATATCATAGGTTCTTATCTCCAGAACGAATGGAAAAACGAGCACTGGGGTCTTCTCGGAGGTGTCCGTATCGACAAGCATAATCTCATCCGCAAACCGATATTCTCGCCAAGGGTCAATATCCGCTACAGCCCGTTCCGTGACCTGAGTTTCCGTGCAATCTATGCCAAAGGTTTCCGTGCGCCACAAGCTTTCGATGAAGATTTACATGTTGCTGTTGCCGGAGGAGACCGCATAAGAATCAAGCTTGCCGACAATCTTAAGGAAGAAAAGTCCCACTCGTTCAGCACCTCGGCAGACTGGTATCTCTCCCTGGACAACGTCTCCATAAATCTCATGGCGGAGGGTTTCTTCACCATCCTGAAGGACACCTACTCGCTAAGACAGACAGGCAACAAGACCGACGACGGAAAGAGCACAATCATGGAGCGGTACAATGGTTCCGGCGCAAAAGTCTATGGATGCACAGTGGAAGGCAAACTGGCAGTTTCCAAGATTTTCAGCCTGCAAGGAGGCCTGACCATACAGCGAAGCCGTTATGATGAGGCTCAGGCATGGAGCGATGACAAGAATGTGGCTCCCGTCAGTAAGATGTTCCGTTCTCCTGACATCTATGGCTACATGGTAACATGCTACTCACCATTCAAGAATTTCGACATCGACCTTTCCGGAACCTACACAGGTTCAATGCTTACCCAGCATCTTAAGGGAAGCGGAACCGATGTGGATGTAGCTGTCAACACCCCGTCCTTCTGGGATATGAGCTGCAAGATAAGTTATGAATTCAATGTCATGAAATCATGCCGTATCAATCTCCACGCCGGTGTCAAGAACATTTTCAATGCCTATCAGAAAGACTTTGACAAGGGAAAATTGCGTGACTCAGGATACATCTACGGTCCGTCACTTCCACGTTCATTGGTCATCGGAATGGGACTGAGTTTCTAAATCTGCCCATTGAGTAATAGCAGGCCCCGTCAGAAGTTCGTATGCTTCTGACGGGGCTAATTACGTGCAAGTCTTGTAAAACTATAAATCCTGTACGCAGCGGAGTGAATAGCGGCTGTTGTCTCTGGTACTCAGGCCGACACCTATCTGGATGGCATAATCTTTTACGCCATAGCCGCTTGCATTGTCGCCGGAATTGAACAGTGCGTCAGTCCAATAGTAACCGCATTGCCCGACTTCGCGGAACTCTCCGAACCAGCAGCCGCCCGCAGCAGGGAGGAAAATCTGAGGGACGTTCTCAGCATATTTGTTCATTCCGGAATACCAACGCCCGCTGACGCCGTTGTGCGAAGTCCAGGCGGAGCCGTAGTAAAACAATTTCTCCATTTCCTTTGAAGTCGCGGGACGCCATCCGTCAGGACATGCCGTCTCGCGTTCTTTCCAGTTGTAATAACTTCCGAGCGGGCTGGACGGATCACCGCAATTGTTTACAGCCCATTTGATGCCATTGATGACCTCATATTCCTTGACGGTTTTCTGGACCAACGCAAGTGTCTTGGTTTCAGCATATTCATAAGTGAATGTGATCTCAGCTACCCTATCTTCCGCTGTAGCATTTTCCGGAATTTGCAGTCTGATGCCTCCTCTCTCTTGTTCAAGGATAATCTCAAACCATTCCTGTTCCGTTTCAGCATTGAATTCCTCCCCGTCGATGGGGTTAAGTATTTCACATGGCACAAATATCTCCTGAGCTTGACAGTCAACGGATTCCGAAAGTCTCGAAAGGACAATCTCCGGGCGCAGATACCCTTGAGTCAATGTATATGTCAATGGTGCCATATCTCCATAGCCGACGGTAATCTCTGCCGTGCGGGATTCTTTTCTGGAATCATTCCGGGAAACGGAAAGAGTAACATAAGACTCTCCCAGTGTTCCGATCTTTATCCAATCAGCGTCAGTCGTGACAGAAACCGATGAGCCATTGTCCAGGATTACCTTATATCCGAGTTGAACATCCTGGGCACTGTAATCGACTGTCCCCGACTCTGACAGCAACCAGATAAAACCAGCCGAGTTTTCCTTACTGCAAGACACTGACATTGACATAATTGTCAATGTTGCCACTAATTTAACAATTATCCTTTTCATCATTGATTTAATTTATAGAGGTCAAGTAATTTCTGTCCGGCAATTCTCTTAAATCAATGACGAAAATACGTTCCAGGCACATCATTTCCACTATTTTAAATGAAACATAGTGAAAAAGCCGTAAGTTTCCGGCAGATCGGATGCAGAGGGACTCACTCTGCGATACTCCATTCTGATCTCCGACACATCCGTTTGCAACACGTCACAACTGACAAAACACGCTTGCGGGACGGCGCCACAGGCATCCGTGTAACGCATTGGTAATCAAGTACCATTCTTTTTCAGCGTGGATTACCTGAGATTTTTTAGCCGATAATCCACACCTCATTCCTTAATACATTGTAAACCAATATATTACTAAAACACATGTGGCACCGTCCCGACAAGCCACAACTCCGGAGACGATTTCAAACCAAAACACAAAGTTCATTCATGCTACCTATACCAACTATGAAAGCCAGAACCTATGTCAATGCTACTTGGGCATATTCAATTCTCAGCGGTGAATTAACAATACAGATTTGATTTGGACAAGTCGTAAGTTCTGCATATCTTAGCAAATACTGCAATCGAATTCCTATAGATTGCTTATTTATTAAGAATCGGACCAAACCAACACCAATTGATAATAGTTTATACTATGCGCAAGATATTACTTCTATTTTTGGCAGTCATGAGTTTGACATCATGTGCGACAACAGCTCATTTTTATCAGATTGCAACTATAGCCTCCACACAAATTAGGATCTCAGACGAGGGAAAATTCCGTTATAATAATGGTGGCATTGACATTGAGTATAATTTTTGGTCAGAATATGGCAAATTCGGATTCATCGTCACAAACGACACTAATAATGATATTTTCATTGATCTGTCACGCTCATTCTTCATTGTTAATGGGCTGACATTTGATTACTATCAGAACCGCACATACAAATCCGAAATGACTTGCGCACCCAAATCAACGATTGAAACTAAAGAGAAAGAAGGAGTGTGGGTCCCATCTCATACATCCCGTCATTTCTGTGAATTTTCATTACTTGATGCCCCTTATAGGGAATGCGGACTACCACGATACCCTTCCAAGAAAGACAATGCCAGCGTCGACTTTACAAACAACACTACGCCATACGCATTCGAGAATCGCATAATGGTAGTTAATAAAGGACAAGAGAGATATCTCATCAACTCTTTTTATATTCAGGCCATAACTAACATCGCTGAATCAGAAGCAGTTGGATATGAACCATTGCGCGATTGTTCTGGGAATAAGACGGGAGAAACCATTAAAATATTTAAACAGCAGGCAAACAATCGTTTCTATATCAAATATGACAAAGATGGACATAATCCAGCATTTCAGACGATAAGATAAATAATTCTTACCAAACGAAAGAGAATATGACATCTCGAAGAAGTTTTAACTTTAGAGACGGCATTTACGGAAAGTAATCCATAAGCGCCATAAGAATATCATTGGTCAAATATCTCCATTATGATTATTATAGCAATTCTCACAATCCTTGTTGTTATACTACGACGTCCTAAAATCAAGGGCAGAATCGGAGAAATCTTTATGGCGCTTTTTCTGAAAAGCCTTCCCAAAGACAGATATAGAGTCATCAATGATTTACTTCTGACGTGGAATGGTCATAGTACACAGATTGACCACGTGATCATCTCGATTTATGGAATATTCGTAATAGAAACAAAATTCTACAAAGGCTGGATATTAGGAGGCGAGAACAGCGAATTCTGGACTCAGAACATTTATGGGCACAGATACAAATTACGCAATCCAATATACCAGAACCAAGGTCACATAAGGGCATTGAAATCTATTCTTAAGGAGCATGAAAACCTGCAGTTTATATCTATTGTTGCTTTCTCTCGACGCGCGAGGCTTCGCGTTAAAACAGAATCTACCGTAATATACTTTCACCAAGTACCGCGAATTATCAGGCGCGCCAAAATCAGAGTTCTCTCTGAAGAGCAAGTGCAATGCATTTATTCATTTCTACTCGCCAATAATGCCGAAAAGAGAGAGTCTAGAAAACACCACATATCAAATGTCAAACAAAATGTAATCAGACGCAACATCGCCGTATCAAATGGCTATTGTCCAAGATGCGGAGGGACATTGACACTCCGGGAAGGCAGATATGGCAAGTTCTATGGCTGTTCAAATTATCCACGTTGTAAATATACCACAGATAAGCTATAGGATAATATTATGCCCTTCCGCAAAAATGGTTTCAGGAACAATGTAGCTCATCCTCCGCGCGCTCATATTCGTCGAGGGCTGCGGACATCAGTTCACGACCTTCGGCTGCGATTTCCTCGCCTTTGGCATAATCTGGTATTGCTCCGTAGGTGTCGAAGGTCATCTTAACTACGATGTCCGGTTTATAGAGTTGGATGGACTGTCGCGCTATGGTGTGGTTCATCAGCGAGAAGGTCCTTGTCAATATCGAATAATAGTTGTCGCTTGTCGGTATATTTTCGTCATTGACCTCATCCTCGAGTTGTCTCGTCTTCTTGCCGATTTCGACTATCCCCTTATAGGCTTTCTGCGCTTCATCGCCTATCATCCGGACTCTATCCAGAAGCGACACGCCCTTTTTCATTGCCAAATCTCCAATCGCATCTAATGCGCCAGACTTCAGTTCAATGTCTTCAGCGCGGACATCCTCAAGTTCTTTGAGATAGCTTGCAATCTTCTCTGAATCAATATGATTCACATCAAATGCCACCAAGATGTCGTGCCCATTGCGCACTGCCCGGCTAAGCGGCATGGTATTGACGACTCCTCCGTCTATCAGCGTATGATAGCCGTACTTGACGGGACGGAAAAGTGACGGAATGGAAATCGAGGCCCTTATGGCGTCGAACAATCTTCCCTTGCTGAACACGACTTCCTCGCCAGTATAGAGGTCCGTTGCCACAGCACGGTAAGGTATCCGCAGATCCTCGATATTGACCTCCGGAACGACTTTCTTTATCTCATCTATCACCTTTTCTCCCTTCATGAGATAGCTTTTGCTGATCGAAACGTCCAGCAGAGAAAGCAATTTGGCATTGTCAAGGTCGAAGAGCCATTCCTTGAACCCGTCCAGACCGCCTGCCGCGTAAACGCCGCCTACCAGCGAGCCTATCGAGCACCCCGTTACTGAAGTAATATTGTATCCCCTGCTTTCCAATTCTTCAATGGCCCCGATATAGGCAAATCCTCTCGGGCCGCCACTTGAAAGCACTAAAGCAACATCCTTGTTCATCATCACAAAAAGTTAATAATCATTTATACCAATGTACTCTTACACATTATTTCAGGTGTCGGGACGGCGCCACAGGCATCCGCGTAACGCATTGGTAATCAAGTACCATTTTTTTCAGCGTGGATTACCTGAGATTTTTTAGCTGATAATCCACACCTCATTTTTTAACACACTGTAAGCCAACATGTTACCAAAATTAATGTGGCGCCGTCCCGACACAGGCCGAGCTTTCCATTCCGAGCAGTTTTATCTTCCTGTCGATTCCTCCGGCATAACCGGTCATACTGCCGTCTGCGCCAACTACCCTATGGCAAGGTATGATGAGAGAAATGGGATTATGACCGACTGCACTGCCTACGGCTTGGGCTGACATCCTCCGGCACCCTTTCTGTTCGGCAATACTGGCAGCAATTTCACCATAAGTCATTGTCTTACCGAAAGGAATAGTCAGTAAAATTTCCCAGACAGCCCTCCGGAAAGGAGTCGAATTCAATGTCAATGCCGGTGTAAAACCCGGGTCATGCCCGCTGAAGTAAATGTCAAGCCACTGCCTTACCTGCACAAAGACAGGAACATCTTCCTCCTCAATCTCATCATCAATGTTACCCGCAAAATACTTCTGCCCATCAAACCACAGTCCAGTCAAGGCGTCGCCATCACTGGCAAGAGTAATCCCGCCTAGACACGAATTATAGTGCTGAATGTAAATCATGTTTCCCGCCTATCAATAATAATGTATGAAGTCAGCCTTAAGTTATATCAAATATTTCAGATCAACAAGTCATTCAGATTATTTGCGATACGATAAGCCAGAGCGACACGGCAATCATTATTCCTGCAACCACTTTCTGGTATAGCTTCTTGTTCAGATTCCTGATGAAACGCATGGCGATAAAGTTCCCGAGAATCATCGCACAACCGATTCCGCAGCCGTTGTCGCTTCCGATGCAATATAACTGACAGGAGCAAGTTCCAGTGTCAGGAAGACATCACTGCTGAGCGGCCCTGAGATGCCCAGCAGGCCATTGACAAGGCCAGTCACTCCACCGCTGAAACCAACCGAGCCGGACAATAATCCTGCGGCCAGGCCCACCACAATAAGTATCACGTACATCATACTCAAACTGTTGTTTCTGTCTTTATTTCATCATAAAAGCCATACAGGGAGGCTGCTTCATGCAACTTATTCTTCATATAACTTACAGCTTGCTTTGGATAAATGATCTTGACACCCGGGCCGTAACTCATGAACACCGAGTACATTTCAACATTGATCACGACCTCAATCTGAAAGACACAGCTGCCGTCCTCTTCATTCATCTCCAGAAGTTTCTGCGACGGATGGACAGGCTTCGTGCTGATATATCGGCTCTGCTCGCGCGTCGCCCGGAACCTTACCTTCCGCGGGGAATCCTTCATATTCTTGCTCACCCCAATTACATCATCAAAGAAATGCTCAGAATCGAAATCCGGATTCTCCCGGAAAGGGATGTCGGCAGGTTCAATGCTTACTATTCTGTCAAGAGCGAGATTGAACAGGACAAGATCGGACGCACGACTGCCGAAAAGGAACCAGCGGTTACGGAATTCCTTCAGGAGATATGGGCACAATATGTATTCCTGGGGCTCTCGCGCAGAAAAAGACTGATACGATATCCGGAGCGTCTGCTTATGGGCAATGTAGTTGTACAACGGGTTAAGCAATTTCAACCCTTTCAAGTCCGGCACATTGTCAAAATGCACGATGGGTCTGCGGTTGTTCTTCGTAACGGCCAACTTGTCCTGGAGACGGCTTATGACATCGCTCATTTCTGAGAATTGGTCAAAATCCTGCAACTGGCGAAGCATGTCGACCGCTTCCTGCATAACCTCATAGTCATTCTGGGACAACGGCATGTCCGTTATGCTGTAATCCGGGTCTGTATACCGGTAATACTTGTGGTCATAAACCTCAATAGGAGCATTGTAGCCCAATTTATCTGAGCGCATCATTTGGATATCAGCCTGAACCGTACGCACAGAGACACCTTTGCTGATGCCCTCCATATCATAGAGGGCATCGCTGCAGGCCTCCACCAGATTCTCAAGCGTCCAGCGTCGGTACCTGTTTCGAAGACAATTGTCAATGGTCTTGTATCGGATCAACGCATTCTTATTTGCCGGCATATCAATGATAGTTTATGTTGCAAATATACGCAAGTTCTACGCAATCAATTTGCGCAGAACAAAAAAACACAATTTTCTACAAAAAATTTTTCATCACGCAGAAAGATTGCGGAGTGCCCATATAACTTTGCACCAGTTGATTCGGACATGTATCTGATCACAGAAAGACTGCGGTAGTTCAGTTGGCAGAACATTAGTTTTTTTTGTGAGGACATTTCCTTTCAAGGACTAATCTCCACATACTCCCTAATATTGCTCAAAACTCTCAAAACTAATGACGCAGGTTCGAGCCCTGCCCGCAGGCCTAAATTAATTATCATGGAAAAAACATTGACAAAAGTAGCTCTGCGCTATAGGGCATTGTTCCTCGGCATTGACCGCGAGGACATTGATATAACTTCCGAAGTCACAGTACCGGCGTCGGCATTCGTAGCCCGACTGAACGAGAACGGCTTCTGCGTGAGCGAGGAACTGCTCCACGCCCTCAACGCGGTCTCTGCAGACACACTCGCAGAGCTCACGGATTGTGTCAATGACGTGATGGGCGTCAATCTTAACTGGGCTTCTCTTGTCAAGGGGTGGGACGTCCCTACAGGGGAATCATGCGCAGACCATATAATTACTTGTATTGCAAATATTTGCGGCAGTAAAAAGTCCAGATACAATGGCACGACACTTCCGTGCGGGCACTTTATTCCTGACGGCACATTTCCTCTGGAGCGCTACAACGGCTGTCCGTTCTGCGGAAGGCCGTTCAAGACTGCCGACTTTGTTTATAAAGGCCAGGGCAACAAACTAAAAGAGCTCAGACTGTTTACCGAGGATGACATCCGTAACGTCTTCATTTCGCTCTTGACTTCTTCGACACCTTTGGATGCGACCCAGAAAGATTCCCTCAAGTTGCTTCTAGACCACTACCCTCTCCCGGCCGACATTGTTATTCCTATGAAGGAAACTTCAATGCTTGTTGTCACGGCTCTGGTCAAGCAGGGAAAAGCAGATGAGGCTTGCGTGCTTCTCAAAACCCCGGTTGACATCCTACGCTATCTCTGGTATGAAAAGACTGGCCACGTTCAGATTATTGAACCTAAGACCCTTATAGTTCATGCCATGAATATGTATTATCATATGTGGGGACCTCTTGACAAAGGCTTGGATGCTGCAAAAGAAATGACGCAGAATCTGAAGTTCAAATATGACCGCAAGGTTTGTTTTCGTGTCGCCAAATGGCTGAATGCCATACCGATGACGGCAGCACAGGCAGCTGAGAACATGAATCCGAAACGCGGCATGTGGGTACGTATGATCCGTGCTCTCCGTTTAGGTGAGTATTCACGCAAACCGGGCATGGAGCATCTGGCCGAGATTCTTGATGTCTTCTACAAACAGGACTATTCTACCTGGCAAGGCCGTGTGGACAAGGCCCGTTCCGAAAATGATGCAGACAAGACCCTTACACTGCTCAAGGAACGGCCCGGGACGTTTGCACGTTGCCTGTTCGCCACAATGCTTCGTTTCGGTAGCGACAAGACATTGGCTGCTTTCGACGAAATCGCCGACAGGCTTCCTGCGCGGCTGTTGTTGTCATTAGGCAATGCAGCCGAGACCTATTTTGATATAAAGGAGCCACGAGTTGCGCGCCCGATCACAGGGGTAACACGGAGGATCAATGCGAACAAGCTGCTAGGCCTGTACAATGACGAGGCCAGGAAAGAGATGGTCAAGAGTGTCAATGAAATCTACAAGTCTTCTATGGAACGCCGTTTCGCTTCCATGAAGACTGAAGCCAAGACCATATACATTGATCCGACTCTTTACAATATTCCTGTAAGTGTGGGCGACCGCACATCGACTGTTCAAGACGCATCCTGCGCCTTGATGGGGACCCGTTTTCCTGTAGAAGGGGAAACTGTACGTCTGTTCCTCCAGTGGGGAAAAGGATTGCATGCCCAGCCTCTCGACATGGATTTGAGTTGTCGGATAGCATTGCCGGAGGGAAAAACGGATTATTGCTATTTCGGGAATCTTACCTGCCATGGAGCAAAGCACTCCGGAGACATTCGGGAGATTCCGGAAATGGTCGGCACTGCTGAATACATTGACCTTTCTCTTCCTGAACTGGAGGCGGAAGGCGCCAATTATGTGACTTTCACATGCAATGCCTACTCTTACGGTGCACTCTCCCCTAACCTCGTCGTCGGCTGGATGGATTCAGCATTTCCAATGAAAATCTCTAAAAGAACAGGCGTAGCATACGACCCGTCATGTGTCCGGCACATGGTGCGGATCAGCGAGGCGAACTTGTCCAAGGGATTGGTATTCGGGGTCTTGGATATCGCAAAGCGTGAGATCATCTGGCTTGAGATGCCTTTCACGTCTCAGATTATCCACGATGCCGACAGTAAATCTATCGAGGCACTTCTGCGCCGCTTGGAAGAAAAGATTTCAATCGGCGAACTCCTCGAATTGAAGGCCAAAGGACAAAACTTAAAATTAGCAGAGTCTGCCTTCGGGGCCGACGAGGCATACACCTACGTCTGGGCATTGAACCCGGCAGAAGTAAGCCGCCTGCTGAGTGCTTGATGCCGCTTGCGGTACCGCTCGAAAACGCTTGCCCTCTCGTGGCGGGACGCGGCCACGGTCAAATTTATAACTCATTGATAATAAGATATCATTTAACCCCAAGCGTGGAATCGCAGCCGTTTTTTGGCCACGATTCCACGCTCCATTTCATAAAAAAACTGAAAATCATCGCATTGCAAAACAAAGCGTGGCCGCATCCCGCCAATTGAATTTTCACTATATTTGCAAAAGCACAAAACTAAAATTACAATGAGTACATCTCCCATTAAAATCAATGATAGCCTTTTCTGCCTTGCCAATGATTGGAAGAAAGGCGAACATCGTTATTATCTTGAGTTATCCAAGACAGAGGATCCCAAGAACACGATTCTGGTCGTTGGGTCAATCCTGGCGGAAATACTGACCCTGAAGAGAAACATATTGGCCGAACCATCCGCCGTGTGTGCGATTTGGTAATTGACAATGGAGAAGGAGACACCAAATATGATAGCGCACTTTTCGTAAACCTCACGCCGAAAATTGCGATAACCCCATCTGGGTTAAAGGATTCCAAGGAACTACAAGACCTCCATGAGGAGAATATCAAGAGAATCAAAGCCCTTATACAAGGACAAGAAGAAGGACGAAAAAGACGCATAAGTAATGTTCTTTTCTGCTTTGACAATTCATTCAAATACGGCAAGGACAATGGTTTATTTACCAAAGTTATAGATGCCATAAAAGAGGAATTACCTCTACCAGAATCAAAGTATTGGTGTCTGGGGATAAGCAACAAGGGATATCCTATTCATCCTCTTGCGCATATAAAAGATATGAGACTGAGGGAATGTTCAATCAATCAGGATTTTACGTTTTCCATGAAAGATTAAAGCATTTTTTCAAGGAGTCAAATCAGAGTCACGACAGTTCTATCACGACCTCCCCATAGGACTGTCTCTGAAGATTATAGAACTGTTCATCGGACTCGATTCCTGTCAGATTGCCGTCGTTTATCCGGTTCTGATATGCCAGAGCTTCCTCCTTGGTTATTCCAAGATCCTCAGCGTAGGCGTCATAGAACTCGAGTTTCTCACCGCTTCGTTGGTGGTCATACTTGAGCAAAATATCCATCAATGTAACTTTTTGTCCATCCTCAACCCTGTTATAAGGGTTGTCAAGGATGGACTTTGCAAAATCATTGTTCATATCCCGCATTTTCAATCATTTCCAATGCCTTCTCGTGCTTGGCGTTTATGCGTTTTAGCTCTTTGATTTTGGCCGCGTCATTTGATGCGACGGCTGCTTCATAAGACACTTTGCCACGCTGCAGATTGTGGTGGAGGTCATTGAGTTTGACATTAATAGCCAGGCGATTACCTGAGTGTATTATTTTATTGACGTACTCATCATATGAGTCCTCATCTTTCCGATGTGTTAAAATATCCACAGCTTCCACCACTTCATCAAGAAAGCCCTCAGTCTGAAGGTCTTCTATGCTCCAGTCACAGTCTTCAATCAAATCGTGCAGGAATCCGACTGTTTTCTCATTGTCATTTACCCCCATCAGACCGACAGTGAGGGGATGTAGTATGGCAGGATTTCCGTCAATATCCTTTTGACCACGAAACTCATAGGTGATGATTTCTAGTGCCTCGTCAATCCCGGCCGCAAAGAATTCCCTAAGGAGTTCCTCTGTCCAATGCTTTTCTTCGTTCATTTCCAACAATTTGGACATCGCGTCCATCAAAGTGATGACCTTCAGGCGTCTTTTGACGGTTCTCATCGGGATTTGAAATACCGGAATAGCGTCAAGAGGTGACTCCGGATTCGGTTTTTCGAACCAGACGGGAGTCATCGGATCTGACTCCGTAAAATGGACAAACATATCCCCCATCACCACTCCGAGAGGTGCATGACGCCCTTCATCATCCAACGCCTCGTCAGCCAAGGCTCGGACTCGTATCTTTTCATAATTCACATCCGAGTATAAGACATCAAGCATTTCGCTTTGATAACCGTCCTTAGTATATTCTTGAAGGAAATTCTCATCGGCACCATCCATAACATAGTCCTGAAAACTGGCATTTGAATCCGAATCTTCTTGGAATCCAAGTATTTTCATTTCATCGAAAGCATTTTCATTATAAGTTCCCATCAATACAATGTACTTTGGATGGCGGTCGCTGGACTTCTCGTAGAAATCCGCTAATAAATCGTAAAGCATACGCTTAGTCGTTTTGTTACCTGTGCGGTCACAAAACCCATCTTGCTGCCTCGCGCGCTGGCAGCCCGTAAGGTTTGTTCCCGCTGCCGGTATGTTAATAAAAGGAAATTAATCGAAGAGGAGAACCCTCTTTCATCTTTTGCGAATATAGCAAACTTTTATCAAAGTACAAATTTTTTTTGCAGTCAGTATCCAATAATCTCCATCGAATTCATCAGTCAGCCTCAGTCAAACTGGCTGAAAAACGGAGAGACATATGCAACGGTCAGGCTCGGCCGATGCAAGTTCGGTGAAAGAAAGACCAAATGCCATAAGTGCAATGTCCATTGCTACCGTCCAGACATGAGGGAAAAGATACGCGAAGTCATGCGATCCAGCGGACCTCGGATGATATTCCATCACCCACTGGAAGCATTGCGCTATATACTGACAAGATAACAACGTCATATCATCAGCATGATCCGCACTTCAGCCTTAACGAACGGATAGCGCTTCACTACCGCATAAACCTGGGCTGAAGTCACAGGCTGCCCATCCTTCCGGACATGAAGTCGTCTCTTATTTATGATTTTCTGCAATCTGTTCCGTCCGCAAACCACCGTTCCGTTCAGCAAGCACATACAAAATACCTCTTCGATCTTCATATTGTTAATCCTCTTTAGGCTTTATATCAAACTGACGAACCATTGTCCATGATTACCTTATATCCGAGTTGAACATCCTGAGCACTGTAATCGACTGTCCCCGACTCTGACAGCAACCAGATAAAACCAGCCGAGTTTTCCTTACTGCAAGACACTGACATTGACATAATTGTCAATGTTGCCAATAATTTAACAATTATCCTTTCATCATTGATTTAATTTATAGAGGTCAAGTAATTTTTGCTGCGGGACGGCGCCACAGGCGTCCATGTAACGCATTGGTAATCAAGTACCATTCTTTTTCAGAGTGGATTACCTGAGATTTTTTAGCCGATAATCCATACCTCATTTTTTAACACACTGTAAACCAACATGTTACCAGAATTGATGTGGCACCGTCCCGACACAGGCCGCGCGTTCTATTCCGAGCAGTTTTACCTTCCTGTCGATTCCGCCGGCATAACCGGTCATACTGCCGTCAGCGCCAACTACCCTATGGCAAGGTATACTGTGAGAAATGGGATTAGGACCGACTGCACTGCCCATCAAACCACAGTCCAGTCAAGGCGTCGCCATCACTGGCAAGAGTAATCCCGCCTAGACACGAATTATAGTGCTGAATGTAAATCACATGTTTCCCGCCCATCAATAATTCTCAGCTATAAATTTAACTCTTCTTTTTGAACTCTGATGGAGTGCAGCCAAACTCTTCTTTGAATATCTGACGGAAATAGGAGAACGAACTAATTCCGATATTCCATGCTGTCTCAGAGACATTGAACTCCCCGGAGGATAGCATCTCGGCAGCTTTGCGGAGCTTGATTTTACGCACATAATCATTGGCAGAAACTCCTGTAAGACTTTTCAGTTTGCGGTAAAGCGAAGAAACGCTGACGTTCATGTATGACGCCATATTATTGATATCCAGCGTTTCGGACGACATGTTATCCTCGATATAGGAAGACAGTTTACTCAAGAACTTGTTGTCAAGAGGTGAGAATCCTGAATTCTCTTCGACTTTTGGAGCGGAAAAATTGTTGAGCCGCTTAAGATACTGCCGGACAATCTGGACACGGGAAAATAAAAGATTGGCTACACGAGCCTTTATGAGTTCGCTCGTAAAAGGCTTGGTGATATATGAGTCGGCTCCCACTTTATAGCCTTCGCTCTTGTCGGAAAGAGTATCCTTGGCAGTCAGAAGCACCACAGGGATATGGCTTAGATTTATGTTTCCCTTAATCTTGCGGCACATTTCCAGGCCATCCATCTTAGGCATCATGATGTCACTTATGATGATGTCGGGAACCGAGTTCATGGCGACTGACAATCCCTCCTCACCATTTGAGGCCGTGAGCACTTCATATTCATCTGACAGAATGGAGGAAAGATAATCCCGTATATCTGCATTGTCCTCGACAACGAGAATTCTCAGCATTGATGATGTGGCCGTATCAAGACTCACATGAATGTCAGATGTATGCTCTTCCGATGACATAGGAAGCAGCACAGTAAAACAACTGCCCTTGCCGCGGACACTCTCAACGCTGATTGTTCCTCCATGCTGTTTCACGAATTTCCGGACAATGGCCAGACCGATTCCTGAACCGTTGATATTCTCCCTGCCCGGAACCCGGTAATAGCGGTTGAAGATCTTGTCAATCTGATCTGAAGCTATCCCCTCTCCGGTGTCCGAAACACTGATTACGGCAAATTCCTTCTCGTTTTCGGTTTTCGTATGAAGGCTCAATGTCACTTGCCCTCGCTTCGTATATTTGAAAGCATTGGACAACAGATTATTGAGTACGGATGTTATTATCTCCCTGTCGAAATCCATAAAGACACCATTGTCGATATCCAGAATCATTTCAAGGTTCTTGTTCGTGTTGGACTCCGAGAACACTCTGCCGATATTGGACATATAAGCACCCAAATTGCCCCTCGTCGGGTTAAAACGGATGCTGTCAGCCTCGGCCATCCTGAAATTCAACAATTTATTGATAAGTTCCATCAAATTCCCGGCATTCTTGTAGATAAGCGACAACTTGTGCTTTGCACCAGGGGCAAGACTCTTATCGGACATCATGTCTTCAGCCGGGCCTATAATCAGGGACAGGGGAGTCTTTAGTTCATGTGTAACATTGGTATAGAATCTCAGTTTTTCCTCGTTTACTTCACGAACCTGTTCTATTGCTGCCTTATCCATACGACGGATGATTATTGCACGAGCTATCAGGAAACACAATACGCAGAAAATCAATGCATAGAGCATCAGTGCTGCAGTCGAAAACCAAATTGGAGGAGAAATCCTGACATTGACAATTGCCTCTTTCCCGAATCTGTCGCTCCAAGAATATTTGCCACGTACGCGAAGCGTATATTCACCTGGGGCCAGTTGGAGAAAAGACAATGAATGACCGGACGCACGATGCCAATTCTTGTCCATCTGGTCAATCTTGTAAAAGTATTGAAGATTGTCCGCCTTGGAAAAATCATCAGCGCTGAAATTGACAGTAATATTGTTCTGTTGCCACTTCAGGGTCACCTGTTTGGAAAAAGGCATCAGAATGGTGTTCTGCTTGACCTCAGAAGGATTACTGCTGTCCTTGACAACTATCGAAGAAAGATGGACATCGGACTCTCCGTCGAAATCGATGGAAGACCTGTCCAGAAATATGATTCCGTCAGATGAGCCGAAAGCCATCAGACCATCCCTGCGGATAGATACTGCTCCAAAGGAGAAACAGCCATGCATAAAACTCAGATCTCCGGAAAAGTCCACAACCTCTCCGTCTCTCAGAAAGCCTAAGGATTTGGCTGTAGAAAACCATATAGTACCTGACTTATCCTCGATTACAGACATTATCGCTTCCGAACTCAAAGAACTGTTGTCGGCATACTGTTTCTCGTATGAGAAAGTATCAGGATCAGGAAAGCAGATAAGTCCATTGTCCGTACCGACCCAGACACGGCCCCGACTATCTTGAAAAATGTCATTGACAGAACTTGATATAAACACATTTCCTTTATTGAACCGGGCCACAAGATTCAGGTCAGGGTCAAATACGTAGAGCCCCGCGCGATAAGAGCCTACCCACAATCTTCCACGATTGTCAATGCAAATTGATTTGAGATAACGGTCATCCAACTTGTCTCCCGTATAAAGCCTCCTATCTGCTTTGAAGGTTTTCTTGTCTATACTCCAAAGCCCAGACACTCCAGATGCAGCCCATATGACATCCTTTGATTCGCAGAAGTCTCTCACCTCTCCTATCGACATGGTTGCCCTTACTTTAAGAGTACTGTCCACGACGACCGCACCATTATTGAACGTACCCACCCAATATAGTCCTGACTTGTCCTTGAAGATCGATATGATGTTCTTGTCAGGAATACCGGCAACTTCCCGTTTCACAAGATTAGTCTTCGAATCCAGAAGACAGAGTCCACCCCCATCTGTACCTGACATCAAGAGTCCTCCATCAGAAAAATCAAGACCCCTGACCAGTTTTTCCTTGAAATCTTCCGGATGACGCACAGTAAAAATACCCGTATGATTCAATGACTTATAGTACAGTCCCTTTCCGGCCGAGCCAAGGTAAACATTTCCATATCTGTCTTCCGCCATCGAACGTATTCCGATATCACTCATTCTTTCCGGCATAATCACCTGATGGAATCGTTTGTCTCCTCCCGCCAACGCGTCAAGGTCCATGGCCCAGAGTCCTCTGGTGTCTGGGGATGCCAGTATCCTGTCGTCAGATGTACGCATTATAGAGAAAATTATCCCGTTCGGCAATCCGGAAGATTTCAAATCAAAAACCGTAAAATCCTTGGTGACCGGACGG
>ENA-ORRE01000474-ORRE01000474.1-human-gut-metagenome-genome-assembly--contig:-NODE-474-length-31042-cov-30.182496_pt1 | contig 31042 bp, 15 predicted proteins | sample MGYA00242171_ERZ509126 | MGnify/ENA primary metagenome ERZ509126 (study PRJEB26280, sample SAMEA2338648) | human gut metagenome | biome: human gut; feature: human-associated habitat; material: faeces... | reverse complement strand
CACCCCTCATGAATGAGGGGCAGGGGGAGTTGAAGTGTCGAAGACACTTTTTTATACAAAAAAATCACAGAAAGGAACAGAAAACTATGATGAAAGCAATGGAAAAAAGACAGGAAGCACGAAAAAACCAGGAGAAAACTTTAAAGAGAATGATGGCTTATCAGAAGAAAGCCGAGCAGATGGTCAGCAGAAAAAGAATGAACCATCACATGATCAGAAAGGGGTAAAAGCGTATGATGAACAGAAAAGAATTTTATGAATATGTCAAAGACAATGTAAAGGAGTATCTGCCAGAGTCTTATAAGGACGCAGAAATTAAACTTCAGGAAGTTGAAAAGAATAACGGATTGAAGTTGACTGGTATCACGATTCCAAACGGAGATCAGAGAATCGTACCGACAGTCTATCTGGATTCCCTCTACCAGGAATATATCCATGGAAAAGATGTAGATTCTTGTGTTGGTGATGTAGCTGATATGCGTATTGAGGCACAGGGAAAAGCAGAATTTTTTGATATGGGAGTTCCGGATATTCTGGATTATGAAAAGATGAAAGACAAATTACAGATGAGAATTTGTGATAAGGAATGGAATACCGATCTTCTTGCAGATAAAGTAGTCACAGAACACGGAGATTTTGCAGCTTATTATGCAGTAAATCTGGAGGAAAATGGAGAAGGGATCAGCAGTATTCCGGTAACTGTTTCTCTGATGAACGAGTGGGGAGTATCTGCCGAACAGATTCAAGCGGATGCGATGGTGGCAGACCGAAAACGTGGTGTCACACTTATGGATATGAATGAGATTATCAAATCTATGATTTTTGGTGAAGAACCAGAAAACCTGCTGAATGAAAAAATGGATATGGAAGCCATGGAAAACCCAATGTTCTGTCTGACAAACAAAGCTAAGATGAATGGAGCTTCCCTGTTACTGCAGGAAGATATTCGTAAACAGATTGGGGAATGCCTGGGAAGTGATTACTTTGTCATCCCATCTTCCGTTCATGAAGTGTTGATTCTCCCTGATAACGGAATTTTTCAGGTTCCAGAATTAAATGCGATGGTACAGGAAGTCAATGAGACACAGGTGGAAAGACAGGAACAGCTTTCTGATAAGGTTCAGTTCTGTGATAAAAAGACCGCAGTAATGGAAAATGCTGAGCGTAGGGAAGCACGTCTGGAAAAAGAAAAAGCAGAAGTAAAAGGTGGAATCCATGGAAGATTGGAGAAAGCCAAGGCAGAGATCAAGGCAAAAGAGGCAGACAAAGTGCCAAAGAATAAGTCAAAAGAGCTTGCCACAGCATTATAAAGAGAAACAACGATGATATTAAGGGGACTGTGCCAAGCAGTCCCTGATTTTATGAAAAGGAGTAGCACATGGCAAATAAATTATATGCAATGGAACAGCTAACGGAAGAGGTGGCAAAAGATGTAGCTGCCAGTCCGCAGGAATGGATGCGGTTCCTAAACACTGCATCCAGACTGTACAAATACACTTTTCCAGAACAGCTTTTAATTTATGCACAGCGACCGGAAGCAACTGCCGTAGCATCCATGGAAATCTGGAATCAGAAGATGTACCGCTGGATCAAAAAGGGATCCAAGGGGATTGCCTTGATTGACAATACTTCCGAATCGAAAACAAAACTTCGGTATGTATTTGATGTGCAGGACACTTATAAAGTGCGGAATCTGGGAAAAGATCCTCAGTTATGGAATCTTCCGGTGAAAGGAGAACAGCTGGTTGCAGATTATCTGCAGGAACAGTTATCACTGGAAGATACAGAAGGAGGACTTGCTGAAAGTCTGCATCAGGCAGCGAAGGAGAGTATGCAGGAATGGCTTCCAGATGCATTGGAAGAACTGAGACTGGACGTAACAGGGACATTTTTGGAAGAACTGGACGAACAGAATCAGGAAGTCGAATTTCGGGAACTGATGACCAATAGTGTCTGGTATGTATTACTAAACCGGTGTGGGCTGGATGTACAGGAATATCTGGATGCAGAGGATTTTCGGCATATTACGGACTTCAATCAGCTGAAAGTATTAGGACATCTGGGAAGTGCAGTCAACGAAATCAGCAGACCAGTCTTGATGCAGATTGGACGATATGTTCTGAAGGATCTGGAAAATGACCTGAAAACGGTTGCAAAAGAAAAAGAAGTAGTTTATAATGAATTTAACACGTTAATTCGTGAAAGCATAGAGGATAGTACAGAAGATAGAGAAGAAAATAAGGAGGAAGTAGACTATGAGAGAGATCAGTTACAGTCAGAACGGAGAATACCAGATTCCGGATATCAGCCTGGAGGAGACGAGAGGGACGATCGGGAAGTACGGAATGATGAGGAAAGAGTATCTGAGAAATCACAAGGTAGCCAGGTTCAACATTCTGACACTGCAGAACCGTCTGGACAGTCATCTGATGGAGATCGACAGTCAGGCAAGACAGAGAGTAGACAATCTGATGAACGAACTTTTGGAGAAAGATCCGGCACCGGACAAGATGGCAGACACAATGGCGTGGACCAGACACATGAACCAGATCAAAGCACAGGCAGAGGAACTGGTGATCCAGGAGATTATTTACAGTTAAGCCTGTTCCCAACAGAAGAGGAACAGTTAGGAGAAATAAGGAAAGCGGCAGCTGCATTAGAACAGCCAGCCGCTTTTCTTATTTCTGATGAAATGGTAGACGATATTCTCCGAACAGGAAGCGGACAGAAAAATACGCTGTTTCACATTACTGCAAGACTGATTGAGGGTCTGGACAATGAAGAAATGCAAAGTTTCCTGAAAGATGAATATAGAACTGGAGGAAAAGGATTTACCATAGATGGTCAGAAAATCAGTATCTGGTACGACAACGATGGTATCCGTATCCGGAGAGGTGACTCTGCAAGAAGAAACTTTGACCGTATTGTTACGTGGGAAGAAACCGCTGATCGAATCCGAGATATGTATGAGGAGGGAAATTACGTTGATAATCTAATCTCTAATAATGCTATCGAGCAGGAACAGAAAGAAATGACAGATCTTCTGGCACTTCATTTCCGAGATACAAATAGAAATACGGAAGAATACCGGTCTTATACGGATTGGCAGGATATCATTCGGAATGCCTGGCCAGATCCAGAAGGACAAAAAGAAATCTATCAGCAGTTTGAATGGTTACAAGCGGATATGAATGAAAATCCGAGTAATTATCATCGTTGGGAAATTCAGCACAATCCAGTGTATTTTCAGCGTTTTCGTGACCTCCAGAGAGATTTTTCCTGGGTGGCTCAGCAATTCAAGGTAGAGCGGCCGGCGCTATCCTTTATCACACAGGATGAAATAGATGCAGTGTTAAGAAGAGGCGGCATTACTGCCGGAGGACGTAACCGGATTTATGAATATTTCATGGAGCACCATGATATGAAAGATGCAGCTGAGTTCCTGAAAAATGAATATGGAACAGGTGGTTCTTCACCCGGAATACCAGGAGCAGATGCTTCTGACGCATCCCACGATGCAAAAGGATTAAAGCTTGGAAAAGGGAAGATTGGCAATCCAGAGGTAGAAGTTTTATTAAAGTGGAATAAGGTTGCGGAACGTGTCCGCCAGTTAATCCGCACAGATGATTATTTGTCACCGGAAGAAATGGAAAAGTACGAAGAGCGACAGGAAGCACAAAGACTGGCAGACCTGGAAGAAGCACAGCAGATGTTAGGAGAACAGCTGGAACAAGATACTTTTACAGCGGAAGATATAACGGATCTGCGACTAGTTGATTCAGAATATATGTCCGGTACCAGAACAAAAATCTATGATTTTGATTGCAAAGTTAAGGGAGAAGAGGATCGACTTCAATACACTTTAGAATATCATGATGATGGAGAAGGTTTCACGATTCATACTGAAAAAGATGATATTTGGGATCGAATGTCAACACAAGAATTGGAACGTTTGGATGTAAAACTTGGACAAGAAGTACTTTATTATCATTATCACAATAAAACAGTAAATGCGGATACCTTAGATAAATTACGAGATATCAGGGAAGAAATTATGGAGGAAGAGTCTTCCTATTTTACTGCTATTTCTAATCGTGTGTGGACAGATTATGATAAAAAAGAAAAAGAATTATCAGGAGAAATTGAGGCATCGGAAGAAAAAGAATCATTGGAAGAGATTAACGGAATAGCAGAACCTATTCAAGCAACGAACTTCCATATCACAGATGATGAACTTGGACAGGGAACACCGAAGGAGAAATTTCGAGCCAATATTATGGCTATCCAGTTGTTAAAGAAATGTGAGGATGAGAACCGCAATGCAACACCAGAGGAACAGGAAATCTTATCCAGGTACGTCGGCTGGGGAGGTCTTGCAGATGCATTTGATGAGACAAAATCTGCATGGGAAACAGAATATCTGGAATTAAAGACCGTCCTTACACCGGAAGAATATGCTGCCGCCAGAGCTTCCACCTTAAATGCTCATTATACACAGCCGATTGTGATTGAAAGTATGTATCAGGTGTTGGAGAATCTGGGATTTACAAAGGGAAATATTCTGGAGCCATCTATGGGAGTCGGGAACTTCTTTGGAATGCTTCCGGAGAATCTAAACCAGTCCAAACTCTATGGTGTGGAACTGGACAGCATCAGTGGCAGAATTGCAAAACTGCTCTATCCAGATGCCAGTATTCTGATCAAAGGCTTTGAGAAGACAGATTATCCCAATGATTTCTTTGATGTGGCGATTGGAAATGTGCCATTTGGTGCATACAAGGTCAATGACCGTCAATATGACCGCTACAATTTTATGATTCATGATTACTTTCTTGCCAAAACGATAGATCAGTTACGTCCAGGTGGTGTGGCTGCATTGATCACAACAAAGGGAACCATGGATAAGGCATCACCGGAAGTCCGGAAATATTTGGCAGAGCGTGCAGACTTGCTGGGGGCAATCCGACTGCCGAACACAGCTTTTAAAGCAAATGCGGGAACAGAAGTCAGTACGGATATTTTGTTTTTCCAGAAGCGTGAGAGTTTCACAAAAGAGATGCCAGACTGGATAGATTTGGAGAGTGATGCAAATGGAATTAGCATTAATAAGTATTTTGTTCAGCATCCGGAAATGATTCTTGGTGAGATGAAAGAAGTGTCCGGTCCGTATGGTATGGAAACAACCTGTGCTCCAATGGAAGGAGCTGATCTGGAATTACAGTTACAAGAAGCTGTAAAACACATCAAGGGAAGCATGGCACCGGCAATAGATGTGGAGGCAGAACTGGATGAGATGCCAGAGAGTATTCCGGCAGATCCAAATGTCCGAAATTACAGCTATACTGTGGTAGATGCTCAGGTATATTACCGTGTCAATTCTTTGATGAATCAGGTGAAAATGCCTGCAGCCACTGCAGAACGTGTAAAAGGTATGGTTGCAATTCGTGATACCGTTCGTGAGCTGATCGCCATGCAGATGGAAGAATTTGTAACAGACGAAGAAATCCAGAAACAGCAGGAAAAACTGAATCAGGTGTATGATACCTACACAGCAAAGTATGGAGTTATTGGAAGTAATGCTAACAAACGGGCATTTTCTGATGACTCTTCTTATTGTCTGCTGTGTTCCCTGGAAGACTTGAATGAAGATGGAACATTGAAGCGGAAAGCGGACATGTTCACCAAACGAACCATTAAAAAGGCAGTCGCTGTAACAAGTGTGGAGACAGCCACAGAAGCACTTGCTTTGTCCCTAAATGAAAAGGCTAAAGTAGATCTCCCATATATGGCACAGTTGACCGGAAAGACCGAAGAGAAAATCACAGAAGAGCTGGTTGGAGTTATTTTCAAAAATCCACTGACAGACCAGTGGGAAAGCGGAGATGAATATCTCTCTGGAAACGTCAGGGATAAATTAAACACTGCGAGAACTTTTGCAGAGAATCATCCAGAATTCACACCGAATGTCCGTGCATTGGAGGCAGTTCAGCCGAGAAATCTGGAAGCATCCGAGATTGAGGTGCGTGTTGGAGCCACCTGGATTGAACCTTCGGATTATCAGGATTTTATGGTGGAACTGCTTCATACGCCGAGGTATCTTGCACAGAAGGAAATACAGGTAAAATTCTCTGAGGTAAATGGTGAGTGGAGGATTACAGGAAAGAATGCCGATAGTCCAAGAAATGCGTTTGCCTATGCAACGTATGGAACGGAGAGAGCAAATGCCTACCGGATTCTGGAAGATACCTTGAATCTAAAAGATGTACGAATCTATGATAAAGTCGTAAATGACAATGGGGATGAAGTGCGAGTTTTGAATAAAAAAGAAACTATGTTGGCCTCACAAAAGCAGGATGCCTTGAAGGTTGCATTCCAAGATTGGATTTTCAAGGATCAGCAGAGGAGAGAAAGGCTGGTAAGCGTGTACAATGAGCGTTTCAATAGTATTCGTCCCCGTGAATATGATGGTAGTCACTTGAGTTTTCCAGGAATGAACCCGGAAATAGAACTTCGTCCGCATCAGAAAAATGCAGTTGCACACCAGCTATACGGTGAGAATGTGCTTCTGGCACATGTAGTAGGAGCTGGGAAGACTTACGAAATGGTAGCGGCGGCAATGGAGAGTAAACGTTTGGGATTATCTCAGAAAAACCTCTTTGTAGTTCCAAACCATTTGACGGAGCAGTGGGGAGCAGAATTCCTGCAGTTATATCCTGGTGCCAATATTCTGGTCGCAACGAAAAAGGATTTTGAACCTGCAAACCGAAAGAAGTTCTGTGCCAGAATCGCTATGGGGAATTACGATGCTGTTATCATTGGTCACTCCCAGTTTGAGCGTATTCCAATCTCTGATGAGAGACAGGAAGCCATGCTTCAGAGGCAGATTGATGATCTGGAAATGGCAATCCAGAGTGCAAGGTATGAACAGGATGGTGGACGTTATACCGTCAAACAGATTGAAAAGACAAGAAAAACATTGCAGACAAGGCTGGAGAAACTAAATCAGAAAGAGAAAAAAGATCAGGTAGTTACGTTTGAAGAACTGGGAGTGGATCACTTGTATGTAGATGAAGCACACAGCTATAAAAATGCCTTTCTTTATACAAAAATGAGAAACGTAGCCGGAATTGCACAGAACGAAGCACAGAAATCTGCAGATATGTTCAATAAATGCCAGTATCTGGACGAGATTACCGGAGGGAAAGGCATTACCTTTGCTACGGGCACACCGATCAGCAATAGTATGACGGAATTGTATGTTATGCAACGGTATCTGCAGAATAGTAAATTGCAAAATATGGGACTTGGATTGTTTGATTCCTGGGCCTCCACCTTTGGCGAGGTAGTCACCAGCATTGAGCTTGCACCGGAAGGAACAGGTTATCGTGCAAAGTCAAGGTTTGCAAGATTTTATAATATTCCGGAGTTGATGAATATGTTTAAGGAGATTGCAGATATCAAGACTTCCGATCAGTTAGAGCTTCCTGTGCCGGAAGCGGAATATGAAACAGTGGTGCTGAAACCAACGGAACAGCAGAAAGAAATCGTAGAAAATCTGGGAGAACGTGCAGAAGTTGTCAGAAACGGCGGGGTAGATGCCTCGGTTGATAATATGCTGAAAATCACCAATGATGGAAGAAAATTAGCATTGGATCAGCGTTTGGTGAACGAATTATTGCCAGATAATCCAGAAAGCAAAATATCAGTCTGTGCAGAGAAAAGCTATGAGATCTGGAAAGACACAGCAGCACAGAAATCGGCACAGCTGATTTTTTGTGACTTGAGCACACCGAAAGGTGATGGCAGTTTCAATGTTTATGACAACTTGAAGCAGAAACTGATGGAAAAAGGTGTACCGGAAAAAGAGATTGCATTCATTCATGATGCAAATACAGAAGCAAAGAAGACGGAGTTGTTTGGAAAAGTGAAATCCGGGCAGGTTCGTTTTTTGATTGGTTCGACAGCAAAGATGGGTGCCGGGACCAACGTGCAGGATCGTCTGATTGCATTGCATCATCTGGATATTGGCTGGAAACCATCTGACTTGGAACAGAGAGAAGGGCGTATCATCCGCCAGGGAAACCATAATAAAAAGGTTCATATCTTCCGATATGTAACAGAATCCACATTCGACAGCTACATGTGGCAGCTGATCGAGAATAAGCAGAAATTCATTTCTCAGATTATGACCAGTAAAGCACCTGTGCGAAGCTGTGAAGATGTGGACGAAGCGGCACTTTCCTATGCAGAGGTCAAGGCACTGGCAACCGGAAATCCAGCAGTAAAAGAGAAGATGGCATTGGATGTTGATGTGGCAAAATTAAAACTTTTAAAAGCCAACCACATGAATAACCAGTACCGCCTGGAAGATGATATTGCAAGGAATTTTCCACAACAGATTGCAAAACTGACGGAGATCATTGACAGCTACAAGGCAGACATCGCTCATTATTCGGAGCATAAAAGCACAGATCCAGAGCAGTTTACTATGGAGATTAGTGGCAAAGTGTTCACAGAAAAGAAAGAGGCAGGAGCAGCACTTCTGGCGGTATGTAAAGATATTAAAGCTGTAGATGCTGCGATGGATATCGGAAACTATCAGGGATTCAATATGAGGATTCAGTTTGATGGATGGAGTAAAGAATTTATTCTATCTGTCAAACATGAGGCTGTCTCGAAAGTTCATCTTGGAGCAGATGCACTTGGAAATATTACTCGTATCAACAATCTGTTGGATAGTTATCCGGAGAAGCTTTCAGAAGCACAACAAAGACTGGAAACAGTATATGAACAGCTTGCAAATGCAAAAGAAGAGGTTGGAAAGCCATTTCCAAAAGAAGAGGAGTTGAACCAGAAACTGGAGCGACTGTCAGAGTTAAATGCATTGCTCAATATGGATGAACGGGAAGATGCTGAAGCAGAGGTATCTGAATCAGATGAGAAAGAAGAAAGATCGGCACGTGGTTCTATCCATGAAAAACTGCAGATTTATAAAGAAAAGAGTCAGCGGGAAAGTGAAACTGGCAAGGAAAACAGAAAACGGGACTTCGGTCTGGAATAAGTAAACAGGAAAGATGGCATAATCTGGCAGAAAGAATGTTCTGCCTGTTATGCCATTTTTTAGAACACAGGAGGAATTTGAATGGCGGGAAATATGATAACAGGAAAAGAAACGCAGAAAATGCAGGAATATACGCAGGAACGGATTGCTCAGGCAGAGCGTAGAGATATAGAATTTTCAACAGATGTAAAAGAACAGATTTTTGAATATGCGAATCTGATCGGCGAGGAAGAGAAAGTTAGGACTTTGGTAAGAAATCTGGCAGATGCAGTGAGTCAGGCAGATCAAGAAGGTGTAGAGGATTTGCTGGATGACGTAAGAATGGATATTCAGGAACTGCCGGATCCAACCATAGGTAAGCTGGAATTACGTGACTATGGATATACAGCAGAAGATATGGTGCCACTTAGAAAAGAAGCAGCCTTGGATTATCACAGAATGGGTTCTAAGATTTATTGCCTTGGAAGTGATGGCAGTAAAGGTGAATATGCGAGTAAAGAAATGATACAGGCACACGACGGTTTGTTTGGAATGGAATCGCAGATGTGGGAACGGATTAAGGATAACAACCTGGATTATGCAGAAGAAAATTTAGGAGCATTTCAGGAGCCTATGAGTGTCATTGAGCAGGAAGAAGCACTGAAATTATACGATGCCGGAGCAGATATCTATCTGATCACTAATTTTTCATCACCTATGTATGTCACAGAACGCATGGAAATTGAACGAGGACCGGAGCATTATCAGATGTCTATGACAGAACTGGAGCGTTTCCGTAACCTGGAATGGGAAATGCAGAAATATCCACAGATTCAATCTTTGAAAGAAGCAAACCTGTTGTTAGGAACAAGAAGGATATTTGGAATTTATCAGATCCGGGATGATTTACCGGGAGAAAACTATGCATTTATGAATATGAGTTTTATTGAAAGTCATGGTATGCAGATAAAAAAAGAAGATTATAAGCTGGTCTATGTTGGTGAATTATCAGGAAATATGTCACTGGATGATATTTTTGAAAAGTTCAACATTGACAGACCGGAAGACTTCCGTGGGCATTCCCTGTCTGTCAGTGATATCATAGTTCTGAATGACGGGGAAAAGGTAACTGCTCATTTTGTAGACAGTATCAGTTTTGAACAGCTGGATTCTTTCCTGAATCTGGAAGAACAGGTTCTTAGTGAACTGGCATATGAGGTAGGAGAACGATATTTTGCTATTCAGAGAACAGAAGAAGGATATGATTATTCCTTTTATGATGAAGATTTCCGCTTGATGGATGGTGGCATTTATGAGAATGATGAAATTTCTATTGAAGAAGCGGCGGAGGAACTTTTGGAAGACGAAGGCTGGACGGGAGAACGCATCCGTGGGGATTATGATCAGTTGATGGAAAAAGTAGAAGAAATGGATGAAGCTGTAATGGCAGAGATTCAGAAAAGCCAGGGCGAATATAAGCCATTGGCAAAGGTAGAGGAACTGGAAGAGGCAAATTATAACATGATTGATAACGTCCTTAACAATATGCCACCGAAGAAAGAACCATATCTGGAATACTTTGCGGCAGAATGCGATGAGTTCCATGATATGGGAGCGTATGAAAAAAGTACCGATGCTAATCAGATTGCTGCAGTCTATGAAAAATATAGGGAGAATCCAAAAACAGCGTATCTGGGATGCTCGATGGGAATTATTTATCATGATCCGGAAGACAGTTACTATGATGAAGCTGAATTTGCAATTGTAAAAGGAAATACTGTGTTTGGAAATCTGATGGATGATGTTCGGTTTTATGGGGAACTTGCATTGGTACGGGAAGGAATTGAGAAAATTCATGAAGCATTACCTGACTATAAGTACGTTCCGATGCGGGATGTTCGAGAAGCAATGTATCCAGAGAAGATGACCACAGAACAGTTAGCAGAGGCACTGGATGAGATTGCAGAAGCGTTTGATCCATATGAGTATCGGGATAATGTGGAGCCGGGAGAAAATACGGTACAGGAAGTAATGCTGGATTTGCGAAGTGGAAATATTCATTACTATGTTTCTTACTTGAAAGATATTGTAGACGAAGAATGCGACTTGTCTGTTCGTGCAGGTGTATTGATTGAAAGGCTAAAAGCCTATGAACCGGAACTTCCAAAAGATATGCAACCAATGGTGTATGTGAATTATTGTGAGAAAAGTGAACTGGGGAATCCAAGATGCCAGAAGTTATCTGATTTGGATTCCAAAACCATAGAACAGGACAAAGTCTGGTATGCTGATCGTGATCCAAAGACTAACGAACCAAAAACGACAGCACAGATGTTTTTTACAGTATATTATGCTGAGAAGGGCGACAAGATGCTGCATCATTTTCAAGGTAAGATAGATATTGGTACCGGAAACGGCGGTATCATCAGTCAGTTAAAGATGCAGAATGAAATGAAATTGACAGATGAAAGCTGGATCAGCTACCAGCAAGGAAAAGGCAATGAAGAGTATCAGAAGTATATGGAAGATCTGACAGATATGCAGAATCATGTACTGCCGTATCTGCAGAGCTTTTGCAGCCTGGAAGAAAAAGGTGTGAAGGAGAGACGAGAACAGCAGGTAGCAGAGAAAAATGAGAGCAGAGAAGCTGTGCCAAGAACTGGCGGTGAAGCAAATATAGCAGTTAAGGATGCGGGGAAAGCTGAAAGAAAGGAAATAACAGGAAAAGAGAAGAAACCGTCGATCCATGAACGCTTGGAAATCAATAAGAGAATCATCCAGGAAAAACAGGGAAAAGATGAGCCGGAGAGAGGAGCTGATTTGAGTGTAAGGATGGTGTAGTATAAGATAGAATGGAGTCGGAGGTCACAGATAACAATGTGGCTTTCGGCTTTTTGTTTTGAATGATTATGCTTCAAACTTTTATGTGATAAACGTAACTTGCTGTGATATTATAAAAATGATATAAGCGAAAATGACTTTTGCGGAAAGGAAAGTATCTTTATTTTTTTATGTGTATGCTTCCTATTGTGGAAATGAATACTTGCAAAGTTGATAACTAATATTTTTCTGCTATTACAGGTGCAATAAGAACATGTAATAGCGGAAATGAGGAATAGTTACTTGTAGATAGAGAAGTATATTGCGGATAAAATAACATCTCTATGTGAAAAGCGTGATATCAGTAAATGCAGATTATCGCAACTGTCGGGAATTTCCCAGTCGTCACTGGGAAGAATCATGGCGCAGGAAAACCTGCCGTCGCTGATCACACTTGAAAAATATGTACAGCTTTGGGCGTGACATTATCGTAGTTTTTTCAGGAAGATAATTCAGAGAATCTGACAGAAAAACAGAAAGAAGTTCTAGGAATATGGAACGATCTGAGTACAAATGAGCAGGAAACAGTAATGTCAATGCTGCGTGGACTTCGGAAGTAGAAGAACAGTTCGGGTATATGTATCGGCTGTTCTTTTTTGTTTTTCGGGCGTTAAAACGATAAATTTTTCTTGTGTATAGTTGAGCGTTAAAGTATAATAAAATCAATTTTTTGCATAAGATTAGAGCTATAATAAGGAAATCGGCAAACCAGATGAAAGTCTGGGACGCAAAGCTACAGGGCCTGTAAAATGGCAGCCAGATGCATAAAATGAGGTGCACTGTCTGTTTGGCAGTGTTTTTTTACGGTGTTATTTCATAGACGTAACAATAATGATTTTATCAGGAAAGAATGAGAAAAATAAAAGTATGAAAAAGGCAAAACGATGACTGGCAACAGTGGGAAAGAAGAACGGAGGCTCCGGCCCGGCACATTGGAAAATAAAAAATATGGAAAATAGTATGATAAGTGAAAAGCCCTGCGCAGGACCGGATGTGTTCTCGTGGGGCTTTTCTGCGTCTGATAAAGACAGGTTTTTTGCGGATTTCTCTAAAAACAGGAAAACTGTCAAAAAATATCATACATAGATCAAAAAGACTATATATGGGCGACCTTTTAAAGACGGTTTATATAAAATAGAAGAAAAAAAGGTGGTTGATTCCGTGGATATAAAAACAGCGGTCATATATCGGTTAAACGATCTGATTAAGCAGAAAGATATCACAGTGAATGAAGCGGCGGTGCGCTCAGGCGTCCCGCCTTCAACACTGAAAAATATTTTGTATGGACAAAGCAGGAATGCTGGCGTAGTTACAATTAAAAAGATATGCGATGGATTGGATATTACAATACAGGAATTTTTTGAAGATCCCATCTTCGCAGATTTGGAACCGGAGTTATAGGAACAGGCAAATAATCTTAGGATTCAGATTCTGCAAGATGGTTTTTTTATGGGAAAGGGTTAGAAGAAACTAACACTGGAGGATGAATATGTGTAAAATAGCAATTTGCGACGATGATAAAGAATACAGGGAGAAAATAAAGACGGTCATAAAAACGGAAGGGATTCTGTCTTCGAATGAGATACGGTTTTATGAATATGAATCAGGAAAAGAATTATTGGAAGATGCGGATATTTTGCATGATCTGATTTTTATGGATATGCGTATGCCTGGATTGGATGGAAATAAAACAGTACTGAAGCTGAGGGAATATAATGAAGCAGCAATATTGGTGTTCTGCTCCGGCTGTTTTGAACCGACTCCTGACAGCATTAATGTTGGACAACCGTTCCGGTACATCATGAAGGATCTGCATGACAGAAGTCTGAAAAAGGAAATACCTATGATTTTATTAAAAGTGAAATTGTGCTGTGGAGATTCTTCCGTGACAGTTACATCGGCGGGAAGGATAATGCGCATCCATACGGAAGACATTTTATATATCTGTCTGGCGAAAAGGGGCTGTACGATATACATTGCCAGACAGGGAAAGATAGAAGAGATGCATTGCAAGGAATCTTTAAGTGATCTGTATGAGTGTCTGGCCGGAAGGGGATTTGAGTATGCACACAACAGCTATATTGTGAATTTGGCAAAAGTGGAAGGATTGGAAAAGAACGTTGCGTTGCTGTCGTTTGGAATCCAGTTGAATGTTTCGAGGTCGAGAAAAGGACAGTTTGCCGACGCACTGATAACATTTCTTGGGGAAAGGAACGGCATGGTATGATAATAAGAGATTATTTGATTTGTCTTCTTCAGATGTATCTGTTGGAGGACTTGGAAAAGAACATACTCCCATACAGAAGAGAAAGATTCTGGGAAAAATTTCTCGTATATTGTATCGCAGCACTGGCAATGTTCGGAACCAACCGCCTGGAATCCTCAATACTTAATATGGTAATGATTCCGGTAATCTATATGATCGCGTCTATGGTTGTGTTCCGGGGAAATATATGGAAGAAGCTGGTTACGGTATGCTGCTATTATGTGCTGGCAATTATTCCCGAATTTCTCTTTGCGGCACTTACGAATGCATATGGCGTGACTGGTGCGTCCGAGGGCTTCAGGACTGAAACAGAAAAGACATTAGCACTCCTGCTGATGAGTACCATGACATTTCTGTTTATTAAATGCATTAATCAGGTAACAAGGAAAAGGGATTATCTGACGATTGAAAATAAAACATTTACAGTGCTGCTCATGCTGCCAACCGCAACGATCGTTATGTTAGGATGTATGTTTTATTCGCACACTTCTTTTGAAGGAATGAACAGGGTCATGGTTCCGGTAGGAGCTTCGCTTCTGTTAATGACGAATATCTTCATTTTCACAGTATTTGACAGGTTTGTAGAAAAATCAGAAGAAGTGAAGAAGATGGACCGGCTATACCAGAAAAGCAGGGCGGAGATTGCCAATCTGCAGTATATGAATAAGGTTAATGAGGATAACAGAGCATTCTTACACGATATAAATAAATTTATCTGTACAGTAGCCGGCTTGATAGAAGAAGGAGAGAATCAAGAGGTTAAGGACATCATGGAACATTTAGGCGTCCGGATTCAGAATCTTCAAAAAAGTGTATATTGTGAGCATCCGATCTTGAACAGCATCCTATGTGAAAGAAAATTTCTTGCAGAATCTAAGGATATATCCTATAGGATTACCCTGGGTAATGATCTCAGACTGGATTTTCTGGAAGAGTTGGATTTGATCTCGATCGTAGGGAATCTTTTGGATAACGCACTGGAAGCGGCAGAAAAGACAGAAGATGGCAGATATGTGGAATGCAGGATGTATATGGGAAATGCGGGGCATTTCCTTGTCATGGAATTTTGCAATGGGTATGTCGTCCCTCTGTTAAAGGACAAGGACAGGTACATAAGCACCAAAAGAGACGCGGACAGTCACGGGATCGGACTGCACACGGTTGGAAAACTGGTTAAAAAGTATGCGGGAATTATGCGAGTGGAGGCAGGAGAACGGGAGTTCTCTGTTAAGCTGATCTTTACAATCAAATAAGGACGTGCAAAAATCGCCCAAAAAGTTACCGTTTTTGCCGCGGTAATTGAAAAGAGGGCGATTTTTGTGTAAACTTTCGGAAAAAAGGAGGCTTTGTAACTATGAAAAAAATAATCAGAAAAAACCTGGGAATCAAACTGCTTGGAGCTGTAAACTGTCTTGCACTCTGCTTGACGGCGTATACGGCAAATCTGGCGTGCAACTGGCTGTACTATCAGGAAGATGAGCCGGAAGAAGTTAAGAAAATGAGGAAATTCTAGTGTGGAAAAAAATGGCTGGTCGGCTTTTTGAACTACAAAGCAGGAATGGGATTCTTGAAGAGAAAGACCGCAGGCTGTATGAATATGCTTACGGCGTACTGCTGGGCAGGGTGGTAATATACCTTATCATCGTCATACTTGGCATCATAACGGGGAATTGGATGGAGATGATAGTCTTTTTATTGCCCTTTACTGTTTTAAGGCAGTATGCCGGAGGGATTCATTTGGAAAAGGCAGGGGGCTGCATGGCTGTTTCCGGTATCCTTGTCCTTCTATGCAGTCTGTATCTGGCGTCTGCTCCGGCTGTAATATGGCAAATGCGGATCATATGGTTTGTCGCGGTTGGCGTTATATTTATCATGGCGCCGGTAGATGCCAGCAGCAAGAAGTTGGATGCGAAAGAGAAAAAAGTTTATGGGATGCGCGCGAGGGTAATTTTAGTTATTGAATGCGCGATAGCAGGTGTTTTTTCTGTGATTGGATATTCCCTGATCGTAAACGGGATTATGGTAGCGCATATTGTTTTGGCGTCTGGTTTAATATTAGGATGGACCAAAATTTTTTTTGATAAAGAGTTAGAGTGAACTAATCCATGATAGGAATAAGAAATACCTGGGAAAAGCGTATTGCAAAAGGATGATAAACAGAACAAAAAGAACATGATACAAGAGGAATATAAAAGTGAATTTGAAATTGATAAAAAATACAGAAAATATCAACAAAGAGAAAATAACCTTGTTCTGCCTGCCGTTTGCAGGAGGCGGCGCGTCTGCTTATAATCAGTGGGCGAAAAAGATGCAGGGAAAAGTAACGGTATGTCCAGTCCAGCTTCCGGGAAGGGAAGAACGGATCATGGAGAAACCGTATATAGATATGCCGGTTATGTTAGATGATCTGGAAGAGGCTGTAAGAGAGGTTGTGGACGGACCGTATGCCTTATGGGGGCACAGTATGGGCGGGAAGATCTCCTATGAGCTGGAAAAGCGATTGGAGGCAGAGGGATATAGAGCGAAATACCTGTTTATTTCCGGCAGCCGGATTCCCAGCATTCCGGAACCGAAGCCAATCTATCATCTTCCGGATGAAGCGTTTAAGAGGGAACTGGGAAGATTTGAAGGGACGCCAAAAGAGATACTAGAGAATCAGGAATTGTTGGATTTCTTTCTGCCTATGCTGCGGGCGGATTTTACCATGGATGAAACGTATTATGATAAAGCGGGAGTAGTGCTGCATACACCTATCTCTGCATTTGGCGGAGAAAAGGACGGTGAAGCGGATGAGAGTGCAATCTGTGAATGGGGAAAGTATACGGATAATGATTTTGACTACCGAATATTTCCGGGAGGGCATTTTTATCTGCGGGATTACGAAGACGAAGTAATAAGTGAGGTTGAGAGACGGCTTCAGGGAATGAAAAATGGAGGTTAAACGATGCGGGGAGAAGGAATTTCTGTCAGCAGACAAACTTCGTATCCGTGAAAATGAGATACATATATGGTGCATCTGTTGGCCGGAAATGACAGATTTCTGGAAGAATCATGAATATATCCTGAGTGAGCAGGAGTCGGAGCAAGCCGGAAAGTTCCGCTTTCCTGAAGACAGGATGCGTTATATTGCCGGGAAACTTATCGTGCGAATTCTCTTGAAAAGATACTTAGATGTGGAAACAGTTGATTTTTCTGTCAATGAACTGGGTAAGCCTTATCATAAAGAAATCGCAGGAAAGCAGACAGTCAATTTTAATATTTCGCATTCGGGGGAATTCATACTGGAGGGATTCGCTGTCGGAATGGATATCGGAGTGGATGTGCAGGAAATGGCAGGATGCCCGGATTACAGGGAGATAGCCGGGAATTTCTATACGGCAGAAGAAGCGGAAGATGTAATAAATGAGGGACCGGAACTGTTTTTCCAGTATTGGGCGGCGAAAGAAGCGTATGTAAAAGCGATCGGTATTGGATTGGGAAGAGGAATGGATTTCTTCTCTGTCAGAAACGGGGAAATTACAGAAAAAGGCAGGAAAGGCCAGGGATGGCATTTGTATCCAGTAAAGATTGAGGGATATGCTGCGTATGTGGCGGCGCATAAGAAAGGAGACAAATCAAATGAGTTATAAGAAGGATATGAGCAAATACGAGCATCTGGAAGGATGGGAACGATGCGGCTTTGGAGAGCAGCTTGATAAGTGGGCGGAAAAATATGGAGAAAGAACTGCGGTCACGGACAGCGAAGACGAGATCAGTTATATGGAATTAAAGCAAAAAGCAGATTGTCTTGCGGCAGCTTTTCTGCGTAAAGGGATTTTAAAGGGAGACAAAGTGCTTGTGCAGCTTCCGAATAGGATTTCTTTTGTGATCGTGTTTTTTGCGCTTTCCAAGATTGGGGCGGTGCCAATCATGATGCTGCCGGCCCACAGGGAGGCGGAACTGGAAGGAATTATTGAACTGGCAAAGCCGGCCGCTTATATTGTGGTGGAGAAATATCTGGGATTTTCATATGTGCCGATGGCAAATGCGATGAAAGAGAAATATTCATGTATCCGGCATATATTTGTAGATAGCGAATCCGGGGATATCAGTGGAATGATTGCGGAAACGTGTGGAGAAAATGGAGCATTTCCGGCTGTGGATGGGTATGAAACGGCGGTGCTTTTGCTGTCCGGCGGGACGACAGGGGTTCCGAAACTAATTCCGCGCACCCATACGGATTATATGTATAATGCCCGCATGTCCGCGAAGAGATGCCGCTTGGATAGCAGTGACGTTTATCTGGCGTCTCTTCCGGTAGCTCATAATTTCCCATTATGCTGCCCGGGGCTTTTAGGCACGCTGGACGTGGGAGGAAAAGTTGTGCTTGCGTCTGCGACCAGCCCGGATGATATCCTTGACGCAATTACAGAGGAAGGTGTCACGATAACGGCATTGGTTCCTGCTATGGTTACTGTGTGCATGGAAATGCTGGAATGGGATGAAGATTATGATATATCCAGCCTGCGGATTTTGCAGGTGGGCGGCGCAATGCTGGAAGATTCCCTTGCGGATAAGATCATTGAAGAATGGCCGTGTAAACTGATGCAGGTATTTGGTACGGCGGAGGGGCTACTGTCCTTTACTAGCCCGGAGGATGAAGGTTCCCTGATCGCAAGATGTCAGGGAACTCCGGTGTCTCCTGCGGATGAAGTGAAGATTGTGGATGAAGAAGATAAGGCCGTACCGGAAGGAGTTTTTGGGGAATTATTATCCAGAGGCCCGTATACGATTGATGGTTATTATATGGCGGAGGAAGCAAATAAAAAGAGCTTTACGCCGGACGGGTTTTACCGGACGGGCGATAAAGCTATGTGGACGAAAGACAGAAGGTTACGTTTGGGCGGGAGAATCAAAGAGCAGATTAACCGCGCCGGAGAAAAGATCATGCCTTCAGAGATTGAAGCTTACCTTTGCAGGCATTCGAAAATCAAAGAGGCAGCCGTTGTCGGCGTTCCGGATGAAACCCTTGGAAACCGGATATGTGCATTCCTTGTGACCGATGATGAAGCCGGGATCGATTTGCAGGAAATCCACAGGTTCCTGCGGGAAATAGGCGTTGCGGCGTATAAAATGCCGGATCAGATAGAACGGGTAGAGACATGGCCGCTGACCAGCGTAGGAAAAATAGATAAGAAAGCATTAGAACGGATGGCGCAGGAAAAATAGAAGGAGACAGAATCATGGAATATATAGAGATAAAGGAACAGATCAAACAAAAGCTGCCGGTAGCCAGAGATTTGGGGGATTCCGAAAATCTGCTGGAGCTTGGGCTTTCATCCCTGACGATCATGCGTCTGGTAAACCAGTGGAGAAAACAGGGGGTTAAGGTTTCATTCGGTTCATTGATGGAAAATCCTACCCTTGAAGGCTGGTGGGCGCTGATCCAGCGCAGCATGAAGAAAAAAGCGGGCAAAAAACGGGCGCAAAAATCTAAGATAACGCCGGAAAAGGATATGAAACAGCCGTTTCCTTTAACAGACGTACAGTATGCATATTGGGTTGGCAGGGATGAAGAACAGGCTCTTGGAGGAATAGACTGTCATGCGTATTTAGAGTTTGATGGGGGAAATATAGATCCGGAGCGTCTGGAAAAAGCATGGAATGTGCTGCAGTATCATCATCCCATGCTGCGTGCCTGCTTTTTGGAAGATGGGACACAGAAAATCCTGGATAAGCCGTATTGTGAAAAAATAAAGGTTCATGATTTTTCACGGATGTCATCTGAGGAAGCAGAGGCAATGGCAGTATCTGTCAGAGAACGTTTATCCCATCGGAAGCTAAAGATCGAGGAAGGCGAAGTGGCAGGAATAGAGCTTACGCTTTTTCCTGAAAATAGGGCACGCATGCACGTGGATATGGCACTTTTGGTTGCCGATGTACAGAGTTTGCAGATCTTATTGAGGGATTTGGCGGCTGCCTATCGCGGAGAAAGCCTTCCGGCAGAATCAAAAGGGTGGAATTTTGCTTCTTATCTGGAACGGCAGAAAGAGGAAGATAAGGAAGAGAGAAACAATGCAGAAGGATACTGGAAAAAACGCTTGGAGCATTTGCCGAAAGGGCCAGGCCTGCCACTGGCAAAACGGCCGCAGGAAGTGACAAAGACTGTATTCAACCGCAGGATTGTAAGGATTGGCAAGGAAGAGTGGGCTCATCTGCAAGTACGGGCAAAGGAATACCAGACAACTCCGGCAATGGTTCTTCTTACTGCATATGCGACGGTTTTGGAACGGTGGAGCAGGAATCATCGTTTCCTTATTAATATTCCATTTTTTAACCGGAAAACAGAGCAGCAGGGATTGGAAGACGTGATAGCAGATTTCACTACACTGTTATTGCTGGAGATTGACTGCGAAGGGAATCCGACGTTTGCAGAATTGCTAGACAGGATTCAGAAGCAGCTCCATGAGGATATGAAGTATACGGCATATTCCGGCGTGCAAGTCCAGAGAGACCTTGCACAGATGTATGGAGACGCATCGGCAGTGGCGCCGGTTGTTTTTGCCTGCAATCTGGGAACGCCGTTGGTAAATGATACGTTCCGGAAAGAACTGGGGCAGTTTTCCTATATGATTTCCCAAACGCCGCAGGTGTGGAATGACTTCCAGAGTTATGAAGATGAAAATGGCGTACAGCTTACATGGGACAGCGTGGATAAGTTATTCCCGGAGAATATGATCCCGGATATGCTGGAGTGTTTTGAGAATCTTCTGCATGAATTGGGAAAGAAGGACTGGAATCAGCGATTTGATGTGCTTCCTGAAAAAAGAAAAAGAGAAATTGAAGATACAGCGCGTACAAGAGTGCCGGAGCGTGTGGAATGCCTGCATTGGGCTGTTATGAACCATGCGGAAGTTTGCCCGGAAGATATTGCGCTTATTGATGCGGGAAGCGGAAGATCGGTTTCCTATGGGGAATTAAAAGCACGGGCGACAGCAGTGGCGGCAGGGATTTCAGAAAAGGATATTAAGGGAGTCCCGGTTGCACTTACCCTGCCGCGCGGGATAGAACAGATCGAGACGGCATTAGGAATTTTGCTTTCCGGAAATTCATACCTTCCGGTCAGCTTAAGCCAGCCTAAAGATCGGAGAGCGTTAATCCATGAGAAGACGGGAGTCCGCTATGTGGTCACGAATCGGGAATTATCCGAAAAACTGGACTGGCCGGAAGGTACGGAAATCCTTGTGATGGAAGGTATGGAAGAGGGACAGAAAAATGTGAGACTGCCAGAGGTGTCGCCGAAGGACAGCGCCTATATCATCATGACGTCAGGCTCTACAGGTGTTCCGAAGGGTGTAGAGATTGCGCATGAAAGCGCATGGAATACGGTTCAGGATATTAATGAAAAGTACCATGTGACAAGTGCAGATCGGGCGCTGGCTGTATCAGCTATGGATTTTGACCTGTCGGTATATGATGTTTTTGGAATTCTAGGCGCAGGAGGAACATTGGTATTGCTTCCAGAGCAGGAGAGAAGGAATGCGGATTACTGGCTGGAACAAGTGTTGAAATATCAGATTACCGTTTGGAATTCAGTGCCGGTGCTTCTGGATATGCTTTTGATACGGGCGGAATCCATGAAACAGAAACTGCCGATCAGGGCGGTTATGCTTTCCGGAGATTGGATTGGGATGGATCTCCCGCAGAGGGTTGCGGCATGGACAGAGGATTGCCAGTTTGTCGCTATGGGAGGAGCTACAGAGGCAAGTATCTGGTCCAATTATCAGAATGTTACCCTGCCGATGCCGAAAAACTGGAAATCTATTCCTTATGGAAAGCCACTCAGATATCAGGCATATCGTGTTGTGGATGAGTATGGAAGGGATTGTCCTTACTGGGCAGAAGGCGAACTCTGGATTGGCGGTTTTGGTGTAGCAAAAGGATATAGGGGAGATTCTGCGCTTACGGGGCAGAAATTTATCACAGATCAGTATGGAAGATGGTATCGGACCGGTGATCTCGGAAGAATCTGGGATGATGAGACAATTGAATTTTTGGGAAGAAAAGACCATCAGGTAAAGATCCGTGGACACAGGATTGAATTGGGAGAAATTGAACATGCTATTCAGGAGTTTCCGGGTGTGGCTCATGCAGTTGTTGATACAGTTAGTGATGGTCATGGCAATAAAACGCTGGCTGCTTATATCGGAGCGCCGCTGCAGGAAGATTCTAAAGTTACAACGTATTTGTACGGCACAGATATCTTTGGCGGGGGCTGGAAAGAACTGAAGGATGATGTCAGCAATTGGCAGATGCAGCAGGAACGGAAGACAGCATACAAAAATTTCCTTGCCTATGCAGACCAGAGATGTGTACAGCTTATGCTGGAGACACTCATAGAGTTAGGCGTTTTTGTATCAGAGAAGGAAGTTCTTTCGCAGAAGGAAATTTTTGAAAAAGGGAGCATTACGGAAACACAGAAGAATACTGTGGCAAGATGGTTGGAAATTTTAAAGAAGGAAGGAATCCTGAGAGAAGAGGACGGCAGACTATCGCGTACCGGGAAGGAAGTAGCTGTACCGGAAAAAGCTGGAGATGCGGAAACGTATTTTAAGAAACTGAAGCCGTATCTGAAGCATATGGTTACTGGGAATGAAGTTCCGCTGGATGTATTTTACCAGAAAGATTCGGCGCTGGCTCCGAATATGTTGCTTCGGAGGATTCCGGGTTACGAGGAGACCGTGGAAAGACTGGTGCAGGAATTAAAACTTCTGATAGAAGGGCGCAGGAAAGAACCACTCCAGATTATAGAGATTGGGACAAGGGATGCTGCAATTACAAGACAGATTTTAAATGTGCTGGAAGATGTAAGTGTGGCGTATACATATGTGGATTCTTCAAAATATTTTCTGCAGGAAGCGGAGAAAGAGCTTGCGGGATATGAAAGAGTCGAGTTTGAAATGCTGAATCTGGAAGAAAGCATGGACAAGCAGCAGATGGCTCTGCATAGTTATGATGTTGTGATATCGGTAAATGCTTTGCATAGAAATATTGACGCTGTGGATGCGGTAAAGAAAGTAGCGGAATTACTGAAGCCAAATGGGATATTGTTAATGACAGATCTTGTGGTAAGGACATATCTTCAGGAGCTTACAGCAACTTTTTTGGAAAATGGTTTCGCAGATATTCGGGACAAGAGAAAAGAAGCGGGGATGGTTACCCCAGATTGTCTGCTGTGGAGAGAATGCTTATCAGAGGCAGGATTAGGCCAGGACATTGTTGTAACAGAAGAATATGGGAGATGTATATGCTGCAGTAGGCAGCAGGCATCTGTCTTGTCCTATTATGATGGAGCACTTAGGGAATATCTGTCGGAAAAGCTGCCGGAGTATATGGTTCCCCAAAACTATCATTTTATGGCACAGCTTCCAACATTGTCCAATGGAAAGATTAACCGGAAAAAATTACGGGAAGATTTTAAAGAAGAAACTTCGGTTATCAGATTTTCAAAAGCAGTAACGGAGACAGAAGAAAAACTTTTGGATATTTGGAAACGAATGTTTGGTTATGAAAATTTAGGGACTGAAGATAATTATTTTGTTTTAGGTGGTGATTCATTAATAGCAACCAAATTGATTTCAGATATTCAGAAAGAATTTGGCTGTAAAATTATGATTAGTGATATTTTTGAAAATGTTACGATAAAATTATTGGCTCAAAAGATAGATTTAGTAAGACAAAATGTCATTATGGAAGATATCGAGATGGAGTGTGGAGAAATTTAACATTGTCAAATCTGTTTTTTAGTATATTTCATAATGAAAAATAGCTCGCATTTTTAGGGGCAAATTACGAGTATTAGATATTGAGGAGTGTAACTTGTCCCTATTTTATTGAGAAGGTGAGAAAATGAGAAAATTAAAGTCACTTGTATGTGGTAGTAAGTTTGGACAATTTTATATAGATGCTATTAGTAAGATGAAAGAGTGCGTGGAATTCATAGGCATTTTTTCTAATGGAAGTGAACGATCAAGGCTATGTGCTGAAAAATATAATGTTAATTTATATACATCGATAGATAAAATCCCAGAGGATATAGACATTGTATTTATTGCTGTCAGAACGGGTGTAATGGGAGGTGATGGAAGTGAACTGGCATTAAAATTTTTGTCTAAAGGTATTCATGTATTCATTGAACAGCCTATTCATATAGACGAGATGAAAAAATGTGTAAAATGTTCAATTGAGAAGGGGGTATTTTTTCATGTAGCAAATTTTTATAAGTACATGGACACTGTTCATAAATACATTGAGTGCTCTAAAGGGCTGTTGAGGAAAAATGAAATATTGTCAATAGAATGTGCTTGTGCTAATCAAGTTATATATAGTCTACTGGACAATATTTTGAGAATTTTCAGGGAAAAGGCAAGATTTTCGATTGAAAATTTTTGGATACAAAATCAAGATTTTTTTATTGCTTCAGGTAGTATTAACGATATACCGTTGAGTATTAAAGTATATAATTCTGTAAATACAGTCGATTCTGATAGTTATTGCTATTATTTACAACAGATAAATATTTATACATCGGAAGGAATGCTTTTCATGGTTGATGTTAATGGACCGATTATTTGGAAACCGCAATTTCGAGCTGCTCATGACTTATTTATCAAGAAGGGGGATGAATTAGATCAGAGGATATTTGACAGTAAAATGTACTGGTATGAGTCAGAAAGTGAGTTGAGCTATAAAGATATTTTTTGCAAAAAATGGATAGATGCTATAAAAAAAGAAATTAAAGAATTTATAGATAATATTTATTTTGAAAAAATGACGGAATATCGTCGGAAAATTCAAAGTGAAATTGTAATTCCCAGTATATGGGGGCTTATAACTCAAAAGATTGGCTACCCAAGATTGTATCAAAATGCAAATCATGCAGTTGATTTAAATAACTATGTTTTAGATTTTTTTGAAGAAAAAAACACCTTTTTAAATGATTCACTAGAAATCAAAAAAACTGCAAACAATATTGACTTTTATTTGGAACCAGATATTACATATGGTTATGTTGAAGAAGCAAAACATATAATGAATATCGCATGTTTGGAGTCTATTTCATACAAACTGTACGAGGCGACTGGGGAGAAGGAGAATATATCAATAACAGAAATTGTAAGTTGCTTAAAGGTGGCAGATTCAAATATGCATATTTTACAAAGGTGGCTTAATGCTTTAAGTGAAAATGGATATATAGAATGTAATGCTGGGAAAATTAAATGGAAAAAGAAAAATACAAGTATATGTGAGAAAGACAATTGGAAAATTGTGTCTGATAAGTGGGTTGGAAAATTATCAGGAGAACATGTCATTAATTATTATTTAAAACATATTGAAAAAATGGAAGCTTTGTTATCAGGAGAAATGAATGCTGCGTTATTATTGTTTCCGGAAGGAACAATAGAGTTAGCTAATTGTTTCTATAGAGAAAATTTAATGGAAAAATATCTTGCATATTGTATAGAAAAGATTCTTTCATTCGCTATAGAACATACTAAAAAAGATAAAATTAGGATATTAGAATTGGGAGCAGGAACAGGAGCAACAACAGACAGAATATTAAAGGTTCTTGAAAATTCAACTAAAAAAATAGCATATATTTATTCTGATATTACAAAATATTTTCTCAATTTTGCTGCTCAAAAGTACCAGGGAAAAGAAGAATTAGAGTATAAGGTGATAAATATTGATTCTAACTTAAGTGACCAGGGAATTGCTGAAGAGAGTGTGGACATTGTCATAGCTGCTGGAATGATGAATAATGCTGTCAATACGGATTATTCTATGAGACAAATCATATGCAGCTTAGTACATGGCGGTATTGCTCTTATTGCTGAGCCAGTGGGAGAGAATTATGAGTTAATGTTATCACAATCATTTATGATGAGCCGGCCAACAGATGCAAGGGAAGTATGTAATGAAACTTTTTTGAAAATGGAGGAATGGAAAGAAGTTTTTTGGGGTTGCGGAATAAGTGAAAGAGAGTTAGTGGTAGTGCCAAGTGATACTAGTCCATTAGCACCATTAAATCAAAAGTTATTTATTATAAGGAAGGAATAATACGCTATGGATGCAAATAATTTAAAAAAGGCTTTTGAACTTTTTGTAAAATTGCAGGATAAGAAAGTAAAACTTAGTAATGTTGATGGAAAAATAAAATATAGAGCGCCGTCAGGAATTATGACAAATGAAGTCATAGAGGAAATAAGAAAATGTAAAAATGAACTTCTGACAATTATTAATTGTACCGAGCATCCAGAAAAACTATGGAAAGGAAAGCAAGGAGACAGTTTTCCATTAACAGATGTACAGTCTGCGTATTTGATTGGAAGAAAAAATATTTTTCAATATGGAAATGCAGCGTGCCACATTTATATGGAGGTTGAGTATTCTGAATTGGATTCTCAGCGTGTAGAGGAAGTGTGGAATATTCTAATTAATCGACATCCTATGCTGCGAGTAATCTTTAGTGATACAGGAATTCAAAAAATTTTAAGAGATACTCCTTGGTATACGTTGTATACAAATCGCAACATAACATATACGCAAGAAACTTTGCAAACTGAATTAGGACATAAAATATATGATGCTTCAAAATGGCCTATGTTTGATATAGGGTGTGTATCTGGTCACAATAAGGCTATTCTGGGTATTTCTATCGATTTTATGATAGCGGATTGGGCAAGCATATGGATATTAATAGACGAATTTGAAAAGTTATATCAAAATCCAACGGCTTCATTACCTAGAATTGAATACAATTTTAGTGATTATATATACTGTGAAAAAGTAAAGAAGTATACACCAAAATATTTTTCTGATCGTGAATATTGGATAGAACGCTTAGCTGAGTTTCCTGAAAAACCGGATCTCCCTATTATTAATGCTGTTGAGAATATTGATAAAAATGTTATATTTAAAAGATACAAATTTGTTGTTGAAAAAAACAAGTGGAAAACTATACAATTGATTTCTAGTAAGATGGGATTGACAAGTTCTGCTGTTATTTTATCTGCATACGCTATGGTTATTTCAAAATGGAGTACCAACAAAAAATTTGTTATGAATTTAACGACTTTAAATAGAAACAGTTATGAAAGCAAAGTAAATAATATTGTTGGGGATTTTACTTCAATAAATTTGTTGGCAGTTGATTTCTCAATTCAGAAGAGTTTTAGAGAATACGTGAAACAAATTCAGCAACAATTATTAACAGATATGGAACATAAGTTTTTTTCTGGTGTTGAAGTATTACGTGAATTGTCTCAAGGCAAAGAGAATATTATCATGCCATATGTATTTACTAGTGGAATTGGAGTGATCCGGAATACTAAGAAAGAAGGTTACCATGGTAAATATTATCAAAATGGTATTTCTCAAACTCCACAGGTGTTTATTGATTGTCAAGTGTTTGATCAGGACGATGAGTTATTAATAAATTGGGATGTGCGAGAAGGAATTTTTTTGCCTGAGGTTATAGATGAAATGTTTTTAATGTTTCAAGATTTAATTTGCAATTTTTTGATTGACGCAGAAAATTGGAATGTAGAAAAGGTGACTGCTATATTAAATAAAAACATTAAAATTAGTAAGAAAAAATATGATTTGCCGAGTGGCTTGTTGTATTCTTCTATTTTGGAAATGGCAGAATTATGTCCCGAAAAAGAAGCAGTTCAAGATGAAAATGAAATATGGTCTTTCAGTAAATTAGTAAGAAAAAGCTGGTTCGTTCAAAATAAACTTCAACAGGAAGGGTGCATTCCAGGAGATCTTGTGGGGATTTTTATGCCAAAATCAAACTATCAAATAGCAAGTGTTCTTGGCGTTTTAATGAACGGATGCACATATGTACCGATAGATATTCAACAACCTAAGAAACGCATAAATGAAATTATTGAACAGGCGGGAATAAAATATGTTTTGATAAGTAGTTGTAGCAAGATAGAGTTAATGTTTTTAGATGTTAAGTACATTTATGCAGACAAACAAAACAATGAAATAATTACAAAACAAATTCCGCAAGTCCCCAATAGCAGCATAGCGTATGTTATTTTTACATCTGGGAGTACGGGAAAACCTAAGGGGGTTGCTATTTCTCATTTGTCTGCATTGAATACAATATATTATGTAAATAAAATGCTGAATATTTCCACTAATGATATAGTTTTTGGAGTATCTCGATTAAGTTTTGACTTATCAGTTTATGACATATTTGGAATTTTGTCGGCAGGAGGAAAATTGTTCTTACCTGATGAAAACAGAATTGCAGATCCTTCTTATTTATTTGAGACGATAGTGAAACAAAAAATTACTGTATGGAATTCTGTTCCAGCCATAATGCAGATGATTCTGGAATACAGAGAAAATGAAAAAAGAACGGAACAGTTTAACATAAGGTGCTCATTGCTGTCTGGTGATTGGATACCGCTCACTTTGCCAGAAAGATTAATCTCTGCTTGTATGGAAAAAACACGGGTAATTAGTTTAGGTGGAGCAACAGAAGCAGCAATTTGGTCAATATATTATGAATATGAATACCTTTTTGATGAATGGAAAAGTATACCATATGGAAAAGCTCTTCCAAATCAAGAAGTTTATGTATTGGATAGTAAAAAAGAAATATGCCCGTTGGGTGCTGTTGGAGATATTTTCATTTCTGGTATAGGATTGGCAAAAGGGTATTTAAATGAACCGCTACTAACCGAGAAAGCATTTATTATGGTAAATGGAGAAAGAATGTATGATACAGGTGATAAAGGAAAATATTTAGAAGATGGAAATATTGAATTTTTAGGTCGGCGTGATACTCAAGTAAAATTGAATGGATTTAGGGTTGAGTTAGGAGAAATCGAGGCTAATATAGAAAAAATTAAATCCGTTAAATATGCTGCAGTTTTGTGTAGAGAAAAGGGACGAGAAAAAAGAGTAATTGCATATGTTGAACCGCAGCCATCTGAATTTACGGAAGATTTTAGCCTATATGTATTAAATGAGTTAAAACGAATGCTTCCGGCATATATGATTCCATACAATATACGTGTAATGAAATTGCCATTAACATCTAATGGTAAAATTGACAGAAAATATCTTAAAAATATAGAAATTGTAGAGGACAAAAAAGAGGCAGATACGAAAAACACAATAAATAGTGATTCATCTACTTATTTTCCGATAAAAGAGATATGGTGTAAATTGCTACAGAGAAGCGATATTAGACCAGATTCGGATTTGCGTAGTTTTGGAGCAGATTCTTTGATTATGGCACAAGCAGTTGGAAAAATACGAAATTTTTTAAAAGAAAGTGGGAGTCAATGTGATGTACCGTTTGATATATTGCTGAAACAGACGATTAATTCCCCGACTTTGAGTGAGATAGTTTCATACATAGATCAAATTATTTTAAAAAAAGAAGTGAATAGCAGATATGAAGATGCTGAGGTAAATGAGGAAGAACTTGGCAAGCTAAAAATTCATAAAAAAGGGAAAGAAGATAAATTAGTTGTGATTTTCCACGCTGGCTTGGGATCGATTGATGAATTTTTACCATTTATACAAGGTCTATGTAATGAAGAAAAGGGGACTATTGTTAGTATAGCATTAAATAATGTAAAGCAATATTTAGATTTTTATGCAGGGCATTTATATGAGAGTGTTGCTGATAAATATACAAAAATTATACTTGACTTAGGCTATGATAAAATACAACTTATTGGACATTGTGTTGGCGGAATGATAGCTTTTGAGGTTGCAAAAAATATGATGGATAAGGGAGTTGATGTTATTGATGTCTCTCTGATTGATAGTATACCAGGGAAATATAGTATTGAGGATGAGGTAGTAATGGAACTAATGTTTTTACCTATGGTAAATATAACGTATCCTGTGTTGGCGGAATATCAATTAAATGAGCGGGAATTATATGAATATATGGATGAGAAATTTGGAAAATATACAGGAATAGAACAGAAATCTAAAAATAAAGTAGAAGAATACATAAATGGTCTTCGGGAGATTGAGAAAGAGGAAAGAATAAGACTGTATATAAACAGTGTATCGAAAAATATGCCAATTCAAATGTTTGTCTATTTATTTGATATATTCAAACAAAGTACAAATGGAGCTATATATAAACCTATACCATATTTAGGTGATATTCGTTTATTTATAGCAGAAGATACAGAGAAAATTGTATTCCATCGAAGTGAAGAAGTTATAAATTTTTGGAGAGAAAATTGCATTGGTGATGTTACTGTTATTATGATTCCTGGAAATCATCTTACATGTTTTACTGATGTAAACAATATTCAGAAGTTAGTAAATATGATTACAGAGAAATAGTATCCGAAATAATTAGGTGAATCAATACAATAAGGAGAATGATTACTCCGATTTCTTCGGAGCCACTTGTCCGGACTTATATGCTAACACCAGATACAACCTGTACCTACGCATGGACAAACTGATGAAAAACCATCTCATGTTCCTGCATGACAGAAGGGTTCCGACAAGTAATAATGAAGCCGAGAGACAGCTTCGCAACTATAAAAGAAAGCAAAAGCAGGTCGTGTCCTTCCGGAGTAACCAAAGCCACGATTATCTCTGTAAAAGCATGAGCATGCTGGTTGTGATGCGACAAAATGAAAGTAACCTCTTTGATAGAGTATCCAGGATTCTGGATTAAGAAGAGCCAGTGGTTTTGACTGATTACAGTTTACACCACCGGCTTTTCTTAATCAAGTTCGCACCTGAACAGTAACATAAACAACACGCATACTTCAAAATTCAAAAAACATCCATGGACTGCGGCCATGAAAATA
>ENA-ORRE01000471-ORRE01000471.1-human-gut-metagenome-genome-assembly--contig:-NODE-471-length-31119-cov-5.172322_pt1 | contig 31119 bp, 50 predicted proteins | sample MGYA00242171_ERZ509126 | MGnify/ENA primary metagenome ERZ509126 (study PRJEB26280, sample SAMEA2338648) | human gut metagenome | biome: human gut; feature: human-associated habitat; material: faeces... | reverse complement strand
GATGATTCTTCACACTGCCGATGGTGGCAAATGTTATCCGGCTTATCTCCTTTGAATTAATGGAAGCCGAATAGATACTGCAATCAAGAATACCGTATGAACAGAGCTTCTTAAAATTTTGCTCCAATATCTCTTTGCTTGGCTGGAACACCAAGGTATGTCCGTCAAGCCTTGCGGCTATATCTGCTATGATAAGGCTCTTTCCGCTGCTCGTAGGCAAGACCATGATAGCGTTTGTTTTCTTTGCCTTGTTGTTGAAGAAAGAAACGGCTGCATCAGAGGATTTCTGTTGGTAATCACGTAGTTTAAATTGCATATTAATCACAGAAATAAGTTAGTTCAAACATTGTTTCAGTAAAATGCTTCATACGGGGCATGTGCGGATTTTCGTGAAGATTTAGCTTTGCATATATTTCTTTGGCAGTCATATTTGGATGTTTTCCTTTCAATCTAACAATGGTGTGACCACCGGAAACGACCCGTACATAACCAAATTCACCATCCTTCAACTCATTAAAAAGCTGTTCGTCCGATTTATATTGATATGTAACCGGAGTTTGCTTTCTAGCATATTCTTTCAAATACTCATATTGCTCATCTTCCGCACTCCATCCACATACAGGACAATACTCTGTTTGTGCAGTACAATAGCTACAAGGAGGATTTATATGACAAGTGCAAGAACCTTCTTTTTCATGTTCTTCAATTATCCCTTTGCATCCGTTCCGGTTGCACATTTCTCCCTTGAAATATCCCACCAATTCATTCATAATCCTTTCTCCTTTTTAAGTTTCTTATTCAGTGCCTTGTAATACTTGATTAGCTGCTCGTACTCGAAATCAGACATCTTAGAAGTACCGGCAGCTTTCACTTTTAGTAAATCAAATTTCTGTTGTCCGATTTTAGCTATCAAATTCACCCGATAGCCTTCCAAATGGTCGGCTTTGAAACGGTTGCAGTGTCGGCATTCAGCATGGCAATTATCCTCATCAAATCGTGTAGCCAAATGGGTACGGCTGAAATAGTGACCATTGTCCGCTTGCGCAAACGGCTTTATCTGTCCGCATGAGATACAGCGGAAATATCCGTTTGGCATACAATCACGAAGCCGGATAAAAAGGGAAAACTCCTTGTCGAGTTTGGCTTTCAAATCCGGCTTCTTCTTTACTGTCACCCCTGCTTTGTCAAACAGAGGTAAAGGCTTGTCTTTCTTTTTAGCCTTAGTTCGTTTTACGTAGTATGGCATTGTTTCAACAATTTATTTATCTCTCTTATTTCTATCTCCTTCCGACGAATAGAAACGTTTAAATCATGAACTTTTTTATCGTTGCTCACTATAGTAAGCCTTTCTCTATAGGCCTCTATCTTATCAAAGGAAGAATATCTTAGTTTTTGCAATTCTTCTTTTGACAGACCTATTATTTTATCTTTAAAAGTATCTGCGTATGTCTTCATAATTTAGCTAATTAAAAGCCCCGAAGCGTATTCTCCGGGGCACAACCATAATTCACTAACCCTTTGCCATTGATGTGTGGCTCACATTTATGAGGGGCGTAGGGGAATCGAACCCACTAACCATAATTGGGCAGTGCCATCAATCATGATTAACTTGCCGATTGAAGCTTCATAAATCAACAAGCCCTTACAATGTATATTGTGCACTTATCCATAATAAGGAACACAGCCAGTGCTTACGCCCCATATTCGCCCTCCCTATCTTCACAGACCGAGCAGGCAGGCTAACAAAGTTATTCAATCAAAATTGTAGTTATCTTCTTTATCCGGCTCTTCGTCCGGAAAGTCATTACCGAAGTCCATCACAGCCCAGTCAGGAACAAACTCATTCATGGCTGTCCTCCTTTGCTTCGTAAGGATAAACGTCCATGATGGATGTTTCTGCAACAGAAGCAATCTGATAATCTGCCATTGTGCCTTTCATACCATCGTCCAGCTTCTTGACCGCATCACGCAAATCGGCAGCTTGCACCAATACATTGGTAGATGTGCGCTTCTCCATACCGTTCTTTTCGTCAAGGGTAATAAATACGAGTTTACACTTAAACCACTTGTCTGCTGATTCCTCGTCAGAGAAAAACACTTCCGAATATTTTGCCCTCTTAATGTCGGCAATCGTAAACTCACCACTGATAAACGGTGTCATTTCCTCTATACACTTTCCTTCACTCTCTGTAAACGAAAGAGCATCGAACAAATAAGGTTCTGTGACTTTCTTGTTCATGCCATTTTCCATTACTTTCTCGTAACGGATTTTCACTTCAAACCATGTATTCATAATTTTTTGTTTTTAATTTGTTCTATCACTTGTCTTTTCATCTTCTTACTCAGCTTCCCCACAAACCTTTGGTGCTTCTCCGTACTTTCATCGGTCAAATCCTCTTTGTAGGAATAAAGCAACTTTTGCAGGAGAAGCACTTCTTGTTTGGTGAGGGTGAGTTTCATAACTATTCATCTTTAATCTCCCACAAATGCCAGCAACATTCATGTACATTCACAAATTCATCACGTGGTGGGAATATCTGTGCCACTTGAATGTCGTTGGGCAGAAATTTGTACCGTACTTCTTTTAGCTGCTGATAACCCAAAGGAAACTTTGCACTTACTGATAAATGCCATTTACCGTTTTCAATGGCTATTATCAAAGACATTCCTTTGTACCTGAATATTCCTGTCTGGTATATTCCATATTCGTCTGTAATTAGGTGTTCTCCAATATGGAAAGGGAAGTTCTTTGGAACATCCTCCTTATATTTGAGTAATTCTTCTTTTGTCATAGTATTATCTGTTTCTATATTCCCTCATCATTTCCTCATATCCTGCATCGCCCCAATAAGGCAGATAACAACCGTAATCAGTATTTGCCCAAATTTTAAATCGCTCCATGAATGAGGATAATTCGGCTACCGACATTTCACTTGTCTTGTAATCTTCCCAATCCGTTTCTCCTGTAATCACATTCACTACAGGCTTTCGTCCGAGAAGTTTTCGCTTCACATCACGCTTGCACTCGTCATGGGTACAACCTATCTCGTCAGCGAAAACAGAGAACCAAAGGTGAACGGTGCTGTTCTGCCTTAAAGTCCTCTGTTGTTCTTCGGTGAGGTTTTTCTTTTCTTTCTTCTCTATGATTTCAAAGGGAACTTTTCCGTTAATCAGTTTGTCGAACTTGGTTAATGCCTTTTGAACGTCAAGAGGGGATTTAGGGTCGTAAATCATAGTTTGCTCACTTCCTCTTTTATTCTCTTATTCAAACTTGACCTACATTGTTCCAAGATACTTTTTGCCATATCTTCATCAAGTTCTACTGATATTTCAGTGTTGGGTGCAGCATCGTAGATTGAAGCTCCATACCCTCCATTTGGAATTTTGGCAACTATGCTTATTTTATCCAAATGTGACATCATCCTCTCAACCGAATTTAAGTCGCTTGATAGTTCATTTATTCTATTCATATCGCTTATTAATTAGAAAGGAAGGTCATCTGTATCTGTTTGTGGTGCAGGTGCTGGTTGTGCAGGAGAAGCCTTGCTACCGTCTTTCTTCGGTGTCAGCAACTCAATTTCCGTAGCCTGTACTTCCCAAACCGTATGCTTAACGCCGTCTTTCTCATAGTCACGAGATAGCATCTTTCCCTCCACAAAGAGTTTGTCGCCTTTGCTGACGTACTTTTCCACAATGTCGGCAAGACCTCGCCACAAGGCTACTCTGAACCAAGTAGTCCTATCTTCCGTTTTCTTACCGTCTTTGGTAGTATAGCCTCTTTCCGTTACTCCCAAAGAAATTGAAGCTACTTTGGTATCGCCTACTGGCTTTATTTCGGGGTCGCCTCCGACATTCCCGATTAATGATATTTTGTTGTGCATCTTACTCTATTTTTTATTGATAATTGAATTGACTACCTTATTTGCTTCATTCACTCGATAAGTTATTTCATTAATCGCATCTTCATCCGGAACAATCTTGCAATAATGAAGTGACTTTTTAAGGAATGGACAAAAACATACAAAGTATGCGCTCTTAGCATTTGTAACAGATATTTCTGACATTATTTGATAATAATAGTCCGGATTTACAGATTTCAAAGTATGATTGTCCTTTATCTCGTTCTTGTATTTCATAAATACTTTTGGAGTTGGGCATTTTACTTCAACTACTTCGCATCCTTCCTCCGAATTAATCAGTCTGTCAGGAGACGCTGAAAAGAATAGTATTGATGGATGTTTTACACTGTCAATGGCAGTTGTTTCCTTTCCTATTATTTTTTCAAACTCTTCTATAGCAAACGATTCGTTTTCATGTCCGAATTGTGTGTATTTATTAGAAAACGATACTTGGTTTTGGTAAATCTCAAACAAATAATCATCCTCCAAATAAGCAGGAAGCAATTCCCTTTCGGATGCTACCTCATAGATATAATCCATAGCCGTTTTACCAAAAAGTTCATCTTTCTTCTTGCTTGAAGACATAAGAGCACCTATCTTGCTCCCGGTAAAATATCCTAATCTGCTTTTAAACCATTCAGGACTGTTTTGCTCTATCATTATTCTTCGTTTTTAGGTGGGAATAATCCGCCTGATTCATTATCAACCACTTGTGCTTCATCTACATTCTGTTTCATTGCCTCACGCATTGCCTCACGTTTTGTTTCGGGGTCTTCGGGGATGTCTGCGTATGTCACTTCCGCTTCATCTACATCTGTCTTTATCAAATCCGACTTGACTACTGACTGGTCGAATGTCTGCGCTCTCTGAATATCAATGCTCATAACTCCGAACTTTGAAAGGAGCTGTTTTAACACGGTTTTCTTACTCATTTCATCGAACGCATCTTTCCAAAGCCCGAATCCACGTTTGTATGTCTGCGAATATTTCTTTCCATGAGCTTCGCATTGTTCCTTGCTCATATAGAGATACTTTTCAAATCCGCTGGTAAGACGGAAGTAAGCCATATATCCTACCACTTTGTCAGACGTTTTTTCTCCAAACTCGTATTCGCCTGTGAACTTGTTCTCTGACTTTATTTCACCCTCATACACTTCGGTTACATTGATTTTATGGTATTGTCCCGAACGGATGGCAAGCTGGACTATTCCTTTATACCCAAGTTGAAACTGGGCAAGGCAGGTATGGTTCTTGTTGTCGTTGAACGGTACAATGTAAGCCATTCCAAGTGAGTTGTTAATCGGCAAGTCCAGTGTGGCGGCTATCACCGCTGCATTAAGTACGGATTGCGGTTCTGCCTTTTGCAATAGAGCATTGTTGTTTGCCACTGAAAGAATAGAGGAGATAAATCTATGTGCTTTCTTACCAAGTATTTCACTGAATCTATCTTTTACTTGTTGTGCTCCAAGCATTGTTTTTAATGCCATTGGAGCTTTTTGCTGAGTTACTACTGCTTCCATATATTTGTTTTTATTAGTTTACTCTCGTCACCCGAACAACCTTATACCCATTGTTCGTCTCTAACTTATACTCTCTTTTCTCTCTCCACCAAGCGTGTTCCAACACCTCGGCAAACTTCTTGATGTATTTATACCTTTCCATCGGAAAGCATAGGCTATCTCCCTTATGTAATTTGTACATGGAGAAATATTCTTTTGGTGTGTATCTTTCTGACAACATATCATTCGGGTATTTCTGTATAGTAGAGGTTCACAACCGCATAGTTGTGCCTTTCCCTTAGTTTCTTCCGATATTCTTCAATATCATCAATCGTGACAGGCGTTAATAACTTTACCGTGTCACGTGAACCACTGCTGTGTACGAGCTGGTAACTTGTTACTTGGTATTTCATATTCTATATTTTAGTAGTTAATTCTTCGATTTAAAAAAATCCGCACTGTCCATCACGGATGGTACGGATTGCTAATACAAATTTTACGCATTAACTTATTCAGAAATTATGAAATTCTTGAATTGTTCTTCATTATAGAATTTGATGCAGTTACCCCAATTTATACACAAGTTATCGATATAATAAGAACTATGTATTTCCTTTAAGATTCGCACAAGTGCACCACCTTTACATTTATCATTCCAAAATATGCACAAGTCACCCACTTTAGGTTTGCTTAAAACATTATGTAATGCTTTATCGTAATACAATCCGTATCTATTCAACAATGAATCAAACGCATCTTTCTGAATATCATTTGCAAGTTTGGTAAACGGCAGATTGGCTCCTCCTTTGAACCGGAAATATCCGTATTTCGTCTTTATCCCAACTTGTCCGTCATCCGTTGCTATATAATCACCCGGTTTAGGGTCAAAATCTGTCGCGAACATTACGATTATCGCATCCTTTCCGTCAACTTTTGCACTACTGACAGATTCAACCTTGCATCCGTCAGGTATTCTTAACTTATATTCTTTTGTCATAATGATAAAATTTATTAGTTCCACATTTAATATAGCTAACCGTTGATTTCACCAGCACAAGTAAGGACTGTCCGCTATCCTTACAAAGTTCCGATTCTTCCAGCTCGTTTTCCAGCGAATCAATCCCTTCATTTATCAATTCTATATATTCCTTCTTACTGTCTACATTGAAAGTAAGTCTGACGGATTCCTCACTCATTGACTGTACTATGTCAAGTTCATAATATAATTTGTCCAGTTCTGAACTAATGGATAATAAAGACCTCATACCTTTTCCAAAAATTGAACAGGAAGGGAATAAATGCCTTTCAGTTTCGGGAATTTGATGTCCGCATACCCATTTTTTACTTTAATTACCGTGCCAATAGTGCTGTCACCTATTTCACGGACTTTGTCTCCTTTCTTCATAATAATATATATTTGATTATAATAGACCGAAAGGCAGGAGTCGAACCTGCTTCTTGTGAATGAATGAGATATATGCAAAGAATATGGGTTTATATATAAATCACACGCATTCCATAATGCTACTTTCGGAGGATGCTCGTACCTATATTCACATACTGGCACGAACGGATAATATTACTAACAAGAATATTAGAATAAAAAAATCAGTCACACTCTTTCAGCTCATTGTACGTCATGACTACCATCCTTATGCACAACAGGAAGATGAGGGAAAATACAATCACTGATACGGATTTTATAGGACTTTCCGTAACCATCGCACCATAAATCATCCCCAAGGAACATAAGGCGGAAAGTAAAGACATGATAAAATTAGCTGTTTTCATTATATTATTTTTTTGGGTATTTCACCGGACCACTGAAGGAAGTTCCTGTATTCGTCTCATTATTCCGGATACCTCATCCGCATCTATATAGCCGATTACATCATTCGTTATCGAAGTGTTGTAGCAGATTCCATTGTTATCAAGAACAGCAACCTCATAAGTATCTGTACCGTTTGAGTAGAATATGGTTCCTTTCAATACGCTTATTCCATATCCGTTGTCAAACTGCATTACGGCATGCTTTGCGTTCATATATTCCTCACGTATGGGAGAATGGAAAAAAGGCGCATCTTTAGCCAGTTCATGCTGTTTGAAAACCAAGTCCTTGAATTGTTTCAGTTCGTTCATGGTGTTGTTTAATCATTAGGCTCGTTCCCCTCAACGGCTTAAACCGGTTGTTACTCCGAATCTTACGGAAGGGGATATATTTAGACCTTTCAGCGATACTTGTTCCTAACCAAGCATACTTCAATACACTAAAGAAAAATTGGTGAGCTGAAAGTAAAATTCAATTCAACTATGCGGCTTTACCGCTATCAGACATTTGCAACCATTCGACCGTCATCGTCTTACCCTCGGCTGCTATCGGTGTCAATTCCGTTCCACTTGCATCCCTGTTACCTACCATCGCTGGCTTCACTTATATGCCTACGCAGAAAACATCTGAATTACGTTACGGTGTTACCCGTATTGTAAATCTATATATTAAGTACGTCAAAGAGCGATTTTTAGTTTGTGCCGCCCGGTATCTCGCTTACCGTATGCAAGTCTTTAGCTTTCTTAGCGGCTATCGTAGTTATGGCAAACTATCGTAGTATGCTTTATTACTCATGTATTCCTCCACGATTTTACTTTCAGATTTACCAACCTTTTCCACAATCTCATCGTATGTCTCTTGGCTCATTGAGTATATCACCTCTGCCCTGTAGTCTAAAGTTCCTGCTATTCCAAGAAGAAAGAAGAACGCTACTGTACCAGTAATAAATACCGCTATCTGTTTTGAAGTCTTGTTCATATCGTACATTTGTTTTAATCATTAATTTTTTCACCAACACAAGTAAGGCTTGTCTGCCGTCCGCTCATAATTGGTTTCCCTGTTCTCGTATTCCTCAATCTCTTTCAGTTGCCCTTCGTAATAGTCAATCTCCTGCTGTATGGCTTCGATTGCTTCCTGCTTGGTATCTGTATTGCAGAGTATACAAGCTGTCAGTTCGTTCGCCATTTTCACCTGTTCAAGTTCTCTATACAAGGATGAAAGCTGTTTGTCTATCTCGTATCGGTTCATCTGTTCATCAGCTTTTGAATGTCCGACTTCTTGTACCTGTTTAACCTACCGACCTTTGTATGAGGAATATCGCTGTGCATGACATAACCAACTGAAACCCCCATCATTTCCGCTACCTGCTGGCTCGTAAGCCATTCTTCGGTTTCATCCATCACATGCTGACTGACAATATTTTTAATATCCTTGCGTATCAGCTTGTGCAATTCCTCTGCGATAAGTCGAGCTTCCAAACGTGTCATACCTATTCAGTTCTTGTTACTACTACACAGTCAACATCGCTTTTAATAGAGAATACATAACCGCTCTTACCCAAACGTGATGCAGTAGAGCGAACGACATTCTCTTTAACAGCTCTGTTTCTTATTATTCTCGTTTCTCCAATCGGAATACTTTTCAGTGTTTCAGATGGAGATACCTTTTTGATTGCTATCGGTGTAATTTCATTCATTACTATTGCTTTTTAATTTTCTAATTACTATATTTGTAAACCGCTCCATTTTATAACGGTGTTTATTAACAACAATGCAAAGATAGTGATAAGTTTCAAATTATGAAATTATTTCATGCAAAATTTGAAACTGTATTTCATTTTTAACAATAGTAAACAATTAATCTATATATAACTTCACTTTAAAATAGGAGGTATTATGTTGTTTACTGAACAGATTATCAATAACATACGTAAAGTAATGAATGATAGAGGCTTAACACAAGCCACTATGTCAGAGTATGCAGACACTTCTCCGTCTCAATTCAGTAAAATACTCAATGGGACGGTGCAGTTAAGCCTATTGCAACTTTCAAATATTGCAAGAAATCTTTCAATGAGTGAAATAGACCTTATTTCATATCCTGACAGATATGTGAAATCCGACACACAGCCGGAAGAACCTGTTGAAGCAGTTTTGCAAATAAAATTAAAGAAAGACAAGAAAGACCAAGTGCTGAAACTTGTGTTTGGTGATAACAATATTGAAATATTAAATAAGTAACCCATGTGTAACATGTTTAAGTCATTAATTGACAGCATTTTTAATATTAAACTTCGTTTTAATAATACAAAAAACACATCTGCGCCTGTAGTAAATGGAGACAATAATATAGTCAACTATAATTACAACAACAAAGATATATTTGGCAAGTATGTAAAATTTAATGTTTTTTCTGAACATAAGGGGAAAGGCAAGTATGTTATAACCGTAGAAAATAAAGGGAATTTAGATGCAAGAAATGTAAGAGTAAAAAGTCGTGATAGACATATCAAATTCCTTATTGAAGATGATTTTTCCTATGATAAATTATTAAGTGATTGCTACTTTTCTTTTAATGCAATAGCATATATAGGATGTCCTAATTCTCTGAAATTAGAAGTGTCATGGTATGATGAAATATCTGGAAATAGCGCAAATGAAATTCAATATATAATTAGCTAAAAACTAAAATAATAATCATTTAAATTATAATAAACAATGAACGAAAATTTCAAAGTAACCACCAACGAACAAGCGTGGGAGTATTTGCAAAAAGCAAAGCAGAATTTGAGCGTTGATGCTATGACACCCGAAATGGCAAATCCTGAATTTGTCAAGATGAACCTCAAAATGATTGACGAGGTGCAGTATTACTTGTGTCCTGACAAGGAACAGAATGAGCCTTAATTAGCCCATTAAAAACAGCATTATGAGAAAGATTTTATTGTTAATTATGTTAGCTATATCAACTACTTCCTACGCACAGTTCAAAGCATCGCCTAATGGAATAGTTTCGGATAATGGAAAAGGATATTATGTAGTTGAGTTTGAAGGTGTATCTGCGGAAGAATTGTACAACAGAGTAGAGAAATTTATTATTTCTAATTACAAGAACCCTGATGCGGTTGCGAGTAAACAGCCAAATGAAATGATAAATCTACACTCTTTTAGCTCAAATACATTCCCTATAAGGACAATACTTGGAATGAAACATTATGCCAATGTAGATATGAACATTGTGTTTCGGTTTAAGGATGGTAAAGTAAGAATTGACGCACCATCTATAAATGACATGCCATGTCGTACACTTGAAAATTCAGACGGTGTGGTTTTCTGTGGCACAAAGTATTTTGGAGATAATACGGTTTACCTGTATGACAAGAAGGGAAATGTTAAGAATAAAAAGGTAATTGAGCTTTTAAATTCATGGCTTACTCTGCAAATAACATATATCATTGAATCGGTCAAAGAATCCAAGACAGAGAATGATGAATGGTAAATCCAGTGCGCCACCCCAGCGATTACCACACTGCAAAAATCACAAGCAATGAGCATATACACAGCATCGGAGAAAACGGAACTGCTAAGGAAGATAGCGGAAGCAGGGATGAAATGGTATCGGACAAAGGACGGACGAGAAGAGGATATAATAAGTAGCGAGTTTAATCCAAATGGGTTGCTTGAAAAATTAAGTCTTAATGAGTTTGGTGGTTGTTCGTGTGTTATATCTGAACGTGGTAGAATTTACCTTGAAAAAGATGTATTCAGTCAAACGGAAAGGATGGAGATATTGGAGAATGAGAACAAAGGACTTGAAACAAAGCTCGTCAAACTCCAATACCTATCCGAAAAGAGAACACGTCTTGAATGGTGGATAAGGGTAATCTTATTCGCTCTTGGAATCATTCTCGGACTTGTTTCAGAACTTGTCGTTTAAGAAACGCTCAAAAATATCCGGCTGGTTCTTCTTAATCCAAAGCAAGAAACGGAATGGGTATTTAGCTTCGGGAATTTCGTGCGTTAATCCTGCTGGTGAATCTTCATTGATTCCGTTTGGATTAACGATATAGCTTAGAATGCGTGACATGACTTCCTCATAGGCATCTATCTTACGTTGCATTTTAGCAACCTCCTTGACTGATTTTAATCTGAACATAGGGTTTAATTTTATAAGTTATTCGCTCTTTGAAATGTTGAACAATCGGTTAATTATCAAATTCAAGTGATAGCTGGTCTTTCCGCTTCTTGAATCGGTCTTTAGGCAGGTTATGGGCTTCAACAATCTTTCGGATGGAATCGGTACACATGGAATCAACCATTTCGTTGTATTTGTTTCCATTGTGTCCCTTCACCCACCTAAACGACACGGAACTGAGATTTTTAATGCGCTCATTGTACTGGTAAATCAAATCGTGGTTTTTCTTTGGTTTCCAATTCCCTGAAAGCGTATTGATTGCATATTGGCTATCCGAGTAAACCAGTAAATCAGAGCCATTAGGTACTGAACAAACGGCACTGATAATTGCGAGCATTTCCATACGGTTTGAAGTCGTGCGCAAAAATCCTTTTGAAGCGGTTTTAATCATTTCTCCGTTGTGGATAATCAGATAGGCAGAGCCTCCTTCTCCGTATATCGAGGTATTCTGACATCCTCCGTCTGTGTAAGCTATATACTTGCTCATTCTTGTAGTTATATTAATATTATTTATTCAAGATATAATTATCACGTGTGTATATACGTGCTATGTGCGTGTATAACCCAATCTCTCTATATTTAATGTATTTTCCCATTGCAGAATAACATAAAAAATTAATTGTATGCCCCCATTATCGGCTTATCCATAGGGTCAGAGTTTTGTGGATTATTCGCAGTACAGAATGCGCTAACCCTTTTCTTATACGTATAAATTACGTGTCTGAATTGTTCGGTAACGCTTCTTTGTTCGATAGAGTAGGATGTAGGAACTACAACCCATCCGCTGTTATCATTCGGATTATAGATGAAGTTCTTCTTCCCGGTACGTTTCTTCCATTCTTGTACGGTCTCTTCGTTCACGACAGATATAACCAGCTTCATGTGTTTGCTTGTTCTGTTTAGAACTCTGTTCTTGTACAATTCGGATAACATTCGATAGGCAGTGCTTCGTGTAAGACCTGCAAGGTTTGCGAATTTCTGCGATGTAAGTGAGGAATGTTGAACACAACGATGTTTTCTTTCGGATTTTCCCAATCTCTGCGTTAAGTTGTTTCGATATTCTCCGTTTATCGCATTAAGAAGCAAAGCATTGTTTATCTCCTTAACGATGTCTGCCAATGTCTTTTTGGATTTTCCTATTTTATAGCAAAAGTCTGATTTGTATTTACGTCCGCTCCTTGATACTTTCACCTCATTGTTTTTATATGTTTTCGCAATAAGGATATTATTTGAACCGTTATAGCGGAATAATTCGCTCTGTTTTGCACGTTCAATAAGTTGCTTCGCTTTCCCGAAGCCAATATTAAACATGAGCATCACTTTGTGGATAGATGGTATGAGAGCGGAACTGGAATAAGTACACTTGATACCAATAGAAAAGGCAAGCAGTTCCTTGTCGGCTTTGCTCCCTTTGTATCGCTTTAGCAATTCTGTTGGTATATTAAGTACTTCCATTGACCGATTGTATAAAAAGCGAAAGCCCGCACAATAGGTACGAGCTATTATCGGGCTTTCAATATATTATCCTCTTATGAGGTAACACATCCAATATTATGATTGCAACTCGTACTTGCTACGGCGACAAAGATATATATAAATTTCATTATTTGAAACTTTTTATTTCAATAAATGAAATAATTAACAATTAAAAAGGAATTGATATGATAGATATTATGATTGTGGATATAAGGAATATGTGTAGAGATAGCCCAAGTCGGTAGAATGTTCTACCAATGTTATACCGTATGAAATTTTATGTAAGATAAGTGTTTAATTGTCAATATGTTAATAATAAAAAGCGTAATCGCAGCGGAATCACATGGTAAAACCGCAAAAGCTTTATTATTAGCTATTTGCGGTTTTCTTATTACATGAGTTGCACAACATTTGCACAACTCAGGTCAGGTTAACATCGGGTCAATCCGAACATCAAGACTGTAGGAACAAAAGAACCCCGAACCAATTAAGGAACGGGGTTTCATTGTCTTAATTAAACGGTCACGCTTCACAGCGGTACACTATCTTTAGAAAGTAGCTGCGGCAAGTTCTTTAGAAATACGTTCCACCGCTACCCTTATCTTATCGTATTGCTTTTGTCCGGCTGCTGTCACCCCGGAAGTGTATTGCCTCATCAATGAAGCGTTGATACCTGCCAACTCTGCCACTTTGGTAACATTCAGAAATGAGAAATAGTTGAAAAAGGATTGCATATCATATTTGTAGGTGAACTCCAGTTCCGGCACCTCCTTGCCTTCTTCTGCCTGCATTTCCTTTATTTCTTCATACGCTTTCATCATATCCTCTTTGGCGGCTTCTGCTGTATCTCCATATCCAGCCAAACCAAAGCCGGGTAAATCTTCCTCAACAAAGCATGAGTAATACCCATCGCTCGCCTTTTCCATGATAACAGTTACTTTCATATCCATTTCATTAAAATAGGAGTACGGCACTATTACCGTACCCCATTGTCTCAACAAAAACAATCTTCCAGCCATGAAGCGCAAAAGGCAGGGGGATTACTCCCCCAAAAGGACCTTTCTTGCTTTACGTTCCATTCCGGTAGGTACTTCTTGTTTGCCATGCCTTGACAAAGCGAACTTGTTTCCCGTCTTAGGACTATACCAAATATCATGGTTAGCCCCATGCCTAAGAACGTAACAACCCGCTGCGGTCAATTCCGCAAAAAACTGATTGTACTTCATAATGTAAAAGACCGTTTATTTATTAAGACAGTGCAAATATAGCGTTTTTGCTATAAACTACCAAATAAAAAAATAACTATTTTGCTATATTCATAAAAAACTTCACGCGTATATTCCAATAGTACTTCACACGTACGTCCGCATGAAGCCACACATACGTATGTGTAGGGCTATACATATATACGTGTGGGCTTATACGTACGTACGTGCAATCATCCACCTCCCAAAAGACAAGGGCATTTAAAAAAAAGAGCAAGAGCTTTTCCAAAAAGATAACGAGCTTTTAAAAAAAGAAAAGGAGCTTTTTTGAAAAGATAACGAGCTTTTTTGAAAACGTCTTGTTCTTTACCCCGCCAAGATTTCGTCAACTGTTATATTCCATGCTTTATGCGCACTTTTTATAATGAAAACGTCTGAAAACACCCTACTCTATATCAAGCCGGAACAGCCTGTAAAAAAGACTATATAGCTGATAGAAAGTGTGTTATGCGGAAATATGCTTCAAAATGTAGTGAGAGTATGAGAGTACAAGTGAGAGCTAACATTTTTTACTATCATCACATAAGTCATTTATAATTAGCTTGTTATATATAGGGTGAGAGCATGAGAGCACAATGATGCACAACTTATCATTGTTAATGCTATCTGTTTGTTGTCGACTGAATGTATATTCCATACCCATAATAGAAATAAAAATCCGAAAAAACCATAAACGGAGAAATCCTCTCGCCTTTCCTTCTTTGTTACTCCCTAACATCCTTTACTTTGCATTCACAAACTATTCCATCCGTGCCCGTGTTCAAGCAGGACAAGGAATATTGAACTAAAAAAACAGAGAATTATGAATGAGACAAAAATAACAGAAGCTGCAGAACTAGTCGCTTATATGATGACGGTTATCCGGAAGTTGAAAGAAGACAAGAAGCATCCGGCGGTGCATACCTATACCTCTACGATGAACTCGGTCATCACATTTTCCACAGAGAAGGTGTTTAAAATGACCTTCGAGGAAATGTTCACCAAAGGCAGACTGAAGGAATACGAGAATTGGCTACGCAACAACAAGGCGAAATGGAACACCGTGTCCACCTATATGCGTACCCTGAAAGCGGTACACAACCGCCTGGTGGCAAACAAACGGATGCCCTACGAACCGACTTTGTTCGATGACGTATATACCAAAGTGGAGTCACAAACGAAACGCTCACTTTCAGATGAACAAATGCAGGCATTGCTCAAAACGGATTTTGAGAGACTGCCGGAAGAGATAAGGTGCGCGCTGGCCTATTTCCTGCTGATGTTCTTATTCCGCGGGATGCCGTTCATCGACCTTGCCAGCCTGCGGAAACAGGATGTAAAAGGAAATACAATTTCATATTCCCGGCATAAAACAAAACGCCATATCACCTTGCGCATCCCCAAAGAGGCGATAGAATTGTTCGAGGCGTTCCGCAACAAGCATCCGGATTCCGACTATCTGTTTCCCATTTTAAATAAGGATATAGAGGATGAAAAGAAACAGTATGAAAATTATCTGGACGCTTTGAGAAAATTCAACCGACTGCTGAAAAAGATGGCGGAACTGTTGCTGCCCGATGTGAAGCTGAGTTCCTACACCCCTCGGCACACATGGGCCACGCTTGCTTTTCATGCCGGCATTCCCATCGGGATTATCAGCAAGGCATTGGGACACTCGTCCATCAAGGTGACCGAAACTTATCTGAAGCCTTTTGAAAATGAAAAGGTGGATGCAGCGAATGACGGGTTGATATTATCCGTTATGGGAAGCGGGGAAGCCGCGTGAAAACAATGTGTGACAGTCTGTTAAAAAAAGAAGCGTTACTTACCAAGTAACGCCATTCAGTCCGACAAACTTAAACGTTTTTTTTTATTTTTCAAAATAAAAGATATGATTTTCTCATTGCTTTTTTAAAATTTCATTCGTAACTCGACACAGATTTAAATAGAACGACATAAAGCACCCCATTCTTACTATAAAGGTATATGAATCTCTTCCCCGTCCTTGACTGCTCAAAAACGGACTATCCACTTATTTCTCTTATTTATCCCATCGTATGTCTTATTTCGTTAAATTTCCAAGCAAAACCCTTGTTTTCACCATTCTGGCAGTACTATTTTTCCGTTACTTGGTAAGTAACGGAAAAATAGTAAATTCAACATGAGGGAACAATATTTGAAATCTATAACATCTGCATTGTCTGACGCATTCCTGAAAATACGCTTTCAACCAATGATTTCTTTTACTTTAGAAGGGATTTACTACTATTCGTTCCATTACATGGATAGAGTGGAACACCTACACTCATGGTTAAAAAATATAGAAACAGAAGACATTCCCCACGGATTAAAATATCCTTTCTTTATTAAATCTTTTCTCAATTTGGGAAATGCAAGAACTATTGGGATTCGACATCACGCTGGTGTAAAAGTTCGTAAAATGACAAAAAGACCATATACATGGATAAGATGAACATTTATAAGAAATATGACGCCAACTCAAAAAAGACATTGATTGGCAAAGGCAGGTTGCTGATATTCGCATGGGCAGTGCTGCAACTAATCAGTTGCGGAAAGGACGATTCCGATAACACCTCCCATCCCGACAAAGGTGCAATAAAAGTAACTACCGACTGGACGAACCGTTCCTCGGACGCCGTCCTGCCAGCGGACTATATTCTGCGCATCGGCAGCGAGGAGCAGACGGTAAAAGGCGAGACGAACGCTTTTAAGTCACTGTTCCTGCCGGGAACACAAAATCTGCTGGTTTATCATCAGGCGGAAGGAATCACCATCAGCGGAACCACCGCCACGGTGAACACGCTGGAAAACGGTACGCTCAACCCGATGCCGGGCTTTCTGTTCTCCGCCGCCAAAGAGCTGGACATACAGAAGGACGACACGCTAAGGGTCACCATACCCATGACACAGCGCATCCGCAGCCTGGCGTTGACCTTGAAACTGAATCCCGGTGACGAGCAACGTATCGCAAGCACCGCCGCCACCCTGACAGGCATTGCTTCTTCAGTAGATTTGGCTACCGGCAGCGTGACAGCGACGGAAGTAAAAACAATGAGTCCCGCATTCACGATAGAAACGGATGGTGGGGAAAAACGTACAGCAACACCAGGCGGAGAAACCCGTGCCGCGGAAAATCCGGTATTGATTACTTCCCTGCGGCTGCCGGGTGTGATACCGGGTGAAAAGCAAGAGCTGACCCTTGTCGTGACCCTGACCAACGGCACGGTGCAGACCATCGTCACCGACCTGACCGAAGCCCTGAAGAACTTCGGCAACGGCAAGATGGAACCGTTGGCGCTGGATGCCGCGCTGACACTGCCTGCCGAAACGGAAATCAGTGCCACCATCAGCGACTGGAAGGTAGTGAACAACGGGAATATTACTGTAAATTAGAAAGTAAGAAGTAAAATATGAAAGATAACAGACAGAGTATTTTAATGGTTGCCGCCCTCCTACTATTGGCAGGATGCAGCAACGACAACGAGGGAGCGGCTACACCGGAAGGCGACGGACGCGTGGCCTTGGAAGTGAGCAGCGGCATCCAGACCCGCGCCTACGACAACACATGGGAAAACGATGATGCCATCGGCATCTATATGCTGAAAACCGGAACCGCCACCGTCAGCGAGGGTGCGGAGAACCGCCGGTACTTCACTGCGGACGGTGGCAGTGCTTTCGGTACCACTGCCGGCCAGACGATTTATTTCCCCCTTGATGGAAGCAAAGTGGATTTCATCGCCTATTATCCTTATCAGAAAACCCTGACCAACGGAGCGTTCGCCTTGGATGTAAGTGCACAAACCGACCTTTCCGCCATCGACCTGATGACCGCCGGGACGAAAACCACCGAAGCGGAACCGCTGGACAAGAACCACTACAAGGTGCATTTCAAGTTTGCCCACCGCCTCACTAAGTTAGAGCTGAACATCGGCACCGGCAGGGGCATCACCACCGAAAACCTGAAAGGCCTGAAAGTGGAAGTCACCAACCAGCGCACCTCAGGCAGCTACGACCCGTTGTTCGAGGCGTTCGGTGTGGACAGCGAACCGGTGCAGACTGTAGAACTGAACACCAATGCCGACGGCACATTAGCGCAAGCCATCCTGCTGCCCACCACCGCCACGGACGGCATCAACCCCATCGTGACAGGGCGCGAATTCCTTTTCACCTTAAAATCTACAGGCGAGGTGTTCCGCTGGTCCGTACCCGATGACAAAAGCTTCGAGCGTGGCGACAAGAACATCTACAACATCACCATCAACCGCAGCGGCGTGGAAGTCACAGCCACAATAGAGAAGTGGAACGAGGTGGACAATGAAGAGATAGAAGCGGAATGACAGACAAACAGCGATACGGAAAAACCATACAACAGATGATTAAACCTATAAAAGACAATAAGATGAAAAAGTATTTTATGCTTCCCGCGGCACTGCTGCTGGCACTGACCGCCTGCAACAACGAAGAAGAAGCGGCCGGCAACTCCGGTGAAAACACCCCGGTGAGCTTCACGGCGGACATTGCCGGACAACAGACCACCCGCGCTTATGACCAGATTTGGGAGAACGGCGACAAGATAGGAATCTCCGGCACGTCGGGCGATGTAACCTACACCAACGTGGCTTACGAGACAACGAATGGCGACGGCAACTTTACCATCGTGCCGGGCGGCACGACGATTTATTATCGGACTACGGATGCCGTGACCTTCACCGCCTATTACCCATGGAACAATCTGGCAACCGGCGTAACCACCATCCCCGCCGACACCCGTGAACAGTCCGCACAGAAGGGCTTCGACTTCCTCCGGGCGCAGGGCACTGGCAGCAAGGCCTCAATGAACGTGGCTTTCAGCTTTGCCCATAAGATGGCAAAACTGGCTCTGACCATCAAGCCCGGAACGGGAGTAAGCTATGACGAGGTGAAAACCGCCCGGTTGATGCTGAGCGGCTACTTGTATAAAGGCTCTTTCAACGTCACCACCGGAACATCCACCGCCGAAGCCGAAACTCCGACTGAATACAAGCCGTTCGCCGACAAGGATGATACCGGGAAGGCCTACAACGCCCCGTCCGCAACGGACGAAGTGAAACAAACCGTGACCTACTCACTGATACTGTTCCCCCAAAGTTTTGATACTGCCTCCGGCATGACATTCGAGGCGGTGCTGGGGCAGACGCTTTCTACACAATTGGACTTCACCACAGCTAACCGCGATGCCGGGGACGCCGATTCGAAGAACGAACTCGTGGCCGGAAGGCAGTATAACCTGAGCATTGTGCTCAACAAAAAAGAAGCGACCGTGACCGGATGCGAGATTTCTGCATGGAAAAACGCAAACGGAGGCGAGTTTAACGCCAACTGATAAGAAACAACAAGAAGTAACAAATAAAATAACATTAAAATGAAAACGAAGTATTTAATGATAGCCACGGTAGCCATGCTGCTTACAGCTTGCAGCAATGACGAGAATGAAGTGAACGACGGGCCGGTGGCGGCACAAGTCAATGCCGAAATCTACAACATGGCAACCAGCCGTGCGTACGATAAAAATTGGGAGACAACGGATGCAATAGGTATTTCCGTGGCAAGTGTGGCTAATCAAGGGGCAACCGCTGGTACCAACGTGAAGTACACCCGAAAGAGCGACAATAGAGGATTTGAAGCTTCTTCTCCTATTTATTTCCAAGATAAAGAAGAAGTGACTTTCCGAGCCTACTATCCGTTCACAGAAACAGCAAAGATGACCGACGGAAAAACAATATCCGCCTCTACTGCGTACCAGACCCAACAAAGCACCTTCGACTTTATGTTTGCTACCGATGCGAAGGCAAAGAAAGAAGCTCCTGCGATAAATTTCACAGAGAATAGCGGTGGCATGGATTGCCGTTTCAAGCATTGCATGAGCCAGTTACAATTAGAGTTCCATTCCGGACATGGTATAGAGCTAACCAGTAAATCGATAGGATACAAAGTAATTGGATTGAATATGACGGGAACATTCGATATCGAAACAGGAGTTGCTGCTGTAAATACGACTGCTACTGATATTAAAGATTTATCATTCGATTTTGACCCTGCAACCGGTAGTAATATTCAAGGAGACCCTATTATTCTTTTTCCACAGTATGTAACGGATAATAAATTCAAGATTGAAGTGACGGTAAATCAGCAAACATACAAAGCGGAACTGGCTTTACCCGCAACTACGGATAGCAAGTTCAAGGCAGGCTACAGGCTGACCTATGCCGTGACTATCAACAAGACAGGACTAACGATTGGAGATGCCGACATTAAGGATTGGATTCCTGAAACCCATCAAGGCGAAGCCACGATGCAATAGTCATTGAGACCGCAGTAGATCTCTCATCCCGGCGGATTTGTAATCTGCCGCTCAGCCACCGCTGGGCACTTGGTGCGTAAGCCCGGAGCGGGCAACCCTATAAAGGTAGCACACAAACAGCCTCGCCGCTGCCGGTGGCACGAAAGAAACAAAAAAACAATAGAAGAATATGATGATATACAAACTACAAGGCTGCAAGAAATCAGCCGTTATCGGATGGATGGCAGGTATGCTGTTACTTGCCGGATGCGCGCAGGATAAACCGGCGGACACATCGCAAGGCGAGATGCTGCCCGAAGGGAAATACCCCATGACCTTTACCGTCACCGGGCTGGAAGCTACGGCGACAACACGTGGCACGACCGACGGTACCTGGGACGGCGGCAAAGAGGTGGCTGTACAAGTGGGTGACGTAGTGAAGAAATATGTTGCCGCTGGTAGTGGTGAAAGCACCACGCTGCAACCGGCAGACCCTGACGATGCCTTTTACTGGCAAAGCACAGGTGAAACAAAACAAGTCAGTGCGTGGTATCTCGGTACTGGATACAATAATAATCCGCCAACGACGACGAAGGAGTGGCAGTGGAGCGTACAATCAAACCAAAACGACAAAGGCTATCAGCAGAGCGACTTCCTTTATGCCCCAGAGACCACCTGTAGCTTTGGTGGCACGAGCTCACTCACTTTTTCTCATAAAACCGCCAAAGTGGTGATAAACATCCGTAAATACGGAGTGGCCACTGATGACAAAGATATAGAATCCATAACAATCCTTAGAACTATGTTAACCGGATACACTGTTAAAAAAAATGGGGAACTGACGTTTGCGGGTAATGGATGGAGCTCTCGTGAATCTATAACGCCCAAGCTCTCCGGTCAGAATACAAACGTAAGCTTTGAGGCTAATAAGTCTGCTGAAACCGCCCTTGCCAGCTATCAGGCATTGGTTATTCCGGACAACGATATACAGCAGATCTCTATCGAAATAAAGATGAAGGGATATACGCCTTTCAAATATAATATAGTCGTTTCAGTCGTATTCAACAAATGGGAAAGCGGCATGCAGTACACCTACAATCTTACGATAAAAGGCAGTGAAGTTATCGCCACCGTAACCAGCACCGAAATGACGTGGAAAGATGGCGGCTCTGGCGGCAATGGCAGCGTGGAGATATAAGCTGAAAAGAGCAACGGAAAGAAGCATAACGATATGCTATGCGAATGACATAAATTGAATAAGAATTTTAAAATAAGTTCGATTATTATTAACCTTTAAAAGAAGAAATTATGAAAGTATTGATTGACAACGGACATGGAGTGGACACAAAGGGTAAACGTTCGCCGGACGAACGATTGATAGAGTACGCTTATACGCGTGAGATTGCGAACAGAGTGGTAAATGTTTTGAAGGCATCAGGTCTGGATGCCATCCGCATCGTTCCCGAAGAAACGGATATTCCGCTAAAAGAACGTGTGGCGCGTGCCAACAACTATTACGCCGAAAGCGGCAAGCAGGCCATTCTGGTTTCTATCCATTGCAATGCCTCCGGTGACGGTTCGGCGTGGCTGGACGCACATGGATGGAGTGTATTTGTCGCTCCCAATGCTTCTCAGAACAGTAAGCGGCTCGCCACTGCACTAGCGGATGTGGCAGAAAAGAAAGGCGTGACAGTGCGTAAAGAGGCAGTCGACCGCAACTACTGGGTGGCAAACTTCTATATCTGCAGAGACACACACTGCCCTGCGGTGCTGGTAGAGAATTTCTTCATGGACAACGAGGATGATGTGAATTTCCTACTTTCCGAAAAAGGCAAGCAGTGCGTCACGGACATCATAGTGGAAGGTATCAAGAAATATCTGACAGGTAAATGATAAAACGTATCCTGACCTGCTATGCCGGGCGGCTGAACGAATACCTCTCCCGCCTGCATCACCAGCCCGAAGGACTGGTGGAAGCAGGTTTTGTGGGCAACAGTTCGGAAGAGAAGCCCAACAAGATGGTGGTGTCGCTGTTCGGTATCGAGCGGGAAACATCGGGCGGCATATCCGCACCGGTGCAACGCACGGCGGAAGGCTACACACGCACTTCTCCCCCTCTGTTGCTCAATCTCAATGTGATGCTGGCGGCAGTGTATGACGAACGTCGGTATGCCGAATCGCTCTCCGTACTGTCCGACACGTTGAAATTTATCCAGTCCGTACCGAAATTCGAGGTGGAAGAGACGACTTATACCGTAGAAATCGTAACTTTATCACCGCAGGACCTGAATAATGTATGGACCTTGCTGGGCGGACAATATTACCCCTCGGTGGTGTGCAAGCTGCGCCGCCTCGTCATTGACGCGGAAGAAGCGACAGGAAGCGGAGCAACAATGCGGCAACCGGATTTGAAAATGATAAAATAGAAGAGACATGGGACAGTTTGTGAAGCTTATCGGCATAAAGATTGAACACGGTTACTATAAAGACGTAACCGATAAATTCTGCATTGTACCCACGGTGAAAACCGAAACGCTGATGCGTAACCGTGGAATAGAATTCAGAAGGACCGGAGACGGTTGCCAATGGCTGATGGCTGAAAATTGCAACGGATTTCTGCCCGACGACCGGTTGGAATGTACCTTGCAGGTGCGCGATGCGGACTTTATGTACGTAACGCAACTGGATGATTATCGGCCACAGTCGTTTTATCGGTTGGACTTATCCGATGAAAACCGGATAACAGATGTGGTTTCGGCCCTCGTCCCTGTAAGCGACACGGCAGGTGCATCCTGTTTTTGCAATATCAATATCTGTCTGACGCCCGATATGCTGAAAGAGGCGAAAAACGGAACCCCGTTTGAATACACGCTCGGATTCCGCACGGCGGCCTGCCGCTGGGAATACCTGTTTGTGCGCCGTAATGATGACGCTCAGGAATCGAAGGTGTTGCTGTTGAAAGATACCAAAGGGAAAATTCTCTTCTCCCTTCCCAAGAAGCTGATGAACACACCTTATGGTGAAATAGCGTGGCAGATTGTCTCTACTTCTCCCGTTGTCTGCCGGCAGCACCCGGATTGCGAGCTGGTGCTGACAGAGGTGACGGTAAAGGAACTTGGCGAGAAGTTTATCGAAAAGTTTATCGAGAAGCTCAAATCCCAAGAACGGCTCATTCTGGAATTGGAAGAAGATATACAGTCGGGAAAATTCTCCAGACTGACTGCGGAGACGGTGTCCGAAACCATCTCCGACAAATCACTGAAAAGGAAGACACTAAGCCGTTTTATCCCCTGTCCGCAGCCCGGAAGATTTAAATCGGAAGAACGTGACTGCATACGGCATGTGTGTTACATTTAACTATAATCAGCCATATTAATAGTATTAATCTTAAAAAATAGAATCGTATGGGAAACATGAAAACACCCGGCGTTTACATCGTAGAGAAGAATGCCTTCCCGAATTCGGTGGTAGAAGCTGAAACCGCTATCCCGGCTTTTATCGGCATAACGGATAAAGCACAGAATGGGAATGATGACTTGAAAGGCGTCCCTTGGAAAATATCATCAATGACGGAGTATTTGCAGTATTTCGGCGGTGCACCGGAACTGGAGTTTGCGGTAGATATTAAAAAGTACTTCTATCTGTCGGAAGAGCAGAAAGCTGCGGGAAAGACACTGCCGGATGCATTGGCGGAACCGGCACCGGGAATCTTCCAGTATTGCATCTGTCCATCGGGAGAGTGCGGAAAGGTGAAATTCAGTGAAGATAAAGCCGATACTGAAGAAGATGATAAAAACGGTGAAGAAACTCCTGTAGGATATGCCTTCCGTGTGGATGGAACCAACCCATATACCTTATATTATAATATGATGCTGTTCTTCGCCAACGGAGGCGGCACTTGCTATGTGGTATCGGTAGGAAGTTATGGGGATGGCAGCAAGGATACACTGAACGATAAGAATGTAGAAGCGGCGTTGGCAGCTCTGGAGAAAATACAGGAAGTGACCATGATTATAGTGCCGGAAGCTGTCAATTATGAAAAATGTACCGGCAATATGCAGCAGCTGATGATGAAACATTGTGGAGAGATGGCCAACCGTTTCGCCATACTGGATGTGCCGTCAGGAGCAGCAAACACTCCATTGGACAAACGTATGGAAGCGTTCCAGAATACCGTAACCAATTATTTCTCTTACGGCGCGGCTTACTTTCCGTGGCTGAATACTTCGGTATTAAGTGAACGCGATTTGAACGGCACGATGTTTACTTGGAGTGATAATGCCTGCGCACAGATAGAAAAGTTTACCGACCCTGCTTTGGTGGAAATTGTAAAAGCATTCTGCTGGAAATCCGAAGAACTGGAACTCAAGCCGAATGGCCCAAAGGAAATTGAAAAATTCGGGCATACATTCAAATTCGGAGAAGTGGAAGAAGGAGAAATATATGCGGATGCAGATGCTGAGAAGAAGAAGGAGGATAGGAAAACACTGGGAAAGATAGAAAAAGTGGAAGAGATAAAGGACAATACTGGGAAAATTACGTCTAAAAAGATAAAAGTTACATGGCTTCCCTCTTTCAATCTTGTGGAAGACAAACAAGCCTTTCATCAGGCATTATCCAGCAGTTCTGTTCTCTACAAGCAGGCAATCAAGAGTGTCCTCGCGAAATTGAACCTGCTTCCCCCCTCGGCAGCTATGGCAGGTATCTATACGATGGTGGACAGAAGCCGCGGCGTGTGGAAAGCTCCGGCAAATGTGACACTGAACTATGTAAACAGCCCGGCAGAAGACATTGATGATGAAGGACAGGCCGGCCTGAACGCCCCGATGAACGGAAAGGCCGTTAATGTAATCCGTCCTTTCCGTGGCGAAGGCATAAAGGTGTGGGGAGCACGCACACTGGACGGAAACTCTCTGGACTGGCGATACATCAACGTGCGCCGCACGATGCTCTTCCTCGAAGAATCTATAAGAAACGCCGCACGCGCTTACGTGTTCGAACCGAACGATGCGGGTACCTGGATTAACATGAAGTGCATGATAGAGAACTTCCTGCGCAGCGTGTGGAAACGCGGCGGACTGGCAGGCGCCACCCCCGAAGATGCTTTTGAGGTACACATCGGACTGGGTGACACCATGACCGGCGATGACATACTGGAGGGCATCATGCGCATCACGGTACTGGTAGCCATCACGCATCCGGCAGAGTTCATCGAAATAACCTTCCAGCAGCAGATGCAGAAGAGCTGATAACCTATTGTTAAACTAAAATATCAAAAGACCATGGGAGAATACAAAACCCCGGGCGTTTACATCAAAGAGAAGAACGCCTTCGGCAACTCGGTAGTAGAAGCCGAAACCGCCATTCCCGTCTTTATCGGTCTGACCGAAAAGGCTGAAAACGGGACGGAACAGGTGTTGATGAAGCCGATGAAAATTTCATCGATGACGGAGTATTTCAAGTATTTCGGAGGTGCGCCAAAGCCGAAGTTCACACTGTCGGTTGAGCCCGGAATCTTTAAAGATGACGCCCAAACTTTATCGGTCTACAACAAAGACCAGAAGGTCAGTCTGAAAGCCGTACTGCAAGGGAACTTGTACACTCTGTACTATAACCTCATCCTGTTCTTCGCCAATGGCGGAGGCACTTGCTACATCCTATCCGTCGGCAACTATGAAACGACGCTCAAGGAGGCCTATACAGAGCTGAATAAGGATATCATCTTTTCCAATCTGAAGAAAGTGCAGGAAATCACCATGCTGGTCATTCCCGAAGCAGTGAATGCGGACAGCTGCACGAATATCTACATTGATATGCTGGCGCATTGTGAGAACATGAACCGTTTTGCCATTCTGGATATCCCGTCACCCGGCAAAGGAGCGGTTGATGAGTTCCGTAACGACATCGGCGGCAACCACCTCTCGTATGCGGCGGCTTATTATCCCTGGCTGGAAACATCCGTGCTGTCCGACAATGACATTACGGAAGAGACGATGTGCTGGGACCAGAACACGAACTGGAATGCCATCGTTGACAAGAAAGGACTGAAGGAAAGCGAGACAAGCCCTATTGTCAAGTACATCAATGCTACTTTTGATAAAATCGAGCAAGAAACGGATGAGGCGAAAAAGGCGGAAATGCAAGAGGCAGGCCGTAAGGAGATGCACAATGCCATGATGCAGAACCTTCCGGAATACAAGCTGCTTGCACAGAAAATCAAGAACTTCCTGAACCATCTGCCCCCTTCGGCAGCGATGGCGGGCATCTATACCATGACCGACAACACCCGCGGCGTATGGAAAGCTCCGGCAAATGTATCCGTCAACTATGTGAACAAGCCTTCGGAAGTGATAGACAACAAGGCGCAGGAAGACCTGAACATGCCGATGAACGGAAAAGCGGTCAATGCCATCCGCACCTTCCCCGGCGAGGGCATCAAGGTATGGGGAGCACGCACACTGAACGGCAATTCGCAGGACTGGCGCTACATCAACGTGCGGCGCACGATGAGTTTCCTTGAACTGTCGGTAAAGAACGCCGCTCGTGCCTACGTGTTCGAACCGAACGACGCAAGTACCTGGATCAACATGAAATGTATGATAGAGAACTTCCTGCGCAGCGTGTGGAAACGTGGCGGACTGGCAGGTGCTACCCCCGAAGACGCCTACGAGGTGCACGTGGGACTAGGTGACACCATGACGGCCGAGGATATTCTGGAAGGCATCATGCGCATCACGGTGCTGGTAGCCATCAGCCGTCCGGCAGAGTTCATCGAAATCACGTTCCAGCAGCAAATGCAGAAGAGCTAAGGCTGCAAAATTTAAATAAAGAATAGAATATAAACTTTTTAAAATTTAAATAGTATGGCAGAAGATGGATCAACCCAGAGTAAGGATACACAAGCATGGCCGTTGCCAAGTTTTTATTTTTCAGTCAATGCAGGTGATCGGAAAGTAATCTCATGCAGTGAGGTTTCAGGTCTTGATGCAGAATATGAAGAAATAAGTTATAGGGCTGGAGACAGTAAGTCTTTTAACAAATTGAAAATGCCCGGATTGCGCAAGTCCGGCGATGTGACGCTTAAAAAAGGGATTTTCAATGGTGATTCGACGATGTGGGACTGGCTGAACGACACCAAGATGAACACTACTAAGCGCCAGACAGTTACGATAAGTCTGCTGGATGAAGATGGAAAACCTGCGCAGACCTGGGAAGTGGCAAACGCATGGCCGAAAAAAATAACAGTGGAAGGCTTCAAGTCTGACGCTACCACTCCGGCGATAGAGACACTGGTACTGGCAAACGAAGGTGTGACGTTGAAGGGTAAATAGTCCATGGAAAAGCCCTCCACATCACAGCCTGCCATGAGATGGACGCCTCCTGTATCCTTCTATTTCAAGGTCGTATTCCAGAAGATGAACCATCCTACTTTTGAAGCCTCGTTTTTGGAAGTCAGCGGTCTGTCATGGGATATGGGTAAAAAGGCGTATCGTGGAAACGATGGCAGTTTTCAAGTGGTACCTACAGGATTGACTTACACGAATGTCGTGCTGAAACGTCCTGTGGGACCGTTGTCCGGTTCACTTGCAAAATGGATCAAGGACTGCCAAGACTTCATGCTTAATGCCCGGAAGAAAAAGGATATGAAAGCTGTTCCTACTTATGATGTGGTCATTCATTTGCTGGACGAGGACTCTAATCCTAAAGCCTCGTGGCAATGCCTTAAAGCTTATCCTATGAAATGGAGCTTGGGAACCTTCGATTCCGGCAAAAGTGAACTGGCTACGGAAACTTTAGAATTGGCATACGCCTATATGGAAAGAGTAAAATAGCATACTTATGCCGGTAGTAATCAAGGAAATGCGCATCCGCACCGTGGTGGAGAAACGAATCGTCACGGAAACGGAAGTATCGGATGAAATCATCCGCAAGATAGAGAGCCGCGTGCTGGACAGGCTGTCCGAGGAGAGCCTCACCGGGCAGCCTGCCGGACGGCGGCAAACGAAGAGAAGAAACGAAAGATAAGACAGAAGCGATATGGGAAAGATGAAAATAACCGCCTATACGGATGACAGTTTCAACAGCGTGTACAAACCTGCCCTGGAACTGCCCATCAACCCGGAGAAGGTGAAGCTCGGCAAGGGAATCCGCTATGCGGAAGACAAGCAGCTGGGCAGCCTGAACGGGTCCAACGTGTATGTGCGCTATCAGCCCGAAACGCTTCATTTCGAGTGTATGCTCGATATGACCAACGCCATGGAGGACGATGACGAGAAGAAACCCGTACACGCCATGGTGGATGAGATTGAGGCAAGGCTCTACGACTACAACACCGAGGGACACCGCCCCTCGTTCGTCAAGGTGGAGTACGGCGACATCACCTTCTTCGGCCAGCTGAAGACACTGGACACGGAATATACCCTGTTCGATGCCGAAGGACTGCCGCTGCGTGCCGAGCTGAAAGTCACGCTGACGGGCTATTGCAGCCAGAAGGAAGAGAAGAAGCACTTCTCCAAACGCTCGCCTGACGTGTCACGGCTGGTCACCCTGAAAGAGGGACAGACACTCGCCTCCCTCTGTTATGAGATATATGGCGACGCGCTCCTGGTGGGGCAAGTCGCACGATTTAACAACCTCAACGGCTACAGGAGCATACCGGCAGGTACGCAACTGCTGATGCCGATGCTAAAAAAAGAATAAGATTATGGCAGATTCGCCTTCCATATATAAAGACCGGGTATTGTCTTGCTCCGTTTATTGCAACGGCAGCAAGCTACCAGACACCTTCTCATTGGTGTCCGCCAAGGTGCGGCTCGAACTGAACCGCATTGGCAAAGCCACATTGAAATTCAATGCGGGGAACATGGACAAACAGACCTTCGACGAGAGCGACGACACGCTGTTCAAGCCGGGCAACAGCCTCCGTCTGGATGCCGGCGGCATTGACAAGCAGGAAACGCTGTTCGAGGGCTGTATCATCGGGCTGCGCATCCTCACCGGGAAAGACTTACGTTCCTACATGGTGGTGGAGTGTCGCGACAACGCCTATCCTGCCACGCAGGGACGCAAGAACCGCATCTTCGAAAAGAAGAAAGACAGTGACATCATCAAGGAAGTGCTGAAAGATTATGGTGGCGTGGAAGTGGATGCCACGCCCTACCAACACCCCACGCTGGTGCAGTATTATTGCTCCGACTGGGACTTTGCCCTCTCCCGTGCCGATGCCAACGGCCTGTTCGTCTGCACGGACGGCAGCAAGATAAAGGTGAAGAAACCCGAAGTGGGAGGCTCACCCGTTCATACCGTCACTTTCGGCACGGACATCGTCTCTTTCGACCTCGAACTCTCGTCGGACGACCAGTTCACGCAATACGAAGCCGTTTCTTGGAGTCCGAAGACCCAGCAGGCGGTGAAAGTGTCCGCCTCCTCCCCTTCGCTCAACAAGCAGGGCGACCTGCAACCCAAGAGCATCGCCTCCGGCGACAGCCTGCTGCTACAGACCGATGCGCCGACCGATGAGAAAGCATTGAAGCAATGGGCGGACGGCATGGCACTGAGGGCAGGACTGGCACGCTATCAAGGCTCCGTCAGCTTCTACGGCTCTGCCAAGGTGAAGCCCGGATGCCTCATCGAACTGAAAGGACTGGGCAAGCGGTTCAACGGCAACCTGTTCGTAGGTTCGGTGACGCATACCCTCGAAAACAACGAGTGGCTCACCGAAGCAGGCGCGGGCATTTCTGCATCACCGACGAGCCGGATGTAGTGAGTCCTTCCGCCTCCGGCTTCCTGCCCGGCCTGCAGGGACTTCATGCGGCAGTGGTGAAGAAACTGGACGGTGACCCCTTGAACGAACAGCGCATACAGGTGGAACTGCCGTGGATGGACGGACAGAGCAAGCTGCTCTGGGCACGCCTCTCCACACTGTACGCCACCGGCGGCATGGGTTCCTTCTTCCTGCCCGAACCGGGTGACGAGGTCATCATCGGCTTCATGAACCAGGACCCCGTCCACCCCGTGATACTCGGCTCGCTGTATGGCGAGAAGCACAAGCCGCCCTACGAGTACGAGGCGAAGAACAACACGAAAGCCATCGTCACACGCGAGAAGATGCGCATCGAGTTTGACGAGGAGAAGAAAATCATAACGGTGTCCACCCCCGGAAAGAACACGGTGGAGCTGAGCGACGACGGGAAGCACATCAAGCTGACCGACCCGAACAAGAACGAAATAACGATGGACAAGAACGGCATCACGCTCTCGTCCGCCAAAGATATTACGCTGAAAGCCAAAGGCGGCATCACGATGGATGCCACGATGAAAATCAGCGGAACCGCCAAGCAGGACATCAGTTTGGAAGGGCTGAACGTAAAGGTGCAGGCGAAAATCGGAGCCACCGTCAAGGGCAACGCCACGGCGGAACTCTCGGCAAGCGGCCAGACCACCGTAAAAGGTGCGATGGTAATGATTAATTAAAAAATAAAAAATTATGCCTCCAGCAGCAAGAATAACCGATATGCACACCTGCCCCATGCAGACTCCGGCGTTTCCCGCGCCGATTCCTCATGTGGGTGGCCCGGTAGTGGGTCCCAGTGTGCCCAATGTATTGATAGGGAAACTACCGGCAGCGGTAGTGGGTGAT
>ENA-ORRE01000448-ORRE01000448.1-human-gut-metagenome-genome-assembly--contig:-NODE-448-length-32052-cov-38.305122_pt1 | contig 32052 bp, 27 predicted proteins | sample MGYA00242171_ERZ509126 | MGnify/ENA primary metagenome ERZ509126 (study PRJEB26280, sample SAMEA2338648) | human gut metagenome | biome: human gut; feature: human-associated habitat; material: faeces... | reverse complement strand
ACCGGAGTAATCCGGCCTTAAATACTCTGAGCATGGCGTAAAGTGTGTGCAAAGGTGCGACATAATATCTAATAAAAGACTTCCCCTATATTTATCGGGTGAGTCCTCACGGCTTCCCCCACACAGGAGAGCAGGGTGCAAAAAAACGCCGGTGCCCCTTTCGGAACACCGGCTAATCATCTTTTTATGTTATGAAAATTGAGAGAAAAGAAACTTCACAGTTTCCTTTTTTGTTTTACTAAACATAGATTTATATTATAGAAAGCATAGAAAAAATTCTTATTTCAGCAACACCGGACCTTGTTCCGGCGCAATCTTTGGCAGCGTATCGGTCTTTGCCGAGTCTACTTTTGCCACCGAAAGCCCTTTCTGCGGACGTGCATATTCGGCCATATTCACTTCCGGCTGAGCCTGTTCCTCGTTGAAAGGCACCTGTATGGCGTTGCCCAAAGTGAGCATTATTGCCACCACTGCTGCCGCCTTGAACATCGGAGCCAGACGCTGACGCAGCGTTATCGTGCGTGCCTTCACCACCTCCGGCTCGTCAATCAGAGCCAATATCTTATCATCGAAATCGCTGTCCAAGACTTCCTCAGACTTTGAAACAGCCTGATACACGAAGATGTCGCGATAAGGAAGCAGACTGGCGGGTATGTCCTTTTGGCTGAAGAAAGCACGCAGGATATTCTCCTCCTCAAGAGAAGTCTCTCCGCTCCAGTAGCGTTCCAAAAGCTGTTCGATATATTTATAATCCATATTGCTCTAATTTCTGATACTTTAGCTTTATCGCCTGACGCGCTCGGAAGATGTTCACTTTCACCTGTTCCTCGCTGATGTCAAGTATTTCGGATATTTCCTTATATTGTTTTCCCTCAAAATCCCTTAGTTGCAAGCAACTCCGCTGTTTCTCAGGAAGCATATTCACAAGTTGTCTGACGAGTGCAATCTTGTCGTTGCGTATCGCCTGCTCGTATGGAGTAGATGATGCTTCGCGGATATTTGCCGTGCCTTCGTCTATGGTCTCATGGCCATTGCCTTTCCGTTTGTTCCGGTCGAGAGCCAAATTGCGGCATATCGTAAGGCTGAATGCCTCTATCGAGTCGATATTCTGCCAACTGTCGCGGCGATTCCAAATTTTTATCAGGGTGTCCTGAACGACATCTTCCGCCTCTTCGTGATTCAGAGTGATACGAAGAGCCAGTCGATAGAGCACGTTTTTCAACGGCAACACATCGTTTCGGAAACTGATATTATTCATCTGCTCTATTTAAATGACGATTAAGGGGCATTGAAAGTTACACGGATACGGATTTTTTTTGAAAGTTTTTTCGCGCCATCAGGCCTTCTACTCTCGTAACCCGCTGTTTTACCGAACATTACGTCTTTTCGCAATGCCATCATAAATAATAGAAAAAAGTTATTTCCTACTATATATTTACATTTCCCGAGACGTATCGGCGGACGGCGTTGCGGATGGAACGGAGACCGAATTGCCCTGTCTGAATGTTGTCGGTAGCCATCCAAACATATTCCAACGCATCATCCATTGCCTTCACTTGCTGCGTGTCCGCCACTTCGCAATGATAGAAAATATCGAGAGTGGGGATGTTGAACCCGCTATACAGATACTTGTTCGGCTCGCTAAAGAGATATTCTGCGCGCGTTACGTCAAGCCCTGTCTCCTCTTTCACCTCGCGGATGATGGCTTCTTCGGCGGTCTCGGCAATATCGCAAAAGCCTCCCGGCAGGTCGAGCGTTCCCTTTCCGGGATCTTTCTTGCGTGTCAGGACAAGCAGTTCGCCCTTCTCGTTCGTAATAAATGCCGCCACGGCACTGCTCGGGTTAAGGAAGTACTCAAAGCCACAGTTCTCGCAATGCTTGCTTTTCTCGTCCTGAATCTCAAAATGTGAACTGCCGCAAACAGGGCAGTACCTGAATTTTTCTAATGGATGCATACTCTATTGTGTTTAATATTTAGTGCTTAACGCTTATGAACAGAAGCCTGATGTTCAAATATAAAGTGCTTAAAACCTTACAGTTAGACTCCGATTCACTTCTCCCAGTTGTCTGTCCTGAACGGGAACAGCGGAAGAAAGGCGGCGTTTTTTACGTTACCCAACTTGAAATTGCGGAAGCAATAGCGCACAGCCACGGGCTTTTTCACCTGTGGACTGGTTATTATAATGCCTTTCGTCCAGTAATATATCGCCTTAGCTTCATGGAAAACGCGGTCTTCTCCGGCCACCTCAAAGCCCTGAATGTCTTCATATCGCGATATGGCACCGTAGTCATTCTGCAGATGTACATAACAGGTATCGCCCGAAATAGTCAGGTCTTTGAACCTCGGACTGTCGCACATTATATCTTTCAATCCGTAATTCCGGTTCAGGGCAATGTTTGCCAGACGCTCTCCCACCTGACGTTTCTGGCACGGATGAATCTGTTGCGTCTCGTAAGGATAAGCCAAATCGTTTGTACAAACCAAGTCGCTGTTAGGTATCAGCGTCATGGCGCGGAACTGTTGCTCGCGCAATAGTGCCCCGTCTGTGGCATCAACGTCGTTACTATAATAATAAGGTGCAATCTGAACGAAGTAGAAAGGAATCTCCCCAAGCCCGAACTGCTGCCTCCATTGTTCCACAAGCAGCTTCAAACGCTCTGAATAACGGTTGCCGGGATCACCCACATTAGAGCATCCTTGATAATAAATAATGCCTTTCACCGTATAGTTAAGTATCGGATTGAATGTTCCGTTGCCCCATAACAGCGGCCGGTGATAGTCCCAAGAGTACTTCTTCACCATCTGAGCAGAGTCCAACGGCTCATCGGTGAACTTCTCAAGATTCTCTTTTGTGAGCCAGCTTTCCACGCGTGTGCCGCCCTTATTGGCCTCAATGAGTCCTATCGGAATATCGAGAGCCGTGTGAAGAAGCCTTCCGAAGAAGTAACCTGTGGCAGATGCCGCGCTGACGGTGTTCATGTTGATTTCTTTCCATTCGCATTTCGCATCGTCAAGCGGTGTCATCGACATCACGCTCGGTATCTTGACGTAATGCACTCCGCGGTGATTACGGGCATCGACAAGTACTTCGTTATATCCTTCTACCGGACAATTACCGAATCCGCGCACCGGCATCTCCATATTACTCTGCCCCGCACACACCCATACTTCGCCCGAAAGGACGCCATTCAACGTCACCACGCCGTCGCCGTCATCAAACGATATGGTATGCGGAGTGTAGCTTGCGGCCGGCGTTTCCACCTTTACGAGCCATCTGCCGTCCTTTCCCGCCTTTGCCGTATAGGTCTTTTCCGACCACGAAACGGCCACTTTCACGGTCTTGCCCTTGTCCGACCATCCCCATAAACGGGCATCGGAACATTGCTGCAGAACCATATTATCAGCAATAAGATGGGGTAATTTCACTTTAGCCTCGGCACTCGCAACAGTTGTTAATATGATTGCCGAAATCATTAAAAATCGTTTATACATGGGCTGTATGCTTTATTTCGACTGCAATATTACGAAAAAATGTTTATCTTTGCAACATATCAAACTAAAAAGCACCATAAAAAAGCATTGATTATGAAACTTAGACACCTTATTATATTAATTGTATCAATAGTTATCTGTATGCCGGCGACGGCACAGAAGATATTCGATATGGACCTGTATCAGGGCAAACCGGGCGTGAAAAGCAGCGACAAAACGGATACGGCGCGCGTCCGTGTCTACCTGCCCGAGGCCAAACTGGCTACCGGAAGGGCTATCGTGATATGCCCGGGTGGCGGCTATGAGCATCTCGCAATGAAGAAAGAGGGCTACGACTGGGGCGAATACTTCATGAACAAGGGCATTGCCGCCGTTGTATTGAAGTACCGTATGCCGAACGGGAAGCCGGAAGTGCCCATCTCTGATGCCGAGGCTGCGATCCGACTTGTACGCATGAACGCTCAGGGGTGGCACATAGAAAACAACAATGTGGGCATCATGGGATTCTCGGCAGGCGGGCATCTCGCCTCAACAATAGCCACGAAGTCGAAAGGCGACGCTGCCCCCAACTTCCAGATACTGTTCTATCCCGTGATAACGATGATGGAAGGGTTCACTCACGAAGGCTCACGCAAGAACCTGCTTGGCAACAAACCGAGCAAGAAAGAGGAGCGTCTGTACAGCAGCGATATGCACGTGAGTCGCAACACTCCTCGCGCTTTCATCGCTCTCAGCGACGACGACCGTGCCGTTCCGCCTGCAAACGGAGTGGGATATTACATGGATCTCTACCGCAACGACGTGCCGGCGAGCCTTTACGTCTATCCTACGGGAGGCCACGGATGGGGTTCTAACATGGGATTCAAGCACCACTTGGAGATGCAACTCAACCTTGAGGCGTGGCTTGGCAGTTTCTAAGACACTGAAAGGAGACAGGAGACAGAAGTTCTGGAGTTCAGACAATACCCTAATTTACATAAACAGCGAGGGCTTCCCTATTTGGAAAGCCCTCGTTTTTTTATTATAGTTTATGAGATATTCTAATTATTGGCAGCTCATATTTATTGCTTTTTGTCTGTGGCCGCAACAGGTTAACGCCACTACATCAGCCCTTATGACCCTTTATGTTGCCATTGTCTGAACTCCAGGACTCCTGTCTACTGTCTCCTAAAAGACTACTTCTTCGGCCTTCTGCGTGCCCATCCCTCTTCAGAGAAGTCAGGTTCTTCGCCCACAAGCTCTATTGTGTCGCCTTGAAAGAACTGTTTCCAATCGTCTTTCCGCCCACTTTCCTTGCGCACGTTGCCCTTACGCTTGCCACGTCCGTTGTCGTCGGCGGATGGTTTACGCTTCGATTTCTTCTCAAAGCGGTCAAAATTGCCCGTTTCATCGGCGTTTCTACCGGCACGCGAGCCACGATCGCCCTGTCGCTTGCCCTTTCCTCCACCTCGTTTCGCATCATCTTCCGCGTCATTACAGCGCACCTTGCGGCCTTTATACACAGTTCCATCGAGCGCACGCATCACCTTCTGCGCATCGCCTTCGGGCACTTCGATATATGAAATGGTGCTCAACAGGTCGATATGTCCCACCTCCTGACGGCCATGCACATGACGGTTGATATACTGCATCACCTCGCCGGGATAGAAGCCGTCGGCCTTTCCGAGATTGATGAACAAGCGTTTGAAGCCCTCTTCGGGTTTGCGTGCGCCACCGTTGCGGCCTCCCTCGCGCCGTTTTCCGCGCTCCCCGCGACGTCCGTCACTGCCACGCTCTTTCTTCACCACGCCAATCTCCGGTGCATCGGCATAATACGAAAGGAACTTTCCAAACTCCAGACTGACGATTTTCTTTATCACGTCCTCCTTGTCGATGTATTCAAAATAGCGGCTGATATCGTCCATGAACGGAGCAATCTGTTCCTCATCAACGTCGGTCTTCAATATCTGATCCATCACCTTGAAGAGCTGCTTCTTGCAAATCTCCTGCGGTTCCGGTATCTTTCCCTCCACAAACTGCTTGCCGATGGTCTTCTCCACGGCCCGAATCTTATGACGCTCACGGGTGTGTACGATTGCAATCGACGTACCTTTCTTTCCCGCGCGGCCCGTTCTGCCGCTTCTATGGGTGTAGCTCTCTATGTCATCCGGCATACCGTAGTTTATCACGTGCGTCAAATCGTCCACGTCGAGACCGCGCGCAGCCACGTCGGTAGCCACGAGCAACTGCGTGAGATGCTGGCGGAACTTCTGCATCGTGAGGTCGCGCTGCTGCTGCGACAGGTCGCCGTGCAGGCTCTCTGCGTTGTAGCCGTCCTTTATCAGCTTGTCGGCAATCTCCTGGGTCTCCACCTTCGTGCGGCAGAAAACAATCGCGAAGATGCGCGGATTATAGTCTACGATGCGTTTCAATGCGAGGTATTTGTCCTTCGCGTTCACCATATAATATATGTGGTTCACGTTTTCCGCGCCCTCGTTGCGGCTTCCCACCACAATTTCCTTATAGTCATGCAGATAGCTCTTGGCTATTTTCTCAATCTCCTTGCTCATCGTTGCCGAGAACAGCAGCGTGTTACGGTCTTCCGGCACGCCCGCCAAAATCTCGTCGATGCTCTCAGAGAATCCCATGTTCAGCATCTCGTCGGCCTCGTCCAGCACTACGTTGTTCACCTCGTCAAGGTTGGCTTTCTTCCTGTTCATCAAGTCGATGAGTCGTCCCGGAGTGGCAACGATAATCTGCGCCCCGTGTCTCAACGCACGGATCTGCGTCTCGATAGACGTACCGCCATACACCGGCACCACATTGATACCTTTTATATACTTGCTGAAATCGTTCAGGTCATCGGCGATTTGCAGGCACAGCTCGCGCGTCGGACTGAGCACAAGTGCCTGTGTGGCCCTGTTCGTCGGGTCTATACGTTGCAAGATGGGAATACCAAACGCAGCCGTCTTGCCCGTACCGGTCTGTGCCAGTGCGATAACATCGTTTCTATTGCCAAGCAAATAAGGGATAACCTCCTCCTGAACGGGCATCGGCTGTTCAAAGCCGAGTTCCTCGATAGCGCGGCGAATATCCTCGCTCACGCCCAATTCTTCAAATGTCTTCAATTCAAAAATCCTTCTTATATTGTTTCAAAATAGCCACAACCTATCTTTACCCATATCAGACCAGTTAGGGCTTATCGGCTGCAAAGGTAGTGAAAATAAACGAGTTGCAAGGTTTTTTGCCATGATTATTTTGTCAATCGGGGGCAAAGGAGTATCTTTGTATGCCCCTTTGGGGGCAAGGAGACAGGAGACAGGAGTTCTGGAGTTCAGACAAATGCCTTTTTGGGGTGAAGGACTTTAGTGGTTAGAGATGTGTCTTATAACTCCCTATTACTCCCTATAACTTCCCATAACTCCCTCCAAGAAAGACTATTGTCTGAACTCCAGAACTCCTGTCTCCTGTCTCCTTGCCCTAAGGGCCAAAACTTAACATTATGAAGATAGCAATTTACTGTTCGGCGAATGATAATATCGACCCGGATTTCTTCCGCATGACCGAAGACTTGGGCCGATGGATTGGTGAAAACGGGCACAACGTAGTGTTCGGAGGGTGTAACATGGGACTCATGGAGTGTGTAGCAAAGGCGGCGCACGAGGCGGGCGGCATGACCATCGGCATCGTCCCGTCGCTCATTGAGGAACGGGGACGACAGTCGAACCACGTCGACGTGTGCATACCGTGCGACAACCTGAGCGACCGCAAGGCGCTGTTCATGCAGCAAAGCGATGTCCACGTGGTACTGCCCGGCGGCATCGGCAGCCTCGACGAGCTGTTCACCGTAGCGGCATCGGCCACTATCGGATATCACAGCAAGCCCACAATATTATATAACATGAAGGGATTTTGGGATTCGCTCATTGCCCTGCTCGACGATTTGCAGCAGAAGGGTATGATACGTGGCCGTTGGCGCAATGTCATCAGGGTGGCAAACGACTTCGAGGAACTGAAAAAGGAGTTGGAAGCCCCCCTCTAATCCCCCCAGGGGGGAAGAACCAACAGGCTGAAATAGTATAAAGGAGGAAAGAGATGGGGACTGCCATTACTATTTTAGTATTTGATTCTTAATTCTTGATTTTTGATTCTTCATTCTTCATTCTTCATTTTCTACGCTGTCAAAAATCTTTACAAAACACCGCTGAAAAGTCGCTGTATTTTCGCTGAAATCTTCCTCGGCTGAAAATATCGCAAAATACGGCATTTTAGGTGTTTTTCGCCTAATCTCTTGATAATCAAAGACTTATGTGATTTTTATTCAAAATCAGCCGTTTTAGAGCGTGTTTTAGCCCCCATAAAATTGCAACGGAGGCTCCGTTAGACGCCAACGGAGCCACTTTTGGCCTTCAAAACCTATCCCGTTGCAGTCCAAAACGGCCTAAAACGCACTCCAAAAGTGCCACTTTTGAAAGCTAACAAACGTTAAATCGAACAAAAACGGCATTTTTCCGCATTTCGGCGGACAGCAAAATTTCACGAAAAAACGCTCTGATTTTCTCTAACGGAGGCCGTTTTAGAAAATCAGAGCGTGATTTTTTGAGTTTTGCCACTCAGTTTTTGCAGTCGAAAAACGGCAAAAATGAGTAACGGGACCAATATTTAACAAAAGTTGACAGAAATAAAACGAGAGTAAAATTGTAAGGTCTTTTTACCGAATCCTGTCAAAACCGACTGTCTAACCGAGGCTAAGGAAGCCTTACTTAATATACCTCACTCCAGCGGTATCGATATCCCCTACCCCACGTTTCGTCTTCTCAAGACTGCGTAGCGTACCGCTCAGTTCGATGTCGCCAACGCCATAAAGGTCGCAGATGACTGTTCCGCAGTTCTCCATCTTCAAATCTATGTCGCCGACACCATGCAAGTCGACCGTAGTCCGCTCCACGTCAAACTGCTTCATATCTATATCGCCCGTACCGTTCAGCGAGATGCTCGACCTGCGACACGCCAAATTATCGATATCGATGTCGCCCGTACCCTTCAAACGCACGTCGATGTTCTCGCACACCACACCTTTCATACTAACATCGCCCGTACCGCTGACCCATACTTTCAGCGAGTCGGCATCGAGACGGCGTTCCACATTGAAGTCGCCGCAGCCATTGACAACCACGCTGTTGAGGGTCGGCGAAACGATGTAGAGGTCAACGCTCCTGTTTATCACATTTTTCATAAGGCCCGCATTCTCCCAATCTATCACCAGTTCGCCGTTGCGCACGAATGTCTTCACGTTCTTCACCGCATTCTCACGCCCCACGACGATGACCGAAGTGGTGTCGCCCTGTCGGAAGTAGACATCAGCCGCGCCTTTAATGCGGATACCCGCGAACGGCTCCACGGTGCGTTTCTCCTTCATTTTCGGACTGTTGTCTCTTTTCATACTGGTGATATCCGAACATGAGCAGAGAATTCCCACCACAGTAAATGCTGCAAACAGCAGCGCAATCTTTCTTTTCTTCATAATTAATATTTAATTTATGGCCCCCCTCTAATCCCCCCAAGGGGGGAAGAAAGGAGACTGGAGACAGGAGTTCTGGAGTTCAGACATTAGCCTTTGTAGGTATTCTCTTACCTCTAACTCCTCACCTCTTACCTCTTGAGGCTCTCCCCCTTGGGGGAGTCGGAGGGGGCCGTGATTTTATTAATTAGACGTAATTCGGTTGAAAAAAGTTGCATCCGGGACTAAAAAAAGGAGATATACCATCACTGGCACATCTCCTCACGTTTTTGGTAAGTATGCAATTTTAATAAAGTTGCCTTGTCCAAGAAGCCGGTTTGAGTGTTCCGGCAACACCGTTGGTTACAACATCGACCGGATTTCGGCATCGAGGTCCTTTATCTGGACATCGCGCTTGCTCAGGACATTGTCCTTGCCGATGAGGAAGAACGTCGGGATGCTCTGCACGTTGTAGTTGGCCGCGTTCTTCGAGTTAACGCCGTCGGGGTCGTAGACGCTTATCCACGGCAGGTGTTCCGTCTGCGTTTTCCAGAAGTGCTCATTGGGGTCGAGCGACACCTGATATATCTCAAAACCTTGCGCGTGATACTTATTATATAGTTCACGCAGCATCATGATGCGCTTCATCGACTCTTCGCCGACGCTGAACACGTGGAAGTCGAGCAACACCACCTTGCCCTTCAATTCTGTAAGATGGCGCATCTTGCCGTGATTGTCCATGAGTGGCACGTCGATAAGGTTTATGTCGCTCACCTTAGACGCATCAATGGCCATTCCCTGCTGCCGGCTTCGCACGATGCGCTGGTCCTTCATGCCCTGGATTGCGATGTTGTGAAGATTCTCGCCACGCTCCGAATTAGGATAGAACGTGTCCCAGCTCGTTGCCACGGCACCGTAGACCTTGATGTCTTTCTCGTTGGTGCGCGGGTTGAAGATGAGTTGTGCGGTGTTGTTCACCACGATATACTGAAACAGGGCGAAGTAAGCGTAAGCCTTCATCGGCTCTTTGTAGATATAATTGCGCTCCACATCGTTCTTGTAAGCGTCCACGAGAGCATTTATCACGGTCATGGCCGAATCCACATTTATATTCGGATTGCTTGCCACGGCCTGACAGCGGCTCTGCAAGTCTATCTGCTTCAGGGCGAGTTCCTTAATCTTCTCGTTCTCGTAAGAGCCTTTCACATCGTAGTCGGTGGCCATCATCGGATAGCTTGCCTTCACGTTTACGGTCTCGGTAGAGTCTATCGCGATGTTGATTATCTGCCCCGCTATGCGCAGCCGGTAGAACTCCGGATTGTCCATTGCATCGCCTTTGAATGCAAAAGCGCCGTTTTCATCGAGCTTCACCGAATCAATCACGGAGAAGCCCTCCAGTCCGTTGTGCTCGAAATAGAGCATCGAGTCCTTTGCATTGGCTATCGAACCGTTCACCTGGAACTTTCCCTTGCCACACGAAGCCATGCCGCACAGCGTAAGAACTACTGCGAAGGCAGAGGCAAATCTTGTTACTATCTTTCTCATTTTCCGGTTTTTAATCGTCGTTTATTCTTGTTTTCTGCGCACAAAGGTAATGCAAATTGGGCGTAGCGCAAAACAAAATCAATTGTTTTTTATACCAAACGATTTTTTATCGCCGCCATAAAAACACTTTAAACGGATAGTGGCAACTGATTCTTTACAAGTCGCCAATAATCTCCTTTATGCGCTATCAATTCCAAATGGTTACCCACTTTGATGTCTTTTATAGACATTCCTAACCGATTTAAATCTGATATGCTATGAAGATATTTCAAAGGAATTCTTTTACCGTATGATTTTGCAATCATACGGATACAAGTGAGTCCACAATCAGAATGTTCTATTTGCCTAAAACATTTAAACATACGAGCAATTTATATATTTACATGACACTTGTCTTCACACCGTTATGTCCTTGGAAATAGGTATTGGTGTCAACTTTCTTGCCATAACTGAATGTGTAAGTGAGACCGATAGAGAACCGTCTTCCTGTTTCGAAAGTGTTGTAATTAGTAGAAAAGTTTGGAGAAACATATTTTTCCCAACTCCTTGCCTTATTATTGAAGATGTCTTCAACCATAAATAAAAGGTGAAGATTCTTATGTCCGTATGTTATTTGCCCCTTCCAGGCATCATGTTGCCAGGAACTTGCCATACCGGATGACGATATATCCCTGAGCGGACCTTCATATTCAAGACTGAAATTGACATCCCCTAATGTATAATCTGCACTTCCTGTCAATCTGAAACAATCGTAAGTCTTTCCGTATTCGCCACGTTGCTTGTAGAAAAACCAATTCGGTTCCAGACTGACACTAAGACTATTGTCAAAAAACGAACCGCTTATACTAAAGTTTGACATTATCATATCAGACGGTTTGGCGTTTATAATCTCTTTAACAACCCCACCCTTTTGAGCGTCAGCCACCGTATATATGTTGATTCTTTCGTTATAATTCTTATAGAACCATGTGTCCCAGCAAAACGAAAGCCAATCGTTCGGCATGTATGTGGAGGCCAGATTGAGATTCCAAGAGGTCATGGTCTTTAGGTCGGGATTGCCCTTTGTCCATAAAAGCTCAGTGTTTTTAACCATTATAGGGTTTGATTCGCTTGCCGAAGGTGCCCACATATCCAACTTAATTCTACCGGAGAAACTTAACTTCTTGTTTGGATTCCAATTGATATACGTGTTTACTATAGGGCTTATGGTGTGTTCATGAACATCGTCAATCTGCCATAATGAGCCACCAAAACCCGGTGCAAGTATAAGGCTAAGGGCTTTGCTTGGTGTCCATCCAATCCTCAACAAGGTTGTAAACTCTTGCCGTGACTGTCGTTGTCGTTCGTTCACAGAGCCGCCATATAGGGTAGAAAACCAATCAGCCGTAGCATCAAACTTAAGTTGGAAAGACCATTTATCAGACATTACGAATGTTGGGACGATACTTATCTTACCGGAATGGACATCCTCATCGTTATCGTTATATATCGGAGAAGTATTGCCTATCTGTTCCCAGGAAGACGCTTTATTGTTTGCGTATGAATAAGTCCATGATGTGGTAAGGTGCCATTTGTCGGCAAGTCTGAAATAATATTTTCCCATAATCTCCGGTGACAAAGTCTTGGATGTGGCGTAGTTTGAAGAACTGGAAGACTCAAATAGATTGTCAGTCCAATTGTTTTCACTCGAAGAACCACTGCCCGGATTTTTATCTTTCACCAAAGAGAATGTATGCGAAATAGTCTTTTTGTCTGTCGTATATTTAGCATTTAAACCTAATTCCATTCTATTGGTTCTCTCATAACTGTGTTTTTGCTCTGTTCTTACGATTTCGTCATACTCTTCACCATCGTAAAATATGTCAGAATATTTTGTCTCTCCCGTCATGGTAGTGCGGTGGTCTCGGTAATATCTGTTTGTAAATATTACGCCATAGCTCATCTTTCCGTGAACCAACTTGGAAGCAATAGTTTGTGAACCATAATTCGGCATTTTCTGAAATACATCTGCTTTGGTCACACCGCCGTATTCGTATTTGGGCATTATAAAATCGATGACAACACGATTCCCTTCATATTTAGGCTCTTGTGGATTCTCTATATACTGCACGCGCTTAACGTCTTTTGGCCAAAACGTAGCGACATCTATCTTATCGGCTTTCTCTCCGTTCACGAATATCTGCACAACCTCCCCTGATGCGGTTACTATCTTGCCGTCTTTTTCTTTCACAAACGGCAGATGCATCATCTTTATCAACGATGACGGACTATTGGCAAGTTGCTTTTCCTTTTTGTTTGGAATGACATTTATAACTCCATTCTCTATCCATCCGCGCTTCGATTTCACAATAACCTCATCAAGCGATTGGGTTTTGAGTGAATCTTGGGCTATCACCTCTACGCTGCAATAGGCCAAGAAACATAATATGATATATAAATGGAACTTCATGATTATATCGATTTTGTGTTAACATAATGTTCAAATATATCTAATATAATGTTGTCCTTATCAATATCTGTATAATGAAATATACATTCTTTGTCATCCAAAGCTTCCATAGCTCTTTGTTTACAACCTCCACCACAAATCGGAGCAATCCTACATATCATACAAATATCTTTTGACATTTTCGAATTATTACGCAACGCCAATATTTCTTTATTATATTTTACAGTTCCATCTATTCCCAAATATCCATATCTCCATTTTGACAATTCCCCGCATTCTTTGATTTCGAACAATTAGAAGATGTATTTATACAATTACCACCATTTTTTGATCTCGTGCATTTGGATGCAATAGAATTCGTACAATCTCCCCCATTACCACCCATAAAATTCATATTTGTCGATAACAGTACAGATTCACACTCTCCCACGTTAGAGTCAATCGGAAGACTCTCTATAAACGCCGCAATTCTTTTTTGTTTAGACTCCATTTTGTTTCTTGTTTAAAAGTTATATTTATAAAATTATCAAAAGGTATTTATTTTGTTTTTACACAAAAACCTTACCAAATAATTACAAATATAACAATACTTCTATCGGCTACATAAACTACATCTTTGAATTTAACTATTTTTATTTTATATTTAAACTCGCGAACAACAGCAATAAGCAATAATATACTAATTCCGTTAAGAGATTTCAGGATTCTTACAAGCTGCAAAATGTAAGTTAAAAAGGTTAGTAATGGGTTAACAACCGATGAAACTTGATATTATGCCACCGTAAAAAATGGAAAACGGGAAAATATCGAGAACGCGAACCCAAAAGAATGCCACGCAAACAGCGTTCATCTTTATTAAAAATATGAAAATAACCGGCTGATTATTCGTTAATTACACGGGTTTTGAGTATCTTTGCCCGAATTTATTTCAGATGTAGATTAAAACAATAAAGAATTTAGATGAACGTAATTACGAAAACAGTTCAATTGCCAGATGGAAGAACCATCTCAATTGAGACCGGAAAAGTTGCAAAACAGACCGACGGCTCTGTTGTCCTGAGAATGGGCAACACCGTACTGCTCGCAACTGTTTGTGCAGCTAAGGACGCAGTTCCGGGAACAGATTTCATGCCTTTGCAGGTAGACTATCGTGAGCAATACGCAGCAGCGGGACGTTTCCCGGGCGGCTTCACAAAGCGTGAGGGCAAGGCCGGCGATAACGAAATTCTCACATCGCGCCTTGTTGACCGTGTGCTCCGTCCGCTCTTCCCGAGCAACTACCACGCCGAGGTGTTTGTGAATGTGATGCTTCTCTCAGCCGACGGAGTAGACCAGCCGGATGCATTGGCAGGTTTCGCAGCTTCGGCAGCGTTGGCTTGTTCAGATATTCCTTTCGAATGCCCGATTTCTGAGGTTCGCGTTGCCCGCGTAAACGGCGAGTATGTCGTTGACCCGACATTCGAGCAGATGGCCGAGGCAGACATGGACATCATGGTCGGTGCGTCTGCCGAGAACATCATGATGGTGGAAGGCGAGATGAAAGAGGTTTCAGAGCAGGACCTTCTGGGTGCACTCAAGGTGGCTATGGATGCCATCAAGCCTATGTGCGAGCTACAGGTTGAGTTGAGCAAGGAACTTGGCAAGGACGTGAAGCGCGAGTACGACCACGAGGTGAACGACGAGGAGCTTCGCGAACAGATAAACAAGGAGTGCTATCAGCCGGCTTACGACGTTACGAAGCAGGCTCTTGAAAAGCACGCCCGTGCTGAGGCTTTCGAGAAAATCCTCGCTGATTTCCTTGAGAAATACGACGCTGCGCACGCAGACCTGACAGAGGACGAGCTTGAGGAGAAGCACGCTATGGCCGCACGCTACTACCACGACGTGGAACGCGACGCCATGCGCCGTTGCATTCTCGATGAGGGCATACGTCTCGATGGCCGTAAGACCGATGAGATACGCCCGATTTGGTGCGAGGTAAGCCCGCTGCCGATGCCTCACGGAAGCTCTATCTTCACTCGTGGAGAGACTCAGTCGCTCTCAACCTGTACACTTGGTACGAAGCTCGACGAGAAAATGGTGGACGATGTGCTTGACAAGAGCTACCAGCGTTTCCTCCTTCACTATAACTTCCCACCGTTCTGCACTGGTGAGGCTAAGGCTCAGCGTGGCGTAGGACGTCGCGAAATAGGCCACGGACACCTTGCATGGCGCGGATTGAAGGGACAGATTCCTGAGGATTTCCCTTACACTGTGCGCCTCGTTTCGCAGATTTTGGAGTCTAACGGTTCGTCTTCAATGGCAACAGTGTGCGCTGGAACACTCGCACTCATGGATGCCGGCGTTCCGATGAAGAAGCCGGTATCGGGTATCGCAATGGGACTTATAAAGAATCCGGGCGAAGAGAAGTATGCCGTTCTTAGCGACATCCTCGGCGATGAGGACCACTTGGGCGACATGGACTTCAAGACTACGGGTACGAAAGACGGTCTGACTGCAACACAGATGGATATCAAGTGCGACGGTCTGAGCTTCGACATCCTTGAGAAGGCACTCATGCAGGCTAAGGCCGGACGTGAGCACATCCTCGGAAAGATAACAGAAACCATCGCAGAACCACGTGCAGACTTCAAGCCGCAGGTACCGCGCATCGAGCAGATTGAGATTCCTAAGGAATTCATCGGTGCTGTCATTGGCCCGGGCGGTAAGATTATCCAGCAGATGCAGGAGGAGACCGGCACCACAATCACTATCGACGAGGTCGACGGTGTGGGCAAGGTTCAGGTGTCAGCACCTAACAAGCAGAGCATCGATGCTGCAATGGCAAAGATTAAGGGTATCGTAGCCATACCGGAAGTTGGTGAGGTTTACGAGGGAACTATCCGCTCGATAATGCCTTACGGTTGCTTCGTTGAGATTCTGCCGGGCAAGGATGGTCTGCTCCACATCAGTGAGATAGACTGGAAGCGCTTGGAGACTGTCGAGGATGCAGGATTGAAAGAAGGCGACAAGATTACCGTAAAACTGCTCGAAATCGACCCGAAGACAGGCAAGTATAAGCTCTCTCACCGTGTGCTTCTGCCGAAACCGGAAGGTTATGTAGAACGTGAGCGTCGCCCAAGACCGGAGCGTCGTCCGCGTCCGGACCGCCGTCAGGGAAACGGACAGCCGCATCGTGAAGGTCACCACGATGGCAACCGCGAGCCACGCGACTTCAACGGCTCTCTCGACCACGAGTAAATCATCGCATCTTTGCATATAAAGATGACTCATATAGGATGTGCCTGCAATACGGGCACATCTTTTTTTTGCGACAATAATCCAGAATGAGGCCTCATTTTATATGTCTGCACCGCCATTTAGTGAAGTTTATATTTCGAAATACACATTATCTCGGATTTTTCATGTACATTTGCAACAGCTTTAAGGCTTGGATAACAAGGACGATAACAAACAAGAAAGATTATGATAGAGATTACAGACAAAGTTTATTACGTAGGAGTGAACGACCGCAACAAGTCGTTGTTCGAAGGATTGTGGCCACTGCCAAATGGCGTTTCTTATAACTCGTATCTCATTGCCGACGAGAAAGTGGCACTGATAGATACGGTCGAAGTGGACTTTTTCTCCCAATTCATCGAGAACATACAGGCTGTTATCGGCGACAGGAAGGTGGATTATCTCGTAATCAACCACATGGAACCCGACCATAGCGGCTCTATCGCACTGATAAAGAAGTATTATCCCGAAATAGAAATCGTGGGAAACAAGAAAACCCACTGCATGATTGATGGATTCTATGGCATCAACGACAACGCAAGAGAGGTGAAAAACGGCGATTTCATCGACTTGGGAAGCCACAAACTGACGTTCGTACTCACTCCGATGGTACACTGGCCGGAGACTATGGTTACGCTCGATACGACGACAAACACGCTGTTCTCGGGCGATGCTTTCGGCTGTTTCGGTGCGCTCAACGGCGGAATAATCGACAAGGACATCAACTGCGACACATTCTGGCTGGAGATGGTGCGCTACTACTCCAACATCGTGGGCAAATACGGCGTGCCGGTGCAGAACGCGCTGAAGAAACTTGCGGGCGTGAAGCTCGATTATATCTGCTCGACACACGGTCCGGTGTGGCACGAAAACATAGATAAGGTAATCGGAATGTACGACCGTATGTCGAAGCAGGAGACCGAGGAAGGACTCGTTATCTGCTACGGCACGATGTATGGCAACACCGAGCGTATGGCCGAACACATCGCACGCGCAGCATCGGAGGCGGGAATAAAGAACATCGCGATATACAATATCTCGAAAACTCACCATTCTTATATTCTGCGTGACATCTTCCGCTATCGCGGACTGATTGTAGGCGCACCGACATACAACGCCGGACTGTATCACGAGATGGAGGTTCTGCTGAGCGAAATAGCAGGCCACGACGTAAAGAACCATCTCTTCGGCTGGTTCGGTTCGCACGCTTGGGCAAGTAAGGCCGTAGCGAAGATAGAGGAATGGAACAATAATCATCTGCATTTCGAGGCCGTAGGTGAGCCTGTCGACATGAAGCAGGCTCTCAACGATAACGTGAAGGAGCAGTGCGCGAAGCTCGGCAAGGCTATGGCAGAGGAGCTGAAGGCCCCCCTCTAATCCCCCCAAGGGGGGGAAGACCCAAGAGGTAAGAGGTAAGAAGTGAGAGGTAAGAGAAATGCTTTCTTTATTTCTCCTTCCTCCTATTACTCCCTATCACTCCCCATTACTCCCTATAATTATGAATAATCAAAAACAAAAAGGTAATCACTCCCCTCTCTCTTGGAGAGGGGGCGGGGGTGAGGCTGCCGATAAGCTGTATATGCGCCGCTGCATTCAACTTGCCCTTAACGGCAGACAGAACGCGCGGCCGAATCCGATGGTGGGTGCGGTGATTGTGCATGAGGGTCGTATCATCGGCGAAGGCTATCATGTGCGCTGCGGCGAAGGACACGCAGAGGTGAACGCTTTCGCATCGGTGAAGCCCGAAGATGAATGCAAACTGCCTGAATCCACCATATACGTGAGTCTCGAACCGTGTGCCCATTACGGCAAAACACCACCATGTGCCGACCTTATAATAAGGAAAGGTGTGCGCAGGGTGGTCGTAGGATGCGTCGACCCGTTCGCTAAGGTAAGGGGAAAGGGCATCAGCAAAATCCGCGAGGCAGGCATTGAGGTTACGGTCGGAGTGTTGGAGAAGGAATGCGAGAAGCTGAACAGCAGGTTCATGACATTTCATGAGCACCACCGCCCCTACATAATTCTGAAGTGGGCACAGACAATCAACGGTTTCATCGACGACAACGGGCAGGCTCTCGCCATATCTACGCCATTCACGAAGATGCTCAGCCACAAGCTGAGAGCCGAGAACGACGCCATTCTCGTGGGACGCGTAACCGACGAACGCGAGCATCCGGCACTCACGGTGCGCCACTGGGACGGCCCGAATCCTCGCCGCTTCGTGCTTTCCCACAACAATACCATCGAGTCAATCCTCGCCGAATGTCATGCCACGGGACTGCAATCGCTCATCGTGGAAGGCGGACAGAAGACCCACGAGGCTTTTCTCAGTGCCAGACTTTGGGATGAAATACGCGTGGAGACGGCTCCGATAACCGTCACGGGAGGCACTCCTGCGCCTACCCTGCCGGCGGATGCGAGGATTATCAGTCGTGAGACATACGACGGGAACACTATAACGACATTCAAAAAATGAAGATAGGGAATATTGAATTCGGGCAGAATCCGCTGTTTCTTGCCCCGATGGAGGACGTAACAGACATTGGTTTCCGTATGCTCTGCAAGCGGTTCGGGGCGGCAATGGTATATACTGAGTTCGTGTCGGCCGAGGCGTTGGTGCGCTCCATCAAGTCCACCGTAAGCAAACTGACTATTTCCGAGGACGAGCGACCCGTGGGAATACAAATCTACGGACGCGATTTAGACGCGATGGTAGAGGCTGCGAAGATTGTTGAGGAGGCTCGTCCTGACGTGATTGACCTGAATTTCGGTTGTCCTGTGAAGAAGGTTGCCGGCAAGGGAGCCGGTGCCGGTATGCTCCGCAACATCCCACTGATGCTCGAAATTACACGCGAGGTGGTTAAGGCGGTGAAGATTCCGGTAACGGTAAAGACCCGTCTGGGCTGGGACTGCAACAATATAATTATCACGGAGTTGGCCGAACAGCTTCAGGACTGTGGCATTCAGGCACTCACAATACATGGAAGGACGCGCAGCCAAATGTACACCGGCGAGGCCGACTGGACTCTGATAGGCGAGGTGAAGAACAATCCGCGCATACATATTCCAATCATCGGCAACGGCGACATAAAGACTCCTGAGCAGGCCCGCGAGGCTTTCAACCGATATGGGGTGGATGCCGTGATGGTGGGACGAGCCACTTTCGGCTGTCCGTGGATATTCAAGGAGATGAAAGAGTATATTTCTCCTTCCCCTCTCCCCTCTCCCTCCCTTACCTTAGATGACAAAATCGATATCTTGGAGGAGCAGCTTCGCATCAACGTAGAGCGCATCGACGAGTACCGGGGCATACTCCACACACGCCGGCACTTGGCATCCAGTCCGATATTCAAGGGCATCCCCGACTTCCGCCAAACCCGCATAGCCATGCTTCGTGCCGAGACCGTAGCCGACCTCACCGCCATTCTCGAAGAATGCCGTGTGCGGTTGAAGCCAGACAAGCAGTAGAAATAGCACAAAAATATTTTATTTTGCAAAATTATCGAGTCAAAAATTTGGTAGTTTCAAATAATCACCGTACCTTTGCAACGCTTTTAGAGCAAGGGCGTTTAGCTCAGCTGGTTTAGAGCATCTGCCTTACAAGCAGAGGGTCGGCGGTTCGAATCCGTCAACGCCCACTGGGGTGTACCCTGTAGTCTTTCGAGATTGCAGGGATTTTTTTTGCCCTTTACAATAAAAATTGCGCCTGCAATGACATATAATACTTATACATTGGGATGCGGACTGCGGGTGATTCACAGACATAGTGAGTCGCCTGTGGTGTATTGCGGATATCAGATTAATGCCGGAACGCGCGATGAAAAGCCCGGTGAAGAAGGCCTGGCGCACTTCTGCGAACACATAACGTTCAAAGGAACGGAGCGACGAAACGCCCTGAAGATAATCAACACGCTCGAAAACGTGGGCGGCGAGCTCAACGCTTACACGAACAAGGAGGAGACGGTATATTACGCCGCCGTGCTGAAAGAGCATCTGCCAAAGGCGGTCGACCTGCTCACGGACATCGTTTTCCACAGCATTTTCCCGCAGACGGAGGTCGAGAAGGAGAAAGAAGTGATTTGCGACGAGATTGAAAGCTACAACGATTCGCCTGCGGAACAGATATATGATGAGTTCGAAAACGCGCTGTTCTGCAACCATCCGTTGGGGCATAACATCCTCGGAACGGCGGAACGGGTGCGTTCATACACGTCAGACGACGCACAACGCTTCACCGGCAAGTTCTATACGCCGCAAAACGCTGTGTTCTTCCTATACGGAAACATCGATTTCCAAAGGCTCATAAGGTTGCTTGAGCGCGCTACTTCCGACTTCGCTGCCGCCCAACCGCTATGCCTTGACATTGCTCCGGCCGACATTTCGCCATACAAGGCGCAAGACATCGAGCTTCGACACGGCACTCATCAGGCTCACGTGATGCTCGGCAACCGTGCTTTCCGTGTGGGCGATGCACGCCGTATGCCTATCTATCTGCTTAATAACATACTCGGCGGACCGGGCATGAACGCTCGTCTGAACCTGTCATTACGCGAGCGTCACGGTCTGGTATATACCGTAGAAAGCTCTATGACAAGCTATTCCGACACGGGAATATGGGCGGTTTACTTCGGTTGCGACCCTCACGACGTGAACCGTTGCCTGCATCTTGTACGCCGGGAACTCGATAAGATGATGGAAAAACCGCTGACTGCGACGCGCCTCTCGGCAGCCAAACGACAGATAAAGGGGCAGATAGGCATTGCGTGCGACAACCGAGAAAGCCGCGCTTTGGACTTCGGCAAGACGTTCCTGCACTATGGTTGGGCCAAAGACATCGAATCGTTATACAACAGCATTGACGCTATCACGGCGGAAGAAATACAGCAAGTGGCCCGCGAAGTGTTCAATCCGGACAATATCACGCTGCTGAAAATCATTTAAGGTTATAAGGTTTCAGGTCGCTTCGCTTTCAGGTTTTGAGGTGAAGTTGGCTCATCCGATAAATACAGGGGGCAACCTATTTCGGTCGACCTGCATAGTACTATGGCACAATACTTTAGTAATTTGGGCGCAGTACTCGAGTAATTTGGGCGCAGTACTCAAGTAATTCCGGCCTGATTACTCAAGTATTTTGGCTTCAGTACTGGAGTAATCCGGCCTTAAATACTCTGAGCATGGCGTAAAGTGTGTGCAAAGGGCGACATAATATCTAATAAAAGACTTCCACTATATTTATCGGGTGGGCCGTGAAGTTACTCAAACAAGGACATAACAAAAAACCGTTTGATACTCGAATGCGTATCAAACGGTTTTTTGTTTACCTATATATAAAGGGAGTTTAAGACAACAAAATCACCTTACTCTCCACGACCTAAAACCTTATAACCTCAAAACTACATCAGTCCGAGCGCACGAAGAATGTCGTTCAAGTTTGCAACGACCATAAGGAGGATGAGCAGAGTAACACCCACATACTCAGCACGTATCATGAATGTTTCGCTCGGTTTACGTCGGGTAATAATCTCATAGAGCAGGAACAATACGTGACCGCCGTCGAGTGCGGGAATCGGAAGGATGTTCATGAACGCAAGCATAATGCTCAGAAAAGCCGTCATCTTCCAAAACATATACCAATCCCATACCGGCGGGAAGAGACTGCCTATTGCTCCGAAACCTCCAAGCGACTTCGCGCCGTCGGCGGTGAAGACATACTGCATATCACTGACGTAGCCTTTGAGCACGTTCCAACCGTATTTTACACCTGCCGGGAAGCTCTCGAGAAAGCCGAACTCATCGGTCTTAGGCGTGTAATAGTCAGCTATCGATGTCTGATATATACCGAGTTTCAGGTCGGAAGTGAGTACTGTTGTGAGCGTGTCAGGCTTTGCGGCATTCTGATGCTTAACCACAAACGTTGCCGTGCGCACCTTCAAAGAGTCTGCCGGAGTCTGTGCCTGCGTCATAATATCCTCTATTCTGCCCATCTCCGTGCCAAATTCATTCCACGAGTCTATGTTTTTTCCGTTCACGGCGAGTATCACATCGCCGGCCTTGATGCCTGCCTCAGACGCCGGAGAGTCCTTCGTTACATCCTTTATCTTAGCCGGAACGAACGGACGGACAAACGCCGGGTCAGCCTTCAACATATTAAGCAGGTTGAGTTCTTCCTTGATTGGAATTCTTACCGCCTTGCCGCCGCGCTTCACATCCACATATTCTGCTGTTGAAATGTCGCGGAACAGGTCGGCACCGAAGTCTTTGAATGCGCCTTTGTTTGTGCCGATGAGGATGTCATGGTCGTGAAATCCGAGTGCTTTGGCCTCGTTGTTGAACTTCATTCCCATATTCATGTCCTTCACCTGATAGTATGTGTCGCCCCAGACGAACATTATCATGGAATAGATGAAGAGCGCGAGCAGGAAGTTTACGAGCACTCCACCAATCATAATCAGCAGTCGCTGCCATGCCGGTTTGCTGCGGAACTCCCATTCTTGTGCCGGTTGCTTCATCTGTTCTGTATCGAAGCTCTCGTCTATCATACCGGAAATCTTGCAGTATCCGCCCAACGGCAGCCAGCCGAGACCGTATGTTGTGTCGCTGTTCTTGGGCTTCCACTCGAACAAATGAAACCAGGGATCGAAGAAAAGGTAGAACTTCTCGACTCTCACCTTGAAGAGTTTGGAGAAGAAGAAGTGGCCACCCTCGTGCATCAGAATAAGCAACGAGATTGCCAAAACAAACTGTAACAGTCTTATTAAAAATACTTCCATGTTGTTTTCTTATAAAAAAGCCTCACCCCCAACCCCTCTCCAAAAGAGAGGGGAGTGATGTGCTTTGTGGTTTGAGATTCTTGTTATTAATATATATATGTAATTATATCTATTTCTAAAATTTCCTAATTGCCTTTACACCTTATTTATATATATTCCCATAGAGAGTATCTACTCCCCTCTCTTTTGGAGAGGGGGCGGGGGTGAGGCCGTTAGATTAGGCTGCTTGCCACCCTCCTTGCCTCAGCATCCGTCCGTATGTATATATCATAGTCGGGAGCCTCAACGAAAGGCACACGGGCCATTGTCTGCTCGATGATTTCAGCCATTTGCAGGAACGAACATTGGCCTTTGCGGAACGCAAGGTTCACGATTTCGTTGGCTGCGTTAAGGATACACGGCATATTTCCGCCCTTCTTGATAGCCTCGAAAGCCAGTTCCAGACAGCGGAACTTCTTCATATCTGGCTCGAAGAACTCCAACGGACGGGCGAACAGGTCGAGACGGTCGCCGTTGAGGTGCAGTCTTTCAGGGAAAGAAAAGGCGTATTGTATCGGCATTCGCATATCGGGAACGCCAAGCTGGGCTTTCACTGAGCCGTCAACAAACTGTACGGCACTGTGAACGATGCTCTGCGGATGTACCAAAACCTGTATCTTGTCAGCCGGAACGCCGAAGAGCCATTTGGCTTCGATAACCTCGAAGCCTTTGTTCATAAGCGAAGCAGAGTCTATTGTAATCTTCGCCCCCATATCCCATGTGGGATGTTTCAGCGCATCAGCGGCTGTTACGCTCTCTATCTGCTCCTGCGAGAAGGTGCGGAACGGCCCGCCTGAGCACGTGAGGAGAATCTTTTCAATCTCGTTGTCGCCCTCTCCCACTATGCTTTGGAATATCGCCGAGTGCTCACTGTCCACCGGAAGAATCGGCACATGATTCTCTTGTGCGAGCTTGCAGATTAGTTCTCCGGCTACGACAAGCGTCTCTTTATTTGCGAGACAAATCTTCTTGCGTGCCTTGATGGCGTGTATCGTAGGCGAAAGGCCGGCAAATCCGACCATCGCCGTAAGTACCATATCGATTGGTTCGGCCTCAACAATCTCGTCCAATGCCTTCACTCCGGCATACACCTTTATGTCGGGAAGGTCGGCCAACGCCCCTTTCAAGTTGTCATAATAATCTTCGTTTGCTATCACCACAGCCGCGGGATTGAACTTACGGGCCTGTTCTGCGAGTTCTTTCCACCGGTTGTTTGCTGTGAGGCAGTAGGCTTCGTATCGGTCGGGATGCTGTTCTATCACATCGAGAGCCTGCGTTCCAATCGAACCGGTAGAGCCGAGAATACATATTTGCTGCTTCATATTTCTTTATTTTCTATTAAGAGGACATTCTTGAGGATGATGGATTGAGGATTGGGGATTGAGAAACGACATTATAGAAAGGTCTTAACTCCCGACCTCCTGACTCCAGTCTCCTTCCCTACAATTCCAAAATTCCTTCGGGCAAAGCCATTTCTATCTCATGGGAATCGGCATTTACAGACACGATAAGGTCTTCCGAAGCCGGCAAGAGCAGTTCTTTTCCGTCTTCGGTAAGCACTTCAAAGAGTAAGTTTATAGTGGAATCGTCAACGTGGGTGATTGTTCCGACAGCCTTTCCTGTACAAGAGTCGATGATGCGGAAGCCCACTATCTGCGCCCACGACAGTTGTTCGTCGTCGCCATCGGCATATTCCCGCATGAAATAGACATTGCATCCGGTGAGCGGACGAGCCTGTTCCTGGGTGTCGATGTCGCAGAATTTGACGAGAGCGACAGTATCGGAGCGGAACCGATACTCCTCAAAGAAGAAAGGAACAAGTATTCCGTCAATGTCGAGAACAAGGAAATCGGCATCCGTCCGGTCGAAAACATCATCAACGAACTGCAATGTCAGCTCACCTTTCACGCCATGCGGCTTACCAATCTTTCCTATCTTATAAACCTCTTCGCGGGTTATCATCCTCTTGTTGACTTGCTTTTATATTTCTCCAGACTATTGTTTACCACACGAAAACACATTGTTTATCATGCGCAAACATATTATTTATCACTCGAAAATCATTTGTTTGTTCGGCTGATGTGCGCTCCCAACGCGTTCAGACGGGCCTCAATGTTCTCATATCCACGGTCTATCTGGGCGATATTGTCTATCCGGCTCGTGCCGTTCGCACTCATGGCAGCTATCAGCAGGGCTATTCCCGCACGAATATCAGGACTTGTCATGCGTCCTGCGCGCAACGTTATCTTATGATCGTGGCCCACAACCACGGCGCGATGGGGGTCGCATAATATTATCTGTGCGCCCATATCAATGAGCTTATCTACGAAGAACAGGCGGCTCTCGAACATCTTCTGATGGAAAAGGACACTGCCACGGGTCTGCGTAGCCACCACAATGAGTACCGAAAGCAGGTCGGGCGTGAGTCCGGGCCACGGTGCATCGGCCAACGTCATTATCGAACCGTCGATAAACGAGTCCACTTCCATGCAGTCCTGACGCGGAATGACGATGTCGTCGCCTTCGATTTCCATTTTTACGCCTAAGCGTCTGAATGCGTCGGGGATGATTCCGAGGTCCTTCACCGACACGTCTTTGATGCGCATACCATCGCCCACCATTGCCGCCATGCCGATAAACGAACCTACCTCAATCATATCCGGCAGCACCTTGTGGCTCGTTCCGTGCAACTTCTCCACTCCAACAATCGTCAGGAGGTTTGATGCGATACCGCTTATCTGCGCTCCCATGCGGTTGAGCATATGACAGAGCTGCTGAATGTAAGGCTCACACGCCGCGTTATAGATTGTCGTAGTGCCCTTAGCCAGCACCGCCGACATTATTATATTGGCCGTTCCAGTTACCGAAGCCTCGTCGAGCAGCATATAAGTACCCGTCAGTTGGTTTGCCCTTATCTCATAAACGTTGCGGTTGTCGATGTGAACGAACTCCGCGCCGAGATACTTAAAGCCGAGGAAATGGGTGTCGAGACGTCGCCGACCGATTTTATCGCCGCCCGGTTTAGCCACCACCGCCTTGCCGAAGCGGCCCAGCAACGGACCAATCATCAGCACGCTACCGCGCAAAGAAGAACATTTCTTGACGAAATCGTCGCTTTCTAAATAATCAAGATTAAGCTCGTCGGCCTTGAAAGAATAAGTGCCGTGCTCTAATTTCTTCACCTTCACGCCGATGTCGCAAAGCAGTTTGATGAGATTATTCACGTCGAGAATGTCGGGAATATTCTTTATTATCACTTCTTCGGCAGTCAGGATAGCCGCGCAAATAACCTCCAGCGCCTCGTTTTTCGCGCCCTGCGGAGTGATGGAGCCTGTCAGTCTGTGACCACCTTCTATGATGAATGAGTCCATTTTCTATATAGAGTTAGGTTGTGGAATATAGGAGTTGAGCCTTATTTATCTTCTCTTGCGCTTCGGCTCGACCGGTTCTCTGTTCTCTATCTTCCGGAACTTGAAGGTAGACAGGTCGAGTTGTATCACCCCGTCGGTAAGTCTGGCGAGGTCGGACGCCACTTTCTCGTCGTCGCACGAGCCATGACTCCACAACACGAGCGACCTTTTCATCTGATTCGCAGCGAGGGCCGTCAGCGCATCGCGCTCTGCTCCCGGCTCCATTGTCTTCAGTTTCTCGAACATATCGCCCATCATGCGGCCATAATGGCGCACGCTGTTGACCTTAGTCGGATAAGATACCGGCTCCGGCTTACCAGCCAACTTCAGAGCTTGAGCCACATCATACGGATAGTCGATATCCAGCCGGAAACCGCTCATAATGGCGAGATGATCCCAAAGTTTCTGCATATAGTCGCCGCTCTCCCTGTGTTGCGGATTCATACGCGCCATGATGCTCACTATTGTCTCTGCGCAGCGCTGGCGTTCCTCCTTTGTAGGCAGACCGATGGCGTGTTCCACCATCTTCTGTATCTCTCTTCCATACTCCGGCAAGACCAGTTTGTCGCGCTGGGTGTTATAGTCCAATCCTTCTATATTCATATTGTAGAATGTATTTCTGTTTATTTTCAATCTGCCTTACAGCAGTTTCTTCGGTGTCTTCGCCACGAAATCCTTGAGATAGGCGGGCACGAAATAGGCCACGTCCTCGAACTTTTCCGCCACGGAACGCTTCTCGGCCAGCGGAAACATATTCTCGGCCAGCGGCTCGATACCGCTTATCAGGTGTGCGTTCGGATGATTGATGGTGTCCATACACTTGGCCGCGCCGTTGCCGAAAAAGTACACCGGACCTTTATCTAAATACTCCTTGTAGGTCTCTTCCGTTACAACGTCGGCCTGAATGGGGCGCACAGTATTCAGCGCGCGGTCGAAAATCTGCGCATAGACTTCCATCCTACGGGCGTCTATCATAGGACAGAGCAGCGCATCGTCCTCTATCTCGTACTTTCCGAGCAGCACCGGCACGCACAATATCTCCAATGTCGGCACTCCGATAAGTTTCAGTCCGCGTCCGTAGCAGATGCCTTTCGCCATCGACGTGCCTATCCTCAGTCCGGTATATGAGCCGGGACCGCTGCTCACGGCCACCGCATCAAGGTCGATACCGTGTCCGTCTACATACGAAATGGCCTCGTCCACATACACGCCGAGCTTCACCGCATGGTTAGGGCCGCTGTGGTCGTCTTTCCTAAAAACACAGAGGCCGTCGCGGCTCACGGCAACAGAACACACGTCTATGCTCGTTTCGATATTTAATATACAAGACATATACAAGCTGGTTTATATCAAAATAAAGTGCAAATTTACGCTTTTTTCAGTCAAAAATAGTACTTTTGCATAAATTTAACGTGCAAGATATATGATACTATCAATGACGGGATACGGCAAAGCCGTAGTAACTTACAAGGAAAAGAAGATAAACGTCGAGGTGAAATCGCTCAACAGCAAGACTCTCGACCTGTCTGTACGCATCGCTCCGCTATACCGCGAGAAGGAAATGGAGATAAGACAAACCGTGGCTAAGGCCACCGAACGGGGCAAGGTGGACTTCTCCATCTGGATTGAGAAGGACAACGTGGTGGACGCTACGCCTATCAACGCCTCATTGCTCGACAACTACTATCATCAGATAAAGGAAATCTCGGCGAAAACGGGCATCCCCGAGCCGCAGGACTGGTACGCCACACTGCTCCGTATGCCTGACGTACTGACCAAGACAGACGTGGAAGTGCTCGAAGACGGGGAGTGGGAGGCCGCACGCGAGGCCATCGACGAGGCGCTGCAACAGCTCTGCGACTTCCGCAAACAGGAGGGCGCGGCACTTCAGAAGAAGTTCACCGAGAAGATAGACAATATCGCCGAGTTGCTGAAAAGCATCGAGCCATACGAGAAGTCGCGCGTGGAGAAAATCCGTTCTAAGATTGTAGACGGTCTGAAAAACATTCCGGAGGTGGACTACGACAAGAACCGTCTGGAACAGGAACTGATTTATTACATCGAGAAACTCGACATCAGCGAGGAGAAACAGCGCCTCGCCAACCACCTGAAATACTTCCGCGAGACTATGGATGAGGGCCACGGACAAGGCAAAAAGCTCGGTTTCATCGCTCAGGAAATGGGTCGCGAAATCAATACAACAGGCTCGAAGAGCAATCAGGCCGAGATGCAGAACATCGTGGTGAAGATGAAAGACGAGCTTGAACAGATCAAGGAGCAGGTACTAAACGCGCTATAAGGAAATGGAAACAAAGGTTATCATCTTCTCCGCACCAAGCGGAAGCGGCAAAAGCACCATCATCTCATGGCTCATGCAGCACGAGGAGCTGCGCCTGAAATTCTCTATTTCGTGTACAAGCCGACCGCCACGCGGACAGGAAAAGCACGGCGTGGAATACTTCTTCCTGTCGCCAGATGAGTTCCGCGAACGCATTGCGGCCAACGAGTTCCTTGAATACGAGGAGGTTTATACCGACCGTTTCTACGGTACGCTGACCTCGCAAGTGGAAAAGCAGTTGGCCGAAGGTCAGAATGTGGTGTTCGACGTAGACGTAAAGGGTGGCGTAAACATCAAAAAGCACTATGGCGACCGCGCACTGAGCATATTTATCCAACCACCGTCGATAGCCGAGTTGCGCCGCCGTCTCGAAGGCCGCGCCACTGATTCGCCCGAGGTTATCAACGACCGCATAGCCCGCGCGGAGTTTGAACTGGGCTTCGCCGACAAGTTCGACCGCATCGTCGTGAACGATGATTTGGAGAAAGCAAAGGAGGAGACGTTGGAAATAGTGAGGGGATTCTTGGCCCCCCTGCCCCCCGGTGGGGGGAAGGAGTAGACAGGAGACGGGAGTTCTGGAGCTCAGACATTACTCCCTATCGCTCCCTATTACTCTTGATTATTTCTTTTGGCCGCAACAGGTTGGCGGCCCTACAACCTTTATGCTGCATTTCTCTCACCTCTCACTTCTTACCTCTTACCTCTAATAAGATCATGCTCATCGGTATCTACGGCGGTTCCTTCAACCCCATACACAACGGGCATATAGCCCTTGCGCGCAGCTTCCGCACGAAGGCTGCGCTCGACGAGGTATGGTTTGTGGTATCGCCACAGAACCCTTTTAAGGTCAACGACACATTGCTCGACGACCGCAAACGCTTCCTTATTGTGGAGGAGGCGCTGAAAGACGAGCCGGGACTTGTGGCCTCCGACTACGAGTTCCACCTGCCCCGCCCTTCCTATATGTGGAACACCCTGCAATCCTTGAGCCGTTCCTATCCCCAGCACACGTTCACCTTACTTATAGGTGGCGACAACTGGGCGGCTTTCGACCGCTGGTATCATGCCGACGACATCCTGCGCACATACCGCATAGCCGTATATCCGCGCCGGGGCGATACCATCCGACAGGCCGACCTGCCCGACAACGTGATGCTCCTCGACACCGAACTCATAGACATCAGCAGCACAGAGATTCGCCAACGCATAGCCGAGGGATTGCCGATAGAGTCGCTTGTGTCCCCCTCTGTTGCGGAGATTATCCATAACGAAAATCTCTATCGGGAATTATAAGTATAAAACAATAAAGGGAAGACCAATTTCGGCCTTCCCTTTATTGTTTTAACAGCTCATTATTTAGGGTTTTCGGGTTCGGGCGTGATTTATAATCCGCCCGATTGGAGTATAAGGATTTTCAATCCGCTTAAATAATATATATCGGTATTAGGCGCATTACAAATGCTGATACTCCCAGGAAGCGGATTGCAAATCCGCTTCAACGCTGGTTGGCGGCCCTACCTCCCATTTCATTCTGTTAGGCCCTACCCCCCACCGGAGGGCAGGGGGGGGGCTCTATTTTACTTGTTCCTTTGTTACCTTCCCACCGCGCACTACGATATATACGCCCTGCTTCGGGTTGTTCACGCGAACGCCCTGCAAGTTGTAATATACCGGAGCCACTTTGCTATCCGTCTCAACGCCTTCCACTCCTAACGTTCCGGCCTTAGCCACCGTTATCTTCATTTCCTTGAAGTCGGCGATGATATCATACGTGCCGGGAGCAACAGCCCATGAATATGCAGACGAGGCATTAACTCCGACAGCAAATTTCTTCATTCCTATTGGAGCACCCACCGTAACAAGAGCATTATTCGTCATAGCGCCATATCTGTCGCTACCGTTTATTACAGCATCCCATTCTGACGAGCTGCCGGTAGTTCCGAGAGCCGTAACAAACGAGAAGAAACCGAGGTTGGGGTTCTTAGAATCACCTGCATCAGTGATGGTTACATCTTGTGCGGTGAACGTAGAGCCGTTCTTTGTCATCTCAATTCCCTTATTGGTTTGCCAAGATCCTGCAGGAATGTTACCCATCAGATAGAGTTTGGCCGGAGTCTCAACTTCATCACCGCCGGAAATACCTCCCTGTATGTCGGTTTTTGTCCATACACAATAGCCATCACCCGTAGCCTTGATGTCGGCGTTGGTATATCCCGACGGAGAATCCATAGCAGAACCGATTTTTACGACCAGCTTGCCTTTGCTTCCCGTAACCTCTGCCATATAGCAGTCTTTTGCTGTTTTCAAGACTTTTACCGAACTGGTGTTGCTAAGGCCTACCGAGTTGCGGATGTTGATAAGTGTCTGTATGGCTGTCTTGTTCTGCTTGTAGTGAGGCAGGAAAACGCAAGGCGTGCCCGGAGAGCAAAGCATGAAAGCATTCGCAGCCACAACATTACCGGTGAACTTGCTGCCGTCGCGGTATGTATCGTGGTTGTCGATGAAGGTTACAGCATACTGCGGGTATCCGGAATGAATCATACCTGCCGGCTGGTCAGTCGTTCCGTTTGCCTTCCATACGAGTTCTGTCATATTGTTTGTAGAGAATGCCTTGTTGACCTGATATTTGAACGGGAAGTCGAACGCGGCCGACTGCTTGCCCGTCGCATCAATCCATCCTTTCACGTTGTCATAGCTGCCGTCCCAATATTCGCCGACACTATATTGTGGTTTGCTGTATTCGTTATACATTTTAGTATATTGTCCTGCATAGCCTTTCACCATGTCATAACGGAATCCTACGTAGCCTAAGTCTTTGAGCAGGAACTTGCAATAGTTCTTGCAGTTGTTCTGAACATTGGCGTTGGTGTGGTCGAGGTCGCGGGCTCCGTTAAAATCATCACCTGTATCGGGAGCTCCCGTAGGCTTTGCCTGACCGGATGCGTTCCTGACTTCGTCTGTGCTACAGATACCTTCCGGACCTATTTTCCATGTCTGTCCGTTCCATACTTCACTTGGGAAATCCGTCCAGTTGGTAACACCGTTACGGTGGTTTATTACAACATCGGCTATGAATCCTGTACCTTTTGCCTTATAGGTTTTAATCATAGAGCGTAGTTCTGCCTCCGTACCAAACGATGAGTTGTGATTGGTAAACCAATATTGCGGCATATAACCCATGTTATTGCTGGTTCCGCAATGACCTGAGTTAGGAATCCAGATAAGTTTGAAGTACTGGCTCAACTCGTCT
>ENA-ORRE01000442-ORRE01000442.1-human-gut-metagenome-genome-assembly--contig:-NODE-442-length-32183-cov-8.443383_pt1 | contig 32183 bp, 26 predicted proteins | sample MGYA00242171_ERZ509126 | MGnify/ENA primary metagenome ERZ509126 (study PRJEB26280, sample SAMEA2338648) | human gut metagenome | biome: human gut; feature: human-associated habitat; material: faeces... | reverse complement strand
CAGAAACTGGACAAACCACTGAAGCACATTATTTTTCGACCCTCTTGGCAGGATATCAGCAGGCAGCAATTAGGCACAACTCATTCTACAACAACATGTTACACAAACAAAGGAGCGTTCCAGCCCCTGCCAAGCCCCCTTTTGAAAGCACCTCTTGGCATTACAAAAACACAGTAAACATCTAGTTACCAAGCATTTATCGAATCCATCTACTGTCAAGAGGGTCGAAGAAACACGTAGCCTCCTAAAGAAGGATGCGAAGGCCAGAACAGGTTGTTGTCAAGAGGGTCAAAAAACAGCAATCAACCCTCAACTGCAACATATTACACAAACAAAGGAGCATTCCAGCCCCAGCAGAAACTGGACAAACCACTGAAGCACATTATTTTTCGACCCTCTTGGCAGGATACCAGCAGGCTACAAACAAGCATAACTCATTCTACGGCAACATGTTACATAAGCAGAAGGACATTCCAGCCCCTGCCAAGACCTCCTTTTGGAAGCACCTCTTGACATTACAGAAACGCAGTAAACGTCTATCTACCAAGCATTTATCAAACATACACACTGTCAAGAGGGTCGAAAGTTCGGAACCACTGGCAACGCGTCAAGACGTAACTCAGGACACACTTACCGAAAGTCAGACAGATAGATTTCGGGGTTCATGTTGCAATACGTAACTGCTGAGACCAGGAGCGGTTATGTCAATGTAAGGATGCGCAAATGGTTCATATTGCAAAAAATAACTGCTGAGACGCTTACCGAAGAACAGCAATCAGCCCTCAACTGCAACATTTTTCCGTCTAATGTCATTGACAAAACCCATATACAAGCACACACGACGCATTTTTTATAGAAAAACCAATTTCATTTTTTGAAAATGGTTTACAATAGCTTACTTTGTACAAAAACGACATGCTCTATCATTTCTGTACCAACGGCCTTAAAAAAGGACTCATTTTCACGTCTGACCAGGACTTCACTTATGGAATGAATGCTATCGGACTTTGCAAATTAAAATTCGACAATATCCGGATTCTCGCTTTCTGTCTGATGGGAAACCACGTTCACTTTGTCATTGACAGTTCGGAAGAAGAAGGCATCTCATTCATGCGATATTACAAACTTCTGATTGGCAATTATCTGAAAATCACATATGGAAAAGAACGAAGCCTTAAAGGAGCTGACATTGGATTCAAGTGTATGTCAGATCCAGAGTATTGCGTCAATGCCATTGCATACGTGCTTAGAAATCCGATATCAGCCGGATTGCTTATCTCTCCGACAGAATACAGATGGAGTTCTGCCTGCCTGTATTTCGGGTCCAGAATATTCAGGCAAGAAGTCTGGGACATCGTAAAGAATATTGGAAGAGAGAGGCTCAGATCAATAACTCACAGTCATGGAGCATTCCCGGACGGTTGGCGAATAAACAACAACGGCCTGATCTTTCCCGGAGAATACACTGACTATAAGAATGTCGAAATAATATTCGGAAAACCAGCCCAACTTATATACCACATAACTAAGAACAATGATTTGATAATCGAACAAGATACAGGTATCCTATCCAAATTCCATTACTCTGACGAAGAACTGTGCGAATCAAGGAACACACTCATCCTCAACCACTTTCGCAAGAAGCAGCTTACAGAACTGTCCATAGAAGAAAAAATATCGCTTGCGTCTATGATGAAAAAACGATACCGTCTGTCATTTCCTACATTATCCCGCCTTGTCGGAATAAACCGACAAATCCTTCGCCAACTTCTATAGTTTTCGACCCTCTTGGCAGGATATCAGCAGGCAGCAACTAGGCATAACTTATTCTACTGCAACATGTTACACAAACATAGGTGCATTCCAGCCCCTGCCAAGACCCCCTTTTGAAAGCACCTCTTGGCATTACAGAAACATAGTAAATATTTGATTACCAAGCATTTATCAAATCAATCTGCTGTCAAGAGGGTCGAAGAAACACGTAGCCTCCTAAAGAAGGATGAGAAGACCAGAACAGGATGCTGTCAAGAGAATAAGATTTATTATGAAACAAGAAAACGTAAAGGTGCGAAGACCAGAACAGGTTGCTGTCAAGAGGTGCAAAAAAAGCACGTAGCCTCCGAAAACGTGTCATGTGGCTATTTCACGTTACTCGTCCAGCATGAATTCGCCGGGGGTCTTGCCGACAGATGTGCGGAAGAAACGGGTGAAGAAGGCCAGAACAGGTTGTTGTCAAGAGGGGCAAAAAAGCACGTAGCCTCCGAAAACGTGTCATGTGGCTATTTCACGTTACTCGTCCAGCATGAATTCGCCGGGGGTCTTGCCGACAGATGTGCGGAAGAAACGGGTGAAGAAGGAATGATTCTGGAAACCTAGCATTTCAGAGACCTGCTTGATAGAATACTTGCCGGAGAGGAGAAGACTCTTGGCATCCAGAATGACATAATCACGAATAAGGTCCAGAGGCTTGCATCCTGAGGCCTTCTTGACAAGACGGGAAAAATGCTTCTCGGAAATGCATTGACGACGGGCATAGAAACCCACAGAACGGTCCTTGCGGGAAAAATTATGGATGTCCGACTGGAAACGGAAAAGGACTTCCCGCTCACGGGTATAGCCTAGACCGCCTTCCGGCAAAGAGTTTTCATGGGCGCAATCCTCAGTGGACCTCTTGCGCCACTTCAGAAGCAGACTTGCAAAAATATAGGTAAAACCGGACAGAATACCGTCGGAAGTCTCAGAATCAGAATTCTTTACAATAAACTTGAGAGACTGGCACAATTTCTCGAAATTCAGAGCCTCATCCTCATCAATACTGACAAGAGTCGGCTCCTGATTATGCAATACCCACTGCCTGAGACTACGCCCGTGAGGACCGCGGATCTCAGTCATGATATATTCCGAATCCACAGCCACAAAAATGACAATGCAGTCCTCAGAAAGCTCCACATTCTCCAGAATCTGCCCGCTGAAAATGATAAGGAGACTTCCAGCCTCCGCGACATAATCCCGCTGCTGGATCCTCGAGGAAATGCGCCCACGCTTGCAGAAAATACAGAAGGTCAATGTTACCTTCACCGGAAACCTAAGTCTGGGCATATCAATGACATCGGGTTCATTACTTTCCCCGTTATCCTCCAGGTTGTCGAGCAGACAGAACTTCTCCCCCACCCACACCTTGGAAATATCACCTTTGAGATAATTGACCCCGAATGCTGAAATTATATCCTCGTACTTCATTCCAATCCTAAAAAAATCCATATATCCAAGTTCCGCAAGTTGTCGGATATTCCGGGCACTTGAGAAACCCAAGTCACATATAACACACAAAAATAGACAAAATTTATCATATAGATGTCGGTTTTTGTCTGTTTTAGAACATCCATCCCCCTTTTTGTGGCATGAAACATCCAGACATTATCCTTACCTTTGCGCCCACTTTATGTACAGTGTGAAAGTCAATGAACGTCAGGCTTTCACCAAATCAAAGACACAGCATGAAATTCTACAAGAAAAGCAATTCATTCAGAGAATCTTACATCGACACTCTCGGAAAGCTTTACGATTATTCCACAATAAGGTACGCAAACAACAGAGTCTCCAAAGTCATTGACACAGACAAGGAATACACTTATGCCGGCTTCAAGGCGCAATGCGACAGCCTGTCCAAACAGCTCACGCAATTCGGAATCGGAGCCTCGGACAAAGTCGCCATATTGTCACAGAACATGCCTGAGTGGACCGTCGCTTTCTTCGCCACAGTTCCCTTCGGCAGAATCGCAATTCCTATTCTGCCAGAATCATCAGCAAACGAGGTGACGAACATACTGAACCATTCAGAGTCCAAAGTTCTGTTCGTTTCCAAGAAACTGCTGCCGAACGTAAGCCGTGAATGCATTGACAAACTCACACTTGTCATTGACATTGAGACCTTTGAATTCATAAAGCAGGACAATGACAAATTCACCTGCGACGGAAAAGTTGCCATGCCGATGCCGGATGACATCGCCACGATAATCTACACTTCAGGCACGACAGGAAACGCAAAAGGAGTGGTCCTGAGCCACAGGAACCTCACATCCTGCGTCGCATCCTGCTTCCACGCGCAGCCGAGAAACGAAAAAGACCGCTGGCTCTCGATTCTGCCGATGTCACACACACTGGAATTGACATTGGGAGTACTCTACCCTATGTATGTCGGCGCTTGCGTCTATTACATGTCCAAGCCGCCGGTACCGGCACTGCTTCTGAAAGCCATCCAGGCAGTGAAGCCGACCACGATGCTCTCGGTCCCGCTCATCATTGAAAAAATCTACAGAAGCAGCATCGTCCCTACCATCAAGAAGAGCCGTGTACTCAGCTGGATGAATACACACATGAACTTGCTGATGTGCAAGATCATAGGATTAAAACTTAAAAAGACATTCGGAGGCCATCTTTCATTCTTCGGAATCGGAGGCGCCAAACTTGACACAGAGGTAGAGACCTTCCTTCTCAGAGCAGGTTTCCCATATGCAGTCGGATACGGATTGACAGAGACATCCCCGCTGCTCAGTTTCACAGTAGGAAAGACAAGAGCCCCAGGCTCAATCGGTTACACCGTAAAGAATGTAGAACTCAGACTCGACAACATCAATCCTGAGACAGGAGAAGGTGAAATCGTGGCCAAAGGGCCGAACGTGATGCTCGGTTACTACAAAGACCCGGAACGTACCAGGAAAGCCTTCACTGCAGACGGCTGGTTCAGGACCAACGACCTGGCCTGCATTGACGAAAAGGGTAGATATTACATCAAGGGACGTCTCAGCAACATGATTCTCGGCTCTTCAGGAGAGAACATCTATCCTGAAGAAATCGAACAGGTAATCAATGGCATTGACGATGTGGACGAGTCGATCATTGTTCCTAGGGACGGCAAACTCGTAGCCCTCGTCACTTTCAATGAAAATGTCATCGACTGGAACCAGGAGGGTGAAGACGAGTTCTTCCGCAAGATAGAGGAATACAAGGCCCGGATTCTCGGAATCGTGAACAAGAACGTCAACAGGACTTCCAAGGTCAGTGCAGTACAAATCTTGCGCGAACCATTCGAGAAAACAGCAACGCGCAAGATCCGAAGGTTCAAATATCTCCACAAGGAAGGCCTATAGGCCACCCATAAACTTAGCAAGAACAGAGAGCACAGACTCTACGACATTTTTACCGGGGACAGGGATTCTGATTTCAGAATTTCCAGTCTCCGGATTCTCATATACGATGGAGTCGATCAGTTTCGCTGTCTTTTCCGGAGACCTTAGGGTTTCGGCAAGACCTGCAAAAAAGGCCACACCATGCTTTACAAGTTCGCCTGCATTGTCAGAAGTCTCCGCCGAGTCCTGCACCGGGGAAGCATTGGAAAAAACGCCATCATTGCCATGAACTTCCTCCCCATATCCCGACTCGGACACACTGTCATTGACAATTTCCGAATCAAAAGAATCGGCATCGGCAGCTGCTTCCGGAAGGTCCTCGACATAACCGGCGACGGATTCCAAAACCTTGTTCATCCGGTTGTCATCCAGAATCACGGTATCGTCGCCTCCATCCAGAAGGCCCTCGAACAAGGAAGACTTCACCTCCAGCGTAGAAAGCATCCTCTCCTCGAACGAGTCTTTTGATATCATATTGACTACCTGAATCTTACGTTCCTGACCGATACGATAGATACGGCCGATTCTCTGCTCCAGTACGGCAGGATTCCACGGAATATCCAGATTTATGATAAGGGATGCAATCTGCAAGTTCAGACCGGTACTTCCTGTATCAGTCGAGACAAAGACCCTGCAATCCGGCTTCTCCCAGAAATCATTTATGAGAACATTGCGCTTTTCAGAAGGCACCGTTCCGCTAAGAGACGAAAAGCCGATTCCAGCCTTATCCAGTTCAGAGGCGACAAGCCGTGTCATCCTCTCCCACTGGCTGAACACCACTACTTTCTCATTTCCGCTCTCGACCACATTCCTGATGATGTTCATCGTCTCATCCACCTTGGTATCGTATCTTGTTTCCTGGTCCAGAATGTACGTACTGTCACAAACCATCCGTATCTGACTAAGCAGCAGGAGCATACGTTTCCTGTCCTTGTCACTCAGAAAATGCATGCGCCGCCATTTGGAAACCAGTTGGGCCACAGACACGCGGAAACCGTCATGCAGTTCCCTCTGCTGAGGGGTCATAGGCACGAACAGATTCTGGTCAGTCCTGGCAGGCAGCTGAATCTCCACGTCAGCCTTCCTGCGCCTTATCAGACGCTGCTTCAACCTCTCCCCCACGACATTGAGATTCTTGTAAGACACGATTTTGCCGCTTTCGTCCTTGACCGTAGTCTCCTCGATGAACTTGTAATATGGTCCGAGACAGAACTGGTCCACGAACTCCATCACGGAATAAAGCTCTTCCAGTTTGTTTTCCAGCGGAGTTCCGGACAGGACTATGGAATAATCCGACTGAATACGCCTGGCCGACTTGGAAATCTGCGTGTTCCAGTTCTTGAGTCGCTGAACCTCATCCATTATGACACACTCAGCATATTGGTCGCCAAACTGCTTCACATCATTGCTTAACGCATGATAAGAAACAATCTTATAAAACGTATCGGACTCATAAAGTTCCTTGCGCTTCGCAGGAGTGCCCTCCACTATCACGGCCCCCGAGTCGGTAAACCTCTCTATCTCCTTCTTCCACTGATACTTAAGCGACGCCGGACACAGCACCATGACAGACGAAATCAGACCTGCCTTCTTCATCAGTTCAGCCGTACCGATTGCCTGCACAGTCTTTCCGAGTCCCATCTCATCAGCGATAATGGACTTGCCCTTCCCGAACGCGAACCGGATTCCCTCCTTCTGATAAGGATACAATTTCGCATGAAGCAGATTATCGAAATCGGTATCTGTCAATGACTTGAGGTATTGCTCCCTATACTGGGCGTCCTTCAGTTCAGCCAAATAATCCGTCACATCCGGGTAACAGCGGAAATCCGGATCCGCGACTTTCGCTTTCGCGATAAACTCCGCCATCACCGGAAGTGATTCTGTCAATGCCTTTCCGTCCGGAGAGAAATAGCCCTTTGCCAATGCCGACATTTCGGTCCAATGGGCGCTTCCTATACGGAGGCACACGGAACGTCCGTTCCTGTAAGAAAGATACAATGAAGAATACGGAGGATTCACGACAGGGACCTTCTTATGTCTGGTCTCAAGCCATTGGCGTACAGCCTCAATATGCTTGCACGTACCTATCTGTGTAGTCTTGAAATCCATACAGGAACAGAAGTTCCACCGGCTTTCATTTCCCCGATATACTACCTTGTAACTGCTCTTCGTTTTGGGATTGCGCACATCGAACACGCCATAGGCCGCCTCGTCTCCTCTCGGCACGACTGAAAGCACCTCCCTGGCAGCAAACTGCTTCCTCAACGTTTTCTGCCACTCCTCCGGACTCATTCCCTCCGGCTTGACAACATTAGATAATTTCTTCCCCATACGTTCTGATTCTACAATTCATGTTTCGCACCGAGTGTTTGCTCTAATTGGAGGCCTGTCCCCCATACGAAGGCAAAAATGCCCACGCACTCGCGGAACTTGAGTTCTACGACTTCCTTGCAGCACCGAGCCAGAGCATAACCTGCCCTGAATAATAAGGAATCATGACCAGCCAACGGCTTCCGTCCAGCGGTTCCACGAATTTATTATATGCCAAGAAAGTATCCGAAATCAGAAAAAGGAATGCTCCCAAGGCAAACAGCCACTTGCCCTGGAACTGCGCGAGCACTGTCATTACGCAGATAAGTGCCGCATAAATCACACAGCCACAACGTATTACGCCGGCAGGGGCATCAGGTATAATCCAGATCATCGCCGCCGTAAAGAACAGCAGGAACACCAGCGAGACCAATGAAACTTTCCTCGCCCCAGGCCTCCCTACGGCTCCCGAAATGAGATTCCCGCCGAAAAAGGATATGAGCATGACATGGGCCAATGCAAAAAAGCCCATTTGACCGATGAAGCTGCCATAGGCCCCCATCCAATCCCCGACGAGCGAAAAAGCCATCGCCAATGTCATCTGCCACGGGAGGAGAAAGATTCCGGCCAATGTCAATGTCGCCAGAGGCCCGACAATCCTGTATTTGACGGCTGCCGCCGGAAGGATTCCTGTCAATGCCTTTGTCGGCACAAAATATATCGCAGCCAGCACGGCAACTGCGGCCAGCACAGCCAATGTAATCTTTTTCCTGTCCATAACTCACTGAATTGCTACAGAAGCGACTTCACCATCTTGAAGAACTTGTAAGGCATGTACCTGAACGGCAGGTCCATCGAAGTCGGAGTCACGATGTTTGACCTGTAATGAGTGAACGCGTCGAAACTCAGTTTGCCATGGTAACTGCCCATTCCTGACATGCCGACGCCTCCGAAAGGGACATGCTCGTTTGCAATATGCAATATGGTATCATTCAGACAAGATCCGCCAGACGAAGTGTGCCTCAGAACATAATCCCCGTTCTTTCCGAAATAATACAATGCCAAAGGCTTCTCCCTGGACGTGACAAACTCCGTCACCTCAGATATGTTCCTGAAAGTCAATACTGGGAATATCGGTCCGAATATCTCTTCCTGCATCACAGGAGAATCCGGACTGACATTGTCCAAAACAGTCGGCTCGATGTATCTTTCCGCCCTGTCAGTATGACCTCCGAACACGATGTTTCCGTCCTTGAAATATCCCGTAAGTCTCTCGAAGGCAGCATCATTCACGACACGGACGAAGTGTCCGCTCTCCTGAGGATTACTGCCAAGCAACCCGGTAAATGCTTTTCCGAGCGCCTCCAGGAACCTGTCCTTCACCTCTTCATGGACCATCAGATAATCAGGCGCAATGCACGTCTGTCCCGCATTGAGAGTCTTACCCCAAGCCACACGCTTCGCGGCAACATTGATGTCAGCATCCTTGTCAATGATGCAAGGGCTCTTGCCTCCGAGTTCAAGCACGACAGGTGTCAGATATTTGGCGGCTGCAGTCATCACGCGGCGTCCCAGCGATGGGCTTCCTGTAAAGAATATGATATCCCACCTTTCTTCGAGCAAGGCAGCATTGACATCCCTATGTCCCTGAGTCACTGCAATATAGTCCTCAGGAAAGGTATCTGCAATCATGTCTTCGATGACCTTCGACACATTCGGCACGTAAGGCGACGGCTTCAGTACGGCGGTACATCCTGCAGAAATGGCACCGACAAGCGGAGTAAGCAGCAGCTGGACCGGATAATTCCACGGGGATATTATCAATGCAGTACCGAGCGGCTCGCTGATGATTCTGCTCCTGGAAGGGAACATTTTCAATGGTGTCGGCACACATGTCCGACGAGTCCACTTCCCTATCTTGCGTATATGAGTACGGATTTCCCCGAGCAGGATACTGATTTCCGTCATGTACGCCTCCTCGTAAGATTTGTGCAAATCTGCCCACAGGGCATCGCAAAGAGGCTTTTCCCATTTCAGGACAGCCTTCTCGAATGCCTTCAGATTTGATTTCCTCACAGCCACGTCCAATGTGGCTCCGGAATGAAAATATCTGGCCTGTTTCCCGCGGATTTCGCGGATGCGCTCAGGCGTTGTACTTGTCAATGTCATAGTCCAAATTTAACTAAAATACCCCATTATCACAAGACTTTCGTGAAGGATTACAGTCTTCCAGTGAAATGGTCCATCACTGAATAAACGCCAAACACCTTTCCGAAAACAAAGTCAAACAGCCAGTTTGGGAGCAGGCCCTGCCATATTCTGATGAAGTGGTATGCAAACGGAATTCCGCGGAACGATTTCCCGTCCTCTATAGCCCTGATTATCTTCTTGGATGTCTTCTCCGGCTTCAATATCGGGAATACCTTGGAATTCACTCCGTCAAACATTCCCGTATTTATGAAATATGGCGCCACGGATGTCACGCGGACATTGCTTCCGGCCTGCTTCAGTTCCACCCGCATTGACTCTGTCCATCCTATCACCGCCCATTTGCTGGCGCAGTAAACTGACAGTTTCGGAACACCGAGCATTCCGGCTGCCGAGGCTATGTTGCAGATGTGCCCGCTGTCCCGTTTCAGCATGTCGGGAAGTACAGCCAATGCCACATACATCTGAGCATTGGCATTGATATCCATCGTCAGGTCAATGTCCTGGATTGTCTGCTTGTCGAAGGTCCTGTTTCCCCTGACTATTCCGGCGCAGTTTATAAGGATATCCACCTGACCGACTTCTTTCTTGACTTTTTCGTAGGTCAATGCTATCTCCTCCGGAGAGGCAACATTGACAATATAACTGCTGATATGCCCCTGCGCGGCAGCTTTCACCTTCGGGCGCACATGCCCGAGTTCAGCCTCGGTTATGTCAATATTAGCCCTGTTGATGTCCCAAATGATAAGATTTGCGGCTCCTTTTTCGAGGCAGATCCGCCCCATGATACGTCCGATTCCGGAAGCACCTCCGGTAATCAGGACATTTTTTCCGATAATGTTCATATTTTCGTCCACGTTCGTTTCGATTCGGTCTGACATGGCATTTGCCTGCCATCCCCGTCGGCAATCCCGCCGATGTGGCTGCAAATTTACAAAAAATGCGACATTTATGTATAAAAATTAGACCAAACGACATTAAGTAATCCTTAAAAAATAACTTTGGAATCCTCCACAAATCTTTACCAACTTATTTTTTAACGCTCACTAAACAAGAATGAATGGACAAATTAAAACTTCCGGGACAAAAAAAGGATGGATTGCTCCGCCCTTCGACATGTATTTCCGAACCGATTATTCAGCGCTTTCAGCCGACTCTTGAGCCGCAGCCTCTTCCTGTCCGTTCTCAGAGAGTTCAGTCCTCTTGAGTTTCAGAACAGTCTTGCCGTCCTTGGAAAGCACTGAAGCATTGTCGTTGTCAGCAAACTCCACCTTGGCCGCAGAATCAAGTCCTTCGAGCACCGCAGTTTCAACTTCCGGTGTAGGTCCCATCATCTTGGTCACTCCCATTTCTCCGAATTTGATGGCATCACCCTCTACCTTATAATTTCCGAAGAAACCGTTGATGCTGGTATTTCCGTGTACGCCACCTTTGTCATCAAATGAAACCGTAGGCTTCTCGAATCCCGCCTCTACGGCAGCACCTCCTGCCTCAACGATTTCCCAATCTCCGACCAAAGCTTTCGCCACATCGTTCTTCTTTCCGGCCCCGCAGCTGCAAATCGCCGCAACAGCCATAACCATAAGAATCGCCTTTTTCATAATTAATTGATATTTATTAATTTATACAATAATTGATCACACAACACAAATAATGGAACATTTCCAGTCCAAGAGTCAGTCCACTCCCACCATTCCTCCCAGCAGCAATATCATTTTCCACATGAGTTCAAACAATTCTCAAAGATAACTCATTTTCCTCAAACCCCAGCAATATTCGCACTTCTCAATAATCGGTGCCTTGTTTCCAACATGAATGACAGGCAAAGCATATCGGACGCCAAATCAAAAATCAGTCGAAGCAGTCCAGAAGTCAGTACGACATAAATAAGTACCAAGAAATCGTCTCCGCTCTTAGATGTCATACGAAGAGCGGAGACGATTACATTACAAACTTCAAGGATGCCGCACTATGAATCTTTCTGTAACTTCAGGACATCTTCCATAGACAGACCTGTAACATCACAGATAATTTGGACAGGCAGATTATTCTGCAGCATCTTCAGTACGATGCTGTTCCTCTCTTCTTCGCGACCTTTAACGAGTCCTTCCTCACGACTTGTCTTCTTCGCATATTCAATCTGATTGAAAGTGTCACGTGCTGTAGTCATATCCTTAATGTAATTTATTCTGTCAATGTTGTTGAGACCCGCTATCTCCGCGACGTCAAAAATTCTTTTGAATATTTTGTCACGCAACGCTGCCGGCCTTTCCAAAAGCATTGACAAGTTCTTCAAAATATAAAGCCACTTATCAAGATCGGAGTCCAACTCATCCTCTTTCTTGTCAAATTTCGCGACCTCGATAAATACAAACTTCAATTTGTCGGTCATCGTCTTGCCAGTTGTAGCCTCCCGGAGCCAATACCTGTGCTCGATAAGGTCGTCATCCTCGTACTTGAAGTTCAGAATCCCGAGGAAATACACCCCGTCCAGTTCATAGTTCCACTCCTTCTTGACCCCAGTCACTTCATCTGTATGCGCCTTCCTGCCCTGCTTCATTATCGGAAATGAAGTATAATACAATGCCCTCTCGAAAAAGTGTTCCTGAGTAGCGTGCTGCATTTCGACAAGGAAATCCTTCCCGTCTTTTGCTCTGCAAATAACATCAAACACAGCCTTCCTGTCCTCTTCCATCAGTCCCAACTGCTCAGCAGGAATATAAGTAATGTCTTCAATCTCATATTCCGGAAAGATAACTTTCAGAAATTCAATGAGGATGTCTTTATTCACTTCACTCCCGAAGAGGCGTTTGAATCCCCAATCAATAAGAGGATTGATGTATCTCGCCTTGACGATTTCGCCCATAAAGTTAGTTTTTTTATAATTATTAAACAAAAATCCAGGCACGAACTCCTGAGTATGATATGAGGATGTCCATGTCATTCAAGGCTGCAATAGTATGCAAAAAAATTCCGAAAAGTGAACAAAAGTGGCTCAAGAAGTCTTAAGCAGCTAAGATTTTTATGATTTTTAAACTTTGAAGATGATTTTTTAACAATTCCATTGGGGAGGACAACAGAAAACGGTGCCTTGACATCCAAGACACCGCCAAAAACCATATATCTCCGCGACTAATACACAAATGAAAACTCGTCGAGATAGAGTACCGTACCGTTGCCGCCGGTGAAATAGTCGCCGTAACGGCTGGAGGCAGAAACTATTACAACTACAGACGGAGTGCGGTCACTGCGATAAGTGATAGGAATGTCAAACTCCTCATAGTTGTCCATCCATTTGCTGAACTCGAAATTGCCATATCCGATGATTGCCGGGTCATTGTCAAAATCTATGAACTGACCGTCGGAATTCACAACATGGAAACGGCCTTTGTCATCGATGGCACCATCCGGATAGCCGGACCACTTGTTCTTGTCCCAGTCCGCAAGAATAATCTGAACCTGACCTATATCCATCTTTCCGAGCAGATCCTTATGCGAATCATCGGCATTGTCGATGGTTACAGGCTGATAGCAATAATAGCCGTGAAGTGATTTCGGCCTTTCGGTGAAAGGAATACCCCAGGCCATATCGGCGCCTTTGGTACCCTTAAGACCACAGAACTCCCCGGTATAGATATTTCCAGAAGCGAACTTGATAAGAATCCACTGGCTGCTCAGTTTGGCTGCATATTTTCCGGGACCAGGAACAGCAACAAAAGACTCCTCAGGGGTCGTGGTGTTCCTGTTCAGAAGGTCAGCAGTACCCTTGTTCGCGGTAGTCCATATCGACTTTTCATTATCAGAAGCGTCAGCGGCATAAGGATACCATCCCTTGCCGGCCATCGCCCAATTGTCAAAACTCATATTATAGAGCTGACGGCCCTCGACAGGAGCATCCGGATCAGCATTTACCACAATCAGTTTCCACTCGAATTCACGGAACGCCATAAGCCTTACTCGCAGAGTATCAGACAAATCCACATGATCACCGACAGCCAGCTGAGACTCCTTGAATCGGGTCGGAACGGTATATTTGACCTTGGAAATCGTCAACGAATGCAAGTCATAATCCGCCGGCATCGTGACAGTCACAGTCAGTTTGGAAGTATTGATGGACGAACTTACCTGATCCTCAACTTCGAAAGACTCGTATCCCGCCACATCCTTCGGAATCATCATATCATTTTCCATCTCGCACCCTGTCAATGCCAGAATGACAGATGCGGCAACTAAAATCCTATTCCTCATATCCGCTACTTATCGCTACGTCTTCCAACCTGGAAATAATACATAATGGAAAAACCCACACCCAGAAGGTTCGGCTTGAAAGTCGTTCCGAAGTGAGACAACGAGCTGGTATATACCTGGTTCTTAGTCTGTTTCGTATATGAATAGTTGCACTCCAACACGCTGAGAGACAACTCGAAAGAAAGATTATTCGTAAGGAACGCTGTCAATCCCGGATAGACACCGATATTTAGAGCGTAAGAATCCGAAAAAGTTCCATCCTTCTCATCACCGTCCATCTGGTAAGACTTGCCCCGGCCCTTGCTTCCTCCGATTCTGATTTCATTGAACATGGCGAAGACGCGGCTGCCGAAAAGCGGCACATAGTTCCTGACCGCAAACTGGCCCAGATACTTTTGGCTCTCGAAATAATGGTTTGAGAAATCGAAATTGTTGTCAGTATCCAGACTTATAGAAGCCTTGTCCATATGCATTGACGTATAAGAATAGCCGAAACGGGCTCCGACCGCAGTATTCTTGCCGATGAAATAGAACGCGGCAGGAGAAATCTTGACTGTGGAAAGAGTACCCTCCAGTCCGGTTATAAGAGACATCAGTTCATATCCCACATCACCATTTCCGGCAGAATACCTGTTGTACGAAATGGATGTTCCCAATGTCATCATTCCCTTGGGAATAAAAACGGTGCTCGCGTCTCCAAGCCCCCTGTCAAACTTCTTTTCAGGAGTTTTTGCGAAAGACATTGAGCCAACTGTCAGCAGCAAAGCTGCAAATAAAAATTTTCTCATACAAATAGTTTACTATGAGGCACTCCGCCTATGCGTTCACCTCAGTTACGGACTCCGGAATACGGCATTGAAAGTTCGCCGAACCGGTATTCCGCCGCCCAAAAGGCTTCAATAAAAGGTATATATTCCAATATTACAAACTGCGAAAATATCATAATTTTTCGAACTATCAAAACTCATCGACAAACTCGAGTCCTGTCAAAGAATGGCGAAAATCCGTTTTTTTTCGTAATTTTGCACATATATGCGTTATCGGCAGCAGTTGACAGCCACAGTTCCTCAGAGAGGACGCAATGCGGCCGGAAATACCCACGCACAAAACAGCATTGACTTAAAGACATATGGCAGAAGAAGTACAGTACAATAACGACTCGATCAGGACGCTGGAATGGAACAAGCATATCCGACAGCGCTCAGGAATGTATATCGGAAGACTGGGCAACGGAAACAACCCTGACGACGGTATCTACATACTCCTGAAGGAAATTGTCGATAACTCCATTGACGAATTCGCGATGGGGCACGGCAAGCAGATTCAGATAACAATCGAGGACAATACTGTAACCGTGAGAGACTTCGGACGAGGAATTCCGCTGGATTCAGTCGTAAAGGCTACAAACAACCTGAATACAGGAGGCAAGTTCGACGACAAGAGTTTCAAGAAGTCTGTCGGAATGAACGGTGTCGGAAGCAAGGCTGTCAATGCATTGTCATCTGAGTTCTATATCGAGTCCTTCAGGGACGGCGAAAGTTCATGGGCGAGATACGAGCGGGGAGAACTCCAAGATTCAGGAAAAAAGACAGGCGTTACCGAAAAGAACGGAACATTCGTGAAATTCACACCGGATTCCCAGATGTTCGGCAACTACGCGTACAACATGGATTTTGTCGAGACAATGATAAAGAACTACTCTTATCTCAAGAGAGGTCTTACACTTGTCCTGAACGGCACATCCTACAAATCGGACAACGGTCTGCTGGACCTTGTCAATGAAAGAATGACGGAGGAGCCGAAATATCCGCCGATTCACCTCGAGGGAGAAGACATTGAAATAGTCCTCACCCACGGCGACAGCTACGGCGAGAACATCTACTCTTTTGTCAATGGACAATATACCCGCGACGGAGGCACCCACCTCGCAGCATACAGGGAGGCAATCGCAAAGACATTCAAGGATTTCTTCAAGAAAGACTACGAGCCGCAGGACTGCCGTCAGGGCATCGTCGGAGCCATAAGCATCCTCATCCAGGAGCCTCAGTTCGAAGGCCAGACCAAGACAAAACTCGGTTCCACATACATGTGGGAGAAGCAGGAGCGCGACGAGAACGGAAACCCGGTGAAAGGAGCAGACGGAGCGATCAAAATCGACAGAGGCCCTACCATCAGGACTTTTGTCAATGACTTCGTATCCAGAAACCTTGACAATTACCTCTACAAACACAAGGACATCGTTCCTATCATTGAGGAAAAAATCAAGGACTCCAAGAAAGAAAGGGAGGATATCGCCGGCATCCAGAAAAAGACAAGGGAAAAGAACAAGAAGGCCAATGTCTATAACAAGAAGCTGCGCGACTGCCGCTTCCATTATTGCGACAAGCCTGTAAAAGGGAAAGAAGACGAAGGCGAGAAGTCAAGCATCTTCATAACCGAGGGAGACTCAGCGAGCGGAACCATCACAAAAGTCCGCAACGCGAACAATCAGGCCGTGTTCTCACTCAGGGGAAAGCCTATCAACAGTTACAAGGAGAGTCACAGGAAAGTAGCTGAGAATGAAGAGCTTAACCTTCTTATCTCCGCACTTGGCGTGGAAGAGGACCTCAAGAATCTGAGATACAACAACATCATTGTCGCAACCGATGCCGATGATGATGGAATGCATATCCGTATGCTGGTCCTCACATTCTTCATGAAGTATTACCCTGACCTCATCAGAAGAAATCACGTCTATATACTCCAGACTCCTCTTTTCCGCGTCAGGAACAAAAAAGAGACAAGATACTGCTACAGCGACGACGAGAAAGCACAGGCAATCAAGGACCTCAAGACCGGCGTAGAAATCACACGATTCAAGGGTCTCGGAGAGATTTCACCTAACGAGTTTGTGGATTTCATCGGCGAGAACATGAGACTTGACGCCGTCAATCTGGCCAAGGACGAGTCCATCGCCAGCATCATGGAATTCTACATGGGTGACAATACCATTGACAGACAGAACTTTATCCGGAAAAATCTCCGCAGCGAGACAGAACTGGAAGATATAAACATTTAGTATCATCATTATGGAATACAAGATTACAAGATGGTCGAAATTCTGCGGTTGGCTCCTCAAGAGGATGGGCTGGAAAGCCGTAGGAGGACCTGCTCCCGAAAATAAATGCATACTGCTTGGAGTTCCACACACATCGGCTTGGGACTTCGTCATCTCATACCTGTTCTACACCCAATTCGGAGCGATAGCGCACGTGATGATAAAGAAGGAATTCTTCAAAGGCCCCGTAGGCTGGTTCCTGCGTAAAGTAGGCTGCATCCCTGTGGACCGCTCAAGCGCAAGTTCAATGCTTTTCAGTCTTATCAATGAAATGGAGAAAGTGGATACTTTCCACCTTGCAATAGCACCTGAAGGAACCAGACACGCAACAAAGAAATGGAAAACCGGCTATCACATGATTGCAAGGAAAGTCGGATGTCCGGTTTACATGGGTTATTTCGACTGGGGAACCAAGTGCGTCGGCATCGGAAAGAAGGTTGAAATTACCGATGACGCACGTGCCGATACAGACAGGATCCAGGCCCTCTATGAAGAAATGCATCTGAAGGGCAAGCATCCTGAAGGTTATGTAACACACTAATATTCGACAATCATGAGGAATAGCCTATACAGAAAGTTAACCACGAACAGGGAGAATTACATCACTACCCTATCAAGACTTTTCGACTATGGGACCACTGCATACGCCAAAAGACCGGCTCTGACTTTCGTTGACGGTAGCCAAAAATACACATACGGCGAGTTCAGGGCAAAGAGTCTCGAACTTATGCATCTGTTCTCGAGATATGGTCTGAACGCAGGAGACAGGATTGCCATCCTCTCACAGAACATGCCGAACTGGACAGTTTCCCTGTTCTCCATCGTATCATTCGGAAGGGTTGCAGTACCTATTCTGCCGGACTCTTCAGAAAACGAGGTGACAAACATCCTGAACCACTCGGAATGCAAGGCGATTTTCATCTCGCAGCGCATGCTCCCGAAACTGAACGAGGATGTCAAGAAGAAAATGACTCTCGTCATTGACATTGACACTCTCGAAATCATATACAAGGACAGTTCCGCATTCACTTGCGACGGCTGGGGCAAGGAGCCTTCACCTGATGACCTCGCTATGATCATCTATACGTCAGGAACTTCCGGAAAGGCAAAGGGCGTCATGCTCAGCCACAGGAACTTCTGCCATAACGTAATAGAGGCATGGCATGCGCAGAAGGCGAACAAGAAGGACAGATGGCTGTCAATCCTGCCGATGTCACACACTTACGAGATGAGTTTCAGCGTTCTTTATCCACTGTATGTCGGAGGATGCGTATATCACATCAAGAAGCTCCCTACACCGACAATCCTCATTGAGACGATGAAGAAGGTCCGTCCTACCATCATGTGCTCAGTGCCTCTCATCATCGAAAAAGTCTATAAATCCAGCGTAGTTCCGACCATCGCGCACAGCCGCGTGCTGTCATGGATGAAAGAACACACGCCCAAGCTTCTCTACTTCCTCATCGGCAAGAGACTTTACACCACATTCGGAGGAAGGCTCAAGTTCTTCGGAATCGGCGGTTCCAAACTGGACCCGACTGTAGAGGATTTCCTTATAAAGGCCAAGTTCCCTTATGCCATCGGATACGGACTTACTGAAACCGCACCGCTTATCACCAATGCCTGCGTCGGCAAGACCAAAGTCGGCTCGATAGGAGTTCCGGCCTATAACGTTCAGGTGAAACTGGACAATGTCAATCCGGAAACCGGTGAGGGTGAAATCATTGCGAAGGGTGACAATGTCATGCTTGGCTACTACAAGGATCCGGAGCGTACCCGCCAGGTGCTTTCAGATGACGGCTGGTTCAGGACCAATGACCTGGCCTGCATGGATGAGAAAGGACGTTTCTATATAAAAGGTCGTCTGAACAACATGATTCTGGGACCTTCCGGCGAAAACATTTATCCGGAAGAAATCGAGCAGGTCATCAACCACTTCGGCGGAGTGAACGAGTCTCTAGTCATGGAGAGGGACGGAAAGCTCATCGCCCTCGTGAAATTCGACGACAACGTCCTCAACTGGGACCAGGCTACAGAGGACAAGTTCTTCGAGAACCTCCAGGCCAAGAAGAAGGCCGTGCTGGACTACGTGAACAAGCATGTGGGCAAATCGTCCAAGGTCAATACTGTAGAGGTCGTCAAAGACAATTTCGAAAAGACGGCTACACAGAAGATCCGCCGGTTCAAGTACAATGGAGCACATGGTGATGAACCGAAAGAACCGAATGTGACCAGCGAACCGAATGAAACAAAAGAAGACCAAAAGGACAACTAGATAAAGTTTCCGACTTGCGGAATTCCGGCAAATCAGGGACTTACGGAATCTGATCCAACAGCGTAAAAAACTCCGCCTTGCAGATTTGCGAGACGGAGTTTTTTAAAGCATGAACATCGGGGAAGGTGTCTGCCGAGGCAAAGCCCTCAGGTTCACCACCCCATCGCCGACACCTGCCGAGGTCAATGCTGACTTGGCGGCATTGTATGCGAGTTCAGGAGTATTGTTATGCTCACTGAGATGGCATAGGAATATGTTCTTCAGCCCCGGATGCCAGAAACGGCGTATGGCAGCAGCACACTCGTCATTGCTCAAATGTCCATGTCCCTGGCAGATACGCATCTTCAGTTCATGCGTATAGGGACCGGCGATAAGCATATCCATGTCATAATTGGCCTCGATAACGACAGTATCAGCCTCGGAAGAGTACGAGACAGCTTCTTCTGTCATCCTACCTATATCGGTCATAATCACGAACTTATGTTCAGCTGTCTGAATATAGTATCCCACAGTCTGAGTCGCATCGTGAGGAACGATGAAATACTTGACACGGAAACCGGCAATATCATTCCATTCACCCTCGACAAGTTCTTTCCTGCATTGACCCAAAAACGGAGAGCCGAATGCATGGGCCGACAATGCGGCATGCAGTTCCGGAGTCGCATAAACAGGCTTCCTGAGTTTCTTGCAATAAGAAGCAAGACTACGTATATGATCCATGTGGTCATGGGTCACGAGCACGGCACTGAAACTGTTTTCATCCAGCCCGTTGGCCGACAAAATGGTCTTCAGCCGTCTCAGACTGACGCCGGCGTCTATAAGAACCGCATGCCTCTGCCCGGCACCTTCCTGCGATTCGAGATAATAGCAGTTGCCGCAGCTACCGCTTGAAAGACTCATGAATCTGAGCATTGTATAATAACACTTTAAAAATTTCTCCTACTGCTGCGCTTCCTGCTCGCAGTATTTCTTGATTACTCCGTACGCGTCAGAAACTCCTAGTTCACCTGCTCGGGACAAGTCAATGCAGCCTTTCTCCTTATCCTTCAGATATATAAGGACAAGCCCCCTGTTGAAATAGGCATCGCCCATGTACGGATACAGATTCAGGGCTTTCGTATAGTTTCCTATCGCCTCGACATAAGACGCGGAAAGGCATTGGAGATTCGCGAGATTGAACCAGATGTAAGGAATGTCGCCCACGATTTCCGCAGCGCTCTTCATATCCTGAACGGCATCCGAATAATCATAACTTCGGCTGACTTGATCGGTCACACGTGCCCTGGTAGTACCCTGGTCATCCATCGTCAGCGTCTGGACATTGTTCTCTATAGACGAGATGAAATCTATCATATCGGCACGGAGCACGCCCCTGTTCATCTGGTAGAAAGCCTTGTACAGTTTCTTGTATTTGTCCCCTGTCTCCACTTCAATTGCATTGTCGTAATGTGCCAATGCCGAATTGAACTGCTTGTCAGCGACATCGTAGAGGGCCTTCAGGAATTCACCCTCAGCATCACCCGGAGGAACCGACCAAATCGCATCCGAGACAGCCGTTGAAGAAGTGAAACGCACTGTATCAGAATTGGATATGACGACAGGAACCGGCGACTCAGCCTTGAACTTGTCTATAAGCGCATTCTCATAACGGGTTTTCAACGCATACTGCACATTGTCCCTCTCATCCGAAAGCTTGAACCTGTAAAGGGGACGCAACCTGATATCGACATCCCTGTGCTGAAGCATCTCATCATCGAAGTCTTTCTTCGCGAAATCAGCATCCAGAGCCAGAAGCGAACTGTACTTCCGGGTCGTGTCGGCAAAAGAGACCTCCCCGCTGCCCGTCTTCTCACGATACTCGGAAATCTTCTTCTGGGCAGTCTCATAGTCCTTCTTCGAAGCCGACTTCATGCCAAGCATATTCTCCACATACGACCTGTTCATATAGGCCTTGGCAAAATCAGGATAAAGGTCAATGGCCTTGTCATAATCCTCCAGAGCATCCCGCCATCTCTCCATATTCACGAAATAAGATGCCCTGTTGTAATAGGCAAGCACATTTCCCGGATTGATGTTGATTACCCTGTCCATATCCTGGAGCGCATCCTCGTAATTCCCGACCTGGGCATGGATGAGACTCCTGTTGTAGAGTGTCAATGCATTGCCCGGCTCATCCTTCAGCACCCTGTCCAAGTCAGCCATGGCGGCATTGTAATTATTTTGTTCATAATACATTATGGCCCTGTTGAAATACGCGAATGTACTCGTACTGTCCAGACTTATGGCCATGTCCATATCAGCAATCGCATCTTCATACTTATGCTGTGACGCATACAGACGTCCCCTCCTGATGAATCCCTCAGGCTCGAAACGGTCCAGAGTTATCGCCTTGTTGTAATCAGAAAAAGCCTTGGTCGTATCCCGCAGGAAAAGCCAGCTGGCACCCCTGTTCAGATACGCAGACGGGTCCTTCGGTTCCTTCCTTATGTACCTGTCGAAGTCCGCTACCGCCTTGTCGAACTGCTGCGCAAGAAAATACGTCACACCGCGGCTGAAATAAAGGCCAATGTAACCGGGGCGCAGGTCAATGGCAGTCTGGAGGTCTCCCAACGCCTTGTCATAGTCACCGAAACGGCTTTCGGTTATCGCCTTATAATGGTATCCTGAAGTGAAAACGGGATTCAGTCTCACGGAATTGTTGAAGTCCTTCTGGGCGCCACGCAAATCCCCGAGATTATATTTCGCGATTCCTCTGTAAAAATACGTCCAATAATCAGTACTGTCAATGCGCGCAAGTACATTGAAATTTTCGATAGCCTTGGAGAATTTCCCGTCGGCAAGGGCGCTTCTTCCCCTGAAGAAGAACACATCCTTGTCATATTGCGCAAAGGCCCCCACCGAAAACAGCAGAAGCAAAGCCAATGAAAGGAACCAATATTTAAAATTTCCTGAATTCATCAGAAATTCCTAATTTTGAAGTCATTTTCCAAAAAGGCTGGCTCTCCATGCAAGAAACAGCCGACATAAAAGCCCAGGGAAGGGCTGCGAAAGATTACAAAGATAATCAATTAGTAACATGAAAAAAATAAGTTGCATCAGATTAAGAGAAGATTTTCGAGGATAGATCTGTTTTCGAAGAAGGAGTGTACTGGACGTACACGACTGATGAGAAAAAAGATATAGACCGAAAAGATTCCTTAAGATGATGCAGGTTATTTTTTGAAGGTTACTTATCATACTCCATTAGTCGAAATGAAGAAAAAATTGCTCAATATAGTCCTGCTGGCTCTGCTGGCATTGCCGGCACTTGCGCAGACAGTGCCGAACATCGGTGCCATCAGCAGCACCCAGGCCCACAATGTCGTATGGGAGACCAAGATTTTCCGTCAAATAGAATTCCTTTCCGACTCTCTGTGCGGAGGAAGGGCAACAGGAACACGTGGAAGCACAGAAGCGGCAGCATGGATCATGAGAAGATTCAGTTCCATCGGACTTATGCCGTGCGGAGACGTCTGGACCCACCATTTCTATGAACCATTCGGAAGGAACGTCATCGGTTTTCTTCCGGGCTCATCCAAACGCCACAGAGACTCATATGTAATCGTAATGGCCCACTATGACGGCCTTGGCACCCTGAACGGAGTGCTCTATCCGGGAGCGGACAGCAACGCCTCAGGAGTAGTGTCTATGATAAGCATCGCTGAAATGTTCTCTTCGATGAGACATCTCGGACGGGCATACGACAGCAACCTGATATTCGTCGCACTGGATGCCAAATCCGGTAGCATGAAAGGCTCCAGAGCATTGTGGAAGATGATTTCCGAAGGACTGCTGCAAGACCCCGTATCAGGCAAGGCAATAGCACCGGCCCAGATCGGCATGGTCGTCAACATTGACCAGATCGGAGGTACTATGAGCACATTGAAATCCGGCAGGAAAGACTTCATCATAATGCTCGGACGCGAAGCGGCAGGTCAGGAGAATTCAGGACTCCTCAGCCTCTGCAACCTGAAGTACGGGTCTGGACTCGAACTGAGTTATGACTACTACGGAAGCAAGGACTTCACGAATGTCTTCTACCACAGGGTAAGCGACCAGAAAGTATTCCTGGAGAACAAAGTACCGGCGGTCATGTTCACGTCGGGAATCACGATGAACAACAACAAGCCTTACGACAACCCTGCTTCCATTGACCTGAACATTCTGAAAAGGCGCATCTGGCTCATGTTCCACTGGATCGAAAGGATATTGTAGCCCTGCAGAAATTTCGTTTTTCAGTTCAATGTTCTTTCACTATCTTTGTAGGCTGTATTTATAATATAAGAAGAAAGATAATAGATGAAAGAATTCTGGCAGGTACTGGTAAAGTACGTTAAACCATACAAGGGATACCTCGGAGGCTCCATTGTACTCAACATCCTCTCCGCGATACTTAACATATTCTCATTTTCATTGATAATACCTATCCTTCAGATATTGTTCAAAATGAACGATACCGTATATTCCTTCATTCCGTGGAATACGGCCGGGATGGGTCTGAAAGATATTGTCATCAACAATGCCTACTACGGCATCACTCTGCTCATCCAGACCAAGGGAGCGGCCATCACATTGTTCCTCCTCTGCCTCTGGCTCAGCATCATGACTTTGCTCAAGACTGCCTGCTATTTCGGTTCTTCCGCCATAATGATTCCTATTCGCACAAGCGTGGTAAGGGACATGAGGCGCGAACTCTACAACAAGATCCTCTCCCTCCCTCTCGGATTCTTCTCTGAAGAAAGGAAGGGCGACATCATAGCCAGAATGAGCGGTGATATCAATGAAGTGGAGAATTCCATCATGAGCACACTCGACATGCTGCTCAAGAACCCTATCCTCATCATTTTCTACATTGGTACTCTGATAGTTACCAGCTGGCAGCTCACAGTCTTCACCATCGTCGTAGCCCCGGTCCTCATCTGGCTCATGAGCGCACTCGGAAGGACTCTGAAAAAGAGATCGCTCCAGGCCCAGGCTCTCTGGAGCGACACCATGTCACAGCTTGAAGAAACCCTCGGCGGCCTCCGCGTCATCAAGGCGTTCGTAGCTGAAGACAAGATGCAGGCAAGGTTCAACAATGTCACAGAGGCGGTCAAGAAGAAGACCGGCCGTGTAGCCACCAGACAGGCATTGGCACATCCTATGAGTGAATTCCTCGGTACAGTCCTCATCGCGATTGTCCTCGGATTCGGCGGAGTTATCATCCTCAGCGAAAAGGCATGGTTCGACGCTCCGACATTCATATTCTACATGGTCATCCTCTACAGTGTCATCAACCCGTTGAAAGACTTCGCGAAAGCAGGCTACAACATCCCGAAAGGCATGGCATCAATGGAACGTATCGAAGCCATCCTCAATTCAGAGAGCTCCGTCAAGGAAAAGGCTGACGCCAAACTTACGGACGGGTTCAATGATTCCATCACTTTCGAGCATGTAGATTTCGCCTACAGTCCTGACAGAAAGATACTTGACGATATCAGCCTCACAGTGAAGAAAGGCAGTACAGTGGCTATTGTAGGTGAGTCCGGTGCAGGAAAATCAACGCTGGTTGACCTCATTCCACGATTCTATGATGTCTCCGGAGGATGCATACGAATTGACGGCACCGACATCAGAGACCTGAAGATCCACAGCCTCAGAAGTCTGATGGGAAATGTAAACCAGGAACCTATCCTCTTCAATGACACCATCTTCAACAACATCGCGTTCGGTGTGGAAAATGCCACAATGGAAGAGGTGATTGCCGCAGCCAAGATCGCCAACGCACATGAGTTCATCATGGAGAAGGAAGAAGGCTATGACACCAATATCGGAGACCGCGGAATGAAGCTTTCAGGAGGACAGAGACAGAGGCTCAGCATCGCCAGAGCCATTCTGAAGAACCCTCCGATCCTGATTCTCGACGAGGCTACGGCATCTCTCGACACGGAGTCCGAAAGACTCGTCCAGGAGGCTCTTGACAGGCTCATGTCCACAAGGACCACAATAGCAATCGCCCACAGGCTCTCGACAATCAAGAACTCAGATGAGATTATCGTGATGCATGAAGGCAAAATCGTAGAGAGAGGCAAGCACGAGGAACTCCTCGCGCTGAAAGGATATTACAAGAAACTGACTGATATGCAAAGTCTTTAAGGAGGTATTCAAATGGAATCCAAGAAACTTGTACTCCCCTTCGTGGAGGGACTTGACAACGCTGCAAGCCTTGAAGAGTTTTCATCAATGCTGTGCAACGCGACTGCCGCGACAAAAGTCGCTACACTAAACTGGCCGGATGATTTTCCATACTGCCCGGAATGTAACGTCAGGGCTGCATGGTGCGATAAGGGTCTCGGCATTCTCTATAATGTCAAAGGTCTGGATCTCAGAGCATTGGCTATGTCAGACAACGGTTCTGTATGGCAGGACAGCTGCTGCGAATTCTTCGTTTCCGACCCATGCGACGGAACGTATTACAATTTCGAGATGAACTGCATCGGAACCTTGCTCGTGTCGAAAAGAAAGAGCCGGGAAGACTGCGTCCATTATACCGCCGAGAAACTGAAGAAGGTCAAGAGGTTCACCTCTCTTGAGCGCAAACAGGTGGAAATCAATGACAAGGAATTCAGCTGGAGCGTGGGAATGTTCATCCCGTTCAGCCTCATCGGCATTGACAAGCACCATATTCCTACTTCGCTGAAAGCGAATTTCTACAAATGCGGCGACCTCACTGCGCACACGCACTTCCTGAGCTGGTCTCCGATTGACGCATCCAAGCCGGACTTCCACAGGCCTGACTTTTTCGGGACGCTGGAACTTGCGCCAAAGCCGGCACAGTCATTCGCCAGGATTATCTTCCCGCTGATGTTCATCTGCTACATCTGCGCTGTGGGTTTCCTGTGTTTCGGACACTTCGAGGACATGCCTGACGTAGCGACGACAATCTTCGGCATTCCGACAGACAAGGTCGTGCACTTCTCGATGTTCTTCCCTTTCCCGCTGCTGGCATACGCGACATTCGGAAGAAAGACCAAAGGAAGATGGAACTCCATACTGTTCATACTCGCCATCTTCCTTGTCGGCTGCATTCTCGGAATCGCCACGGAACTCGGCCAGGGACTGACTGATTACAGAAGCTGCGACATCAATGATTTCAGGGCTGATTCCCTCGGAATGGCTCTCAGTTCCGTATGCGCACTAATTATCGACTCGATAAGACATTCATCAAAACGATGACCAGAAATATATTTACCACCCTTGTACTCTGTCTCTCTCTCGCAATGCCGATGAAGGGGCAGAGTCTTGTCCTTGCACAGTACAAGAACAGATGCGACACGCTTAAGACACTTATCCAACAAAGGACTTCCGTCCTTGCCAATATCCAGCTCAAATCCGTCGCCAGGAAAAACGGCAGTCTGGATTTCTATTTTTCATCGGGAATCGGCGACATTCCATGGAGAAAAGGCGACATCGAATGGCTCAGGCACACTTTGCATGAGATTTCACCTGAAGCCTACGCCAATTATAAGATAGGAACCATCTACAGCGGCAGCTCCAGACTTTCCGACATCGCATTTCCGGAAGCCGGAAATGACGGACACCCTGCCGAGCACAAATGGAGATACAAGGATCCTGTCAATGAAAACGGGCCGTCCATCGTCAGGGAAGAATATGGTCAGACCTTTAGCAAGGGATTGACAGGAAGGAATATAGCTCTCTGGCAGAGTCACGGAAGGTATTATGAGGAGGCAACACGCAGATGGGAGTGGCAGAGGGCACCTCTGATGACGACCGTAGAGGACATGTACACTCAGAGCTATGTCCTGCCTTTCCTCATTCCGATGCTGGAGAACGCCGGAGCCTATGTCATGACTCCACGTGAACGCGACACCCAGAAATATGAGGTCATCACTGACAATGACCCGGCATTCACAACTCCGAGGGAGGGTCTTCTCAGACGCAGAGGAAAATACAGCGAGGCCGGCAAATGGAGCGATGCCGGAATCGGATTTGCTGACTACAAAGAAGTTTACAGCGGCAATGACAATCCGTTTGCCAATGGTACCGTCAGGAAGGCTTCATGCATAAAAGAGGTCGAAGGAAACGCATTCGCAAGCTGGACGCCTGACATCCCTGAACGTGGGGAATATGCAGTCTATATATCATACAAATCCCTTCCCAATAGTTCAGAATCAGCACATTACATCGTAACGCATCTTGGAGGCACGACCGATTTTCTGGTAAACCAGAAGATGGGAGGCGGCACATGGATTTATCTCGGCACCTTCGAATTCGCGGAAGGCACCGAGGGTAAGGTCATGCTGGACAACGGCACCAGAAAGGGTACCCAGTTTGTTCCTGGCTCCGTCATCACTGCCGACGCTGTCAAAATCGGTGGCGGCATGGGCAAAATAGCCAGAGGGAACAAGGATATGTCCCCTGAGGAATACACCACCTCTGGTCTTCCTTCTTTCACGGAAGGAGCACTGTACTGGATGCAATGGGCCGGCATTGACACCACCGTCACGAGACGATTCAACAATGATTACACAAATGACTACGGTGACCGCGGCGCATGGGTTTCAGACATGAGCGGCGGCTCCAGAGTGAATCCGAAAAAACAGGGCAAAGGTATTCCCATCGATATGTCATTCGCTTTCCATACTGATGCCGGAACCACTCCAAATGATTCTACAATAGGCACTTTGGCGATTTACACTCTGATATCGGAAGGTAGCAGGAAGTACCCTGATGGCGAGGACCGCATTCTGGGACGTCTCCTTGCCGACAATGTCCAGTCCCAGATTATTTCCGATATCCGCGCCCAGTATAATCCGAAATGGAGCAGACGTCAGCTTTCTGACAGGTCATACAGCGAAAGCCGTACTGGTGATGTGCCGGCTCTGCTGCTGGAACTGCTTTCCCATCAGAACTTTGCGGACATGAAATATGGACTTGACCCGGGATTCCGTTTCACGGTCAGCCGCGCGGTCTATAAAGGCATGCTCAAGTTCATGAGCAGCAGATACGGATACAAATATGCCGTCCAGCCTCTGCCGGTAAGGTCATTCGCGGCAATCCTGGATGGCGACACTGCGGAGCTAAGCTGGAAGGAGACAGCTGATACACTGGAGCCTACGGCTATTTCCGAGGGCTTTATCCTCTATACCAGGACAGATGACGGCGGATTTGACAATGGCGTAATCCTGAACAATGTCAGGAAATCTGGAGACAGGTACTGCATCAATGTTCCTGTCAGGAAAGGGCATCTTTACGATTTCAAGATTGTCGCTTTCAATGCCGGCGGACGCAGTTTCCCTTCCGAGGTTCTGAGTGTCGGAATACCTGAGACAGAGAAGGGCAAGACTGTGCTCGTAGTCAACAACTTCGACCGCATCGCACCTCCTGCATGGTTCGACACCCCGACTTATGCAGGTTTCGATTCCCGTCTCGACGGAGGTGTAGCCTACAAAAAGGAAATCAATTTCATAGGTGAGATGTATCAATGCCGCAGGGAGCTTCAGTGGCTCGATGATGACAATCCTGGTTTCGGTGCATCCTACGCCGACCAGGCAGGAAAGCTCGTCAATGGAAACTCTTTCGACTACCCTTCCCGTCACGGAAAAGCGCTCATGGCTGCCGGCTACAGTTTCTGCTCTGCCAGCGCGGACGCTTTCGCAAGCTGCGGCCTGGACAGTTTCTGGGCCACCGACATCATCTGCGGCAAACAGATTTCCACCCCTGCCGGAACGGGCAATACCAATGCCGCAAGGTTCCAGATCCTTCCTGAGCCGATGCGCAAGGCTATTTCCGCCTGCACTTCCAAAGGAGGAAACATCCTCATTTCCGGAGCCAATATCGGCACCGACCTCTGCGACCATATCTATCCGACAGTGGCTGACAGCGCCTATATGGTTGACTCTCAAAAGTTTGCCAAGGATGTTCTCGGTTACAAATGGCTGACTAATTATGCGTCCAGATCGGGCAAAGTGCAGAATCTTGGAAAAAGAAAGGAGACAATCTCTTTTTATCAGAAACAAAATGACTATATTTACCAAGTTGAGACGCCTGACGGACTGATGCCGGCTTCAGACAAAGCCTCCATCTTCCTGCGTTATACAGACACGGATATTCCGGCGGGAATCTTCAACGAAGGCAAAGGATACAGGACGGTGAGCCTCGGTTTTCCGATTGAAACCATAACCGACATGTCGGAAATGGAATCATTGTTCCGTATGGCATTTGACTTCTTTTACGAAGGAGAAAGAAACTGATAACCTTTATAATTATGACTAATAGAGAAGCTGAAATCATTGGACTTGTCCATAAGGAGGTAAAGCCGGCCTTGGGGTGTACTGAGCCGGTTGCCGTCGCTCTTGCAACTGCGCGCGCAATAGAAATCATGATGAGCAATGTCAATGGTTTCTCACCGGCTGAATCATCTTTTAAAATCAATGTTGAAGTAAGCGGAAACATCCTTAAGAACGGTATGGGTGTCGGCATTCCGGGTACCGGTATGATCGGTCTCAGGGTTGCCGCCGCATTGGGAGCCGTCTGCGGCAAATCTTCATACGGGCTGGAAGTCCTCAAGGATCTCGACAAGGATTCCATATCGGCCGCCAAGAAAATGGTCGCAGAGGACGGGGTCTGCATCAGCATTGCCCACGACTGCCCTAAACTGTATGTGAAGGCGGTCATTGTCATTGACAATCACAAGTCCTGGGCTGTCATTGAAAATGAGCATGACAAATTTGTCGAGACCGGTTTCGATGATAAGACTGAGGTTCTGGCGAAAAGGGGTGAAAGTCAATGCGAGAGCGCGGATGACAAGGAAACCCGGGATTATCATCTGACAGTCAAGGAGATCTTCGAATTTGCGAACACTGTCGATTTTCATGACATCGAGTTTATTCTGGATGACAGGAAACTGAATCTGGCTCTTGCAGAGGAAGGTCTGAAAGGTAATTACGGCCTCATGGTCGGAAAGACTATCCTGGCGTGCAAGGACGAGGTTTTCGGGGATGATTTCCTTTCTTATGCAATGGCATTGACAGCGGCAGCTTCTGATGCCCGCATGGCTGGCTGCACTTTGCCGGCGATGAGCAATTCCGGCAGCGGCAACCAGGGTATCACTGTCAGCATGCCTATCATCGCCTATGCTCTCAAGCACAACATTTCGGATGAAAAACTTGCACGTGCATTGATTCTGAGCAATCTTATTGCCATACATATCAAGGGGTACCTCGGACGTCTTTCTGCCCTGTGCGGATGCGTGGTCGCTTCTACTGGTTCTTCTTGCGGTCTTGTCTGGATTAAAGGTGGCGGATATGAAGAGGTTTGCTATGCCATCAAGAATATGATCGGAAACATTACTGGTATGGTCTGCGATGGCGCCAAGGTAGGTTGTGCAATGAAAGTTGCTTCCGGTGTTTCCAGTTCGATTCAGTCGGCTGTGCTGGCTCTCCAGGGAATCCATGCTTGCGAAACTGACGGTATCATTGACAAGGATATTGAGAAAACCATTGCGAATCTCGGCAGCATCGGTTCTACCGGCATGGAGCTCGCGGATGAGTTGATTCAGAGGATTATGGTCTGCAAATAAAACTTAGAAGGACATGATGGATATTGATTTCGTTGTCACTTGGGTTGATATGGATGACCCTGAATGGAAGAAGAGTTTTGCAAAAGCCAAGGGTACCATTGACAATTCCCAAAATCAGTTTTCGGAGGCGCGTTTCAGGGATTATGGTTTCCTGAAGTACTGGTTCAGGGGTGTGGAGAAGTTTGCTCCTTGGGTGAGGAAAATTCATTTTGTCACTTGCGGGCAGAAACCTGAGTGGCTGGACACGTCGAATCCCAAGCTAAATCTCGTGAATCATACTGACTATATTCCCGAGAAGTTCCTTCCTACGTTCAATTCGACCGTTCTGGAGTTTTATCTTGACAGGATTCCGGGCCTCGCCGAGCATTTTGTTTATTTCAATGATGATTTTTATCTGACCAGTCCTACTGGCCCGGAGCGTTTCTTTGCGCCCAATGGCCTGCCACACGACATTGCCGTTTTCCGTATGAATACGGGACTGAGTCTGTGGTCGAAGACTTTGCGTAATAATGTCAGGCTTATCAATAAACATTTCGACAAGAAGGATGTGCTCAGGCGCGATCATGACAAATGGTTCTCTCCAGAATACGGCAGCAAGGCTAACTTGACGAGGTTGCTTTTTGCATACAACAAGTTCCTGACTATCAGGATTCCGCATAATGCCCAGCCGTATCTGAAATCGACTTTTGCCAGTGTCTGGAATTCTTGCAGGGCTGAACTTGAGGAGGCTTCAACTCATACGTTCAGAAGCGAGACTGACCTGACTCCTGAGCTTTTCCGTACATGGCAGATTTGCGAGTCGAATTTCGAGCCGTATAACACGTACAAGGATACAAAGATGTTTCCGCTGATGGTGAAGCCGAAGCAGGCTGTGAAGGCTATCCGTGATCAGAAATACAAGCTGGTATGCATCAATGACAGTGTGCATATCCGCAATTATGATGAGGTGATGTCCAATCTGGAGGCCGCTTTCAATAGTATCCTTCCTGAAAAGTCTTCGTTTGAGTTGTAGGTGAACAATGTCTTAGGTAGGATTGATGACTGCCTGCTTGAGAGGTGCAAATCCAAATAACCGAATCAGATAGATAAGTCTGTAAAGAGTTTTTCTTTGCGGACTTTTTTTATGTCCATGTCAGGAATCATTTGCTGGTCACGATATCGTTTGTTGTCAGGTAACGCAGTACGGCGGAACTCACTCCGCTGCGCTCCGTTCGGCCCTCCTACCGTTTCCTG
>ENA-ORRE01000424-ORRE01000424.1-human-gut-metagenome-genome-assembly--contig:-NODE-424-length-32847-cov-8.212369_pt1 | contig 32847 bp, 30 predicted proteins | sample MGYA00242171_ERZ509126 | MGnify/ENA primary metagenome ERZ509126 (study PRJEB26280, sample SAMEA2338648) | human gut metagenome | biome: human gut; feature: human-associated habitat; material: faeces... | reverse complement strand
TGCATCGTTTGTTCTTGAAACAAGGCTTTTCGTTGCCATCACGTATATCGTTCCCTATTTTTTAATGCTTACTGAATGGAAAATGAAAATCGAGGATGTCTTATTTGACGTCCTCGATTAGTTTATAGTAGAAGTCCCTGAATGCGTTCCAGGAATAGTATGAAGGCGCGACCTCAGCCAGCGGAAGTGAGGCCTCGTGGCCGTTATACAGAACCTTTATCAGAATTTCTGATGATTTCCTGCTCCGGTAGAAGATGAACTGAATGTTGGACGCCATCGGAATCTGGTCGCTGCGCCAATAGTTCTTTACTTCGTGCGGCTCGGAGATTACAGCCCCGAAGTTATTGATTCTCATGAAACTGGCCGTAGGAAGCACCGCCGTATCATGGGTGAACCTGAGGTCGAGCCGGACCTTGCCTGAGGCGATATTCCTGTCTGCATTGACCATGATGTCTTTCAGGACGGCGGCATTGTTTGTGACGCTCCTGTTGTCGGCGATAGGGGAGAATCCCCAGATAGTGTATCCGTTGTAGTTCCTCAGTTCCCACAGGTTGAACAGCTCTTCCGGCGTGAAAATGTCATCGAACTTGTCCGTTGCCGAATCATCTCCGATACATTGGATATCCATGATGATGCTCCTCATATCCGACTCGAATTTCCACATCCCGTAAGAGGATTCGACAAAGTCAATGTCATTGAAGAATCTGGAGCAAAATCCTTCAGGGTCAGCCAGTTCAGCCTGCATTGCAGCCGCTGTCTCTGCGACGGCCTTTGTCCTCGGGACCTTCTCGTAGAACGGATTTTTGGAACCGTTTGGCTCCAGTACCGGCAGGAATTTCCGTCCCGCATCTACGCTGTAGGAGAAGTCTCTGTCCAGTACCCTGATTTCGTCAATGAAAGAATGCATGGTCAGAAGAACTCTCGGAACCGGAGTTGAGAGCACAGTCGCCTCAGTCTTTCCTTTGAACACCTCCGGGAAGTCATGGTACATGATGTTGGCTATCTTATGGAGCTGCTCCTGACCTTTGATTGTCAGATCCCCGCCGCGGAATGCCACGTGCGGATAAAATGCCTCGTATCTTCGGTACAACTCCTCTCCCTTGTCGTTCAGCTTGCCCGCTTCATGGGCATTGACAAGTATCGCCCTCACCTTCTCGTAGATATCGTCGCTGATGGCGAATCTGGCCCCGTGTCTTCCCAGATAGCTGATATAGAATGGCTTGTAGCCTTTTGGTGCCGGCGTCATCTCCGGATTGTCGAACGGATACATGTAATATTCCGCCCCGGTACGGTAAAGTTCTTTCATCATGTCGGCCCTGGTATCGTACCTTACGACCGCATCCTTCACTCCGAATTCAGCCTCGATTGCGGCGCGTTTCTCCAGCCCGGTCTGTGCCAGTGCCGTTGGGGTCAATGCCAATGCCGCAACGGCTGCAGTAAGATGGTTTATGATTGATTTATGCATAGTTGATGCCCGTTTCAGACTTTAAGGAACACGTTCTTCTTGTACATGAAGTACAGCATCAGCCAGGCGGCGGCAAAGTATCCGATTCTGAGTATGACTGCGCCGAAGGCTTCCGGAACAAGCTCTGCCACTCCGCTGAGGAAGAAATCGCCGATCTTCTGAAAGTCAATGAAAGCCTGCGCCAAGTAAATTGTTATCGAGTTCATGCCGACAACCTGGAAGAAAATGACGCCTTTTCTCCAGCCTTTTACGTCAATGATATAGTAGAAAATCGCGAAAACGGCGAGTGAATAAGATGCCGCGGCGAGGACGAAAGTGCTGGTCCACAGGTTCTTGATGACCGGGAACCAGATTGACCACAATGCTGCCGCAACCCCCGTTATGACTGCTGCGCCGAGTAATTTCAATGTCTTTTTCTCTCCGCTGTCATCGGATTCTTTCACATATCTTCCGGTGAACATGCCGAGCAGGGCGGTGACGATTGCCGGGATGGTGCTCAGCAGGCCTTCCGGATCGCCGTATGGCTTGTATGCGTGATTCCCGAGGACGATTCTGTCAATGTAGTACGAAATGTTGCCCATCTTTGACATTGAATCGGCTCCTGCAGGGGCATCCGGCGCGATGGTGAATTTCAGCAGCAGGAAATAGCCTATGAGGATTCCTGCGGCTATGCCATACTGTGTCTTTCTGCCTGTGTAGCAGTATATTATGGCCGCGATGGCCCATGCGATACCGATTCTTCCCAAAACGCTCATGATTCTCAATGTCGCGAAGTGGAAATGGAAAAATCCCTGATAGACCAGTCCGAGGAAGAACAATATGCAGGCACGTTTCAGGACTTCTCTGGTAATGTCGCCTTTCGACAAACCTTTTTCCAGTTTCTTTGCAGATGAAAAAGGGAATGTCATACCGGAGATGAACAGGAACAATGCGAATATGGTGTCATGGTGATGGAAGCCCTCCCATTTCACATGGCTCATCTGCATTGCCAGCCATGAAGTGTCACCGTCAGGGAACAGCGCACAGATACTTACGATAATTCCGCTCAGACCCATGATGAACATCATGTCGAACCCTCTGAGAGCATCAAGCGACAGCAGGCGTCCGTTACCTGCCAGGTTGTTTTTTGTCATGTTCGTTTTATGATTTTATTTTACGAGTTTAGCCTCAGTCTTGGCCATGAATTTTGCTTCGTCGATAATGAATCTTTCGTGTTCTCCCTCTCCTATGATGCCTGCCTCATCCGAGCATTCCACGTGAAATACCAGACGCCTCCTGTCGATTTCCTTGAGTTCAGTCCTGCAAGTGATCTTCATGCCCACCGGTGAAGCCGACAGATGTTTGACATTGACAAGAGTTCCGACCGTGCTCTGTCCGTCCTCCAGGAAAGGTGCTACGCTCAGCCTCGCCGTTTTTTCCATCAATGCTATCATTGCAGGTGTTGCGAACACAGCCAGCGAACCGCTGCCCAGCGCCTCTGCCGTATTCATTTCATTGACAATAAGTTCCTCCTGCCCAATAATTCCTGTTTCCATTGTTTTACGTGTTAGTAATCTGTATATGGTAACCTTCAAGCATAACCTGCATCATCTTAGGAATCTTTTCGGTTTATATCAGTTTGCTCATCAGTCTTCTCATCAGTCATGTGCCACCGGCACACTCTATCTTCGAAAACGGATTTATCCTCGAAAATCTTCTCTTAATCTGAGGCAACTTATTTCTTTCAAGTTACTAATTCCTGTCTGGTTTACAAACCTTAGACTTGTGTCTTTATAGATTGTTAATTATCCGACAAATATAGTGATTGGACGCCGAATCATCAAGTGCCCTCTGGAAGAGAACACCTCTTTTCCGGACAGTTTTCAGGAACTGCAAGCAGAATATTACAACTGTCCATGATACCACGTAACTGGGATTGCCTGACTGCCATTCCGCGTGGCAGAGGTAGCTTTCCGGACAGTGGGTCTGCCACAAGGAGTGACCTCAGACATACCCGGATGGTCATATAGCGTGGACAGTGACAAAACAAGGATACCCTCAAACATGGTTCTGCGATAGGGACAGGCAACAGCGATATCCACATTCCCATATGGCGTGGACAGGCGCAAAATTTCGACCTTCTTGGCAGGCGTGATTCCGGATAAATTCGCGGTAAGATTCTGAAATTGAGCGCATTACGAGTTTAGATCCGCGACAGGAATCTGTCAAGACCACCTTTCAAAGGCACCTCTTGGCAAGAGACTTATTGTTTAATTAATTGAGATACAAGCGATTATAGATGAATCTGCCTGTCAAGAGGGTCGAAAATCGCACTGAAAATCGCACCGAAAATCACACAGCGAAACAGACGACGCGGACACAGACAAAAACCTGACCCTAAAGTAACTTTTTCATTTTCAATGTTATTTAGAGGTTTTGTGTTTCATAGTTGATGTTGATTAGGATTGTAAAGGGGCTCAGAATCTGAAAGTTGTTTCCAACTGTTCTCCTAAGCCCCTAAGTGTGAAGTTCTCGTTAAGTTGTCCCGAGACGGAACTGGTTAAGAGTTTATTTCTTCATTGCCGCCTCGATGTCGTCAGGGAAGATAGGTAGTCTGTGCTTTCCGAGTCTGCGGGCACCGTCCGCAGTTACCAGAACATCATCTTCGAGTCTTATACCTCCGAAATCATAATAAGACTCCAGTTTCTGGTAGTTTACGAAACCATGGTCAGCATTGGTCGCCTTCCACTGCTCTATCAATGCCGGAATGAAATAGATTCCCGGTTCATCAGTGATGACATTGCCCGGAACGAGCTTTCTGGCCATTCTGAGGCTGCCGAGGCCGAGCTGGGTAGAACGTACCTGGTCATCGTCATAGCCGACATAATTTTCTCCGTAATCTTCCATGTCATGGACATCCATACCCATGTTGTGGCCGAGGCCGTGAGGCATGAACAAGCCTGCTACGCCCGCTTCTACCATGCTCTGGACATCACCGCGGACGATATCGAGTGCGCGGAGACGCTCAAGCATGAGGGCCATAGTCTGGATATGCACGTCCCTGTATGTCGTTCCAGGCTTGGTGAGATTGAAAGCCAACTCGTTGCAGTCGCACACAATCTGGTAAATATCCCTCTGCTTTGCGGTGAACTTGCCGCTTGTCGGATATGTACGTGTGAAATCGGAAGCGTAATGCATATTGTTCTCGGCACCGGCATCGATTACCATCAGCTTGCCAGGCTCTATAATCTTGTCATGCAGATGGTTATGCAATGTCTCTCCATGCTGTGTGAGAATTGTGGCAAATGAAACGCCCCAACCCTTCGACAAGGTGACAGCCTCCATCTTGCCGACGACTTCCTGCTCCAGAATACCTGTTCTGATGCTGTCCCTTGCGACAGAATGCATCTCATACCCGAGGTCAGCCGCATCGTCGAGAACCTCGATTTCGCAATCCTCCTTCACCAGACGCATGGAAATTATGGCTTTTGTCAATGCCAGTGAAAACTTTCCGGCCACTTCGCTGTCTCCGCATCCGATAAGCGATGCGATCTTCATGGTATTGTAATACCTTGAAGGCTTTATGAAATGCACTGGACGACCATCGGCGACAGCTTTTCCGACTACAGCATCGAGCGCCTTGTAAGGTGCTGATTTCTCGACACCTACACCAGCTGCGATAGAAGCCACGCTAGGCTGGGGACCCATCCAGATGATATCACCGATTTCCACATCATCCGCGAAAATCGTCTCTTCTCCGTTGTCAAGGTCAATGACAGCCGCAAAGAGCGGAGCATCGATTCCGAAGAAATACAGCCATGTGCTGTCCTGACGGAACTTGTAGCAGTTGTCCTTATACTGTGCAGGAGCCTCCGTATTGCCGATAAACAGGGCAATACCCCTTCTGCCTTCGGCTGCGCTGTTCTTCATTCTTTCCAACAGCGTCTGACGCCTTTTTACATAAACACTTTTGTCGAACATAGTTAATAAATAGTAATTAGTTACATAATCAGTGGCCTCCGTAGAGATATTTGCTCTGTTCTTCCGAGAGCTTGTCGATATTGATGCCCCAGTCCGCGAGTTTGCGGAATGCGACCTCATTGTCGATTTCCCGTGGCACCGCATTGAGCATCTTCCCGTTCTCCCTTACGATAGTTTTCTCATTGTCCACGAGATACTTGGCGCTGAGGGCCTGGATTGCGAAAGACATGTCCATGATTTCTGCCGGATGTCCGTCACCGGCCGCAAGGTTCACGAGACGGCCTTCAGCGATGATATATACTGTCCTGCCGTTCTCCAGTTTGTATGCTTCGATGTTGTTTCTTGCCGGAGCGTGGCTGACCGCCATTTCTTTCAATGCCGCCACGGCAACTTCCACGTCGAAATGTCCTGCGTTGCAGCAGATGGCTCCGTCTTTCATCTTCAGGAAATGCTCTGCAGTGATGACATCATTGCATCCGGTGACAGTCACGAAGATGTCGCCCTCTGCAGCGGCTTCTGACATTGACATGACCTTGAATCCGTCCATTACGGCTTCCATTGCGCGGATCGGGTCAATTTCGGTGACGATGACATCGGCTCCGAGGCCCTTTGCCCTCATTGCCACGCCCTTGCCGCACCATCCGTAGCCTGCGACAACGACATTCTTGCCAGCTACGATAAGGTTGGTCGTCCTGTTGATGCCGTCCCATACTGACTGGCCTGTACCGTAACGGTTGTCGAACAGGTGCTTGCAGTCCGCATTGTTCACGAGCATCATCGGGAACTCCAGTTCCTTCTTCTTGTTCATGGCCTCAAGCCTCAGAATACCGGTGGTGGTCTCTTCGCATCCGCCTATCACATTGGGAATCAGCTCCCTGTATTCCGTATGGATCATATTGACAAGGTCTCCGCCATCATCAATGATAATGTTCGGGCCGACTTCGATCACGCGCCTGATGCCCTGCATATATTCTTCGTCTGATGCTCCGTGAACCGCAAATACGTTCAGTCCTTCATGAACGAGCGCCGCAGCAATGTCATCCTGTGTGGAAAGCGGATTGCTGCCTGTGATATACATCTCGGCGCCGCCTTCTGCCAATATCTCGCAGAGATGGGCTGTCTTTGCCTCAAGATGCACTGACAATGCTATTTTCTTGCCTTTGAATGGCTTGGTTTCCTTGAATTCTTTCTCAAGTCCTGCCAGAAGCGGCATATGTCTTCTGACCCATTCGATTTTCAATTCTCCGTCTCTCCAGAGTTCAGGATTTCTTATTTCGCTAGTCATTACTGTTTTGTTTATTAATTCCGACAATTTACGAAAAAATCCCGTAACATCGTCCTGCGTCCTGCATCTATTTCGAAAAATATGTCTGACCCCCGACGAAAAACTATCCGGGACGACTTGGGGACTGCGCAAACGGGTATGCAAATGCCGCCAGCCTTCTAACCATTGTTCACGAAGCCGAGAGTGGCGCAGCTTATTCGTACCTCGGGGCCGAAGAAGGGCTGGAGGACGGACAGGCAGGCTGCCATCGTGGCGCCTGTAGTGAAAACGTCATCGACGAGCAGGACATGTCGGGCACTCGGGACCGGAATATGAGGGGCCAATGTAAACGCTTGGCTTACATTGGCTTTCTTTGCTTCTACCCCTAATTTGGTCTGGGTCTTTGTGCTTTTCCGGCGGAGGAGGATGTCCGTCCTGACGCGGACTCCCAATTTTTCCGCAATGGCATTGGCAATGACCTCCGCCTGGTTATAGCCCCTTTTCCACTGTCTCGCCCAATGCAACGGGACGGGAATGATAAAATCAATGTCAGAAAAGTGCTCCGAGTCGTTCATGAATTCGCCGAGCATCCTCGCGTAAAAAGTGCCTTCATCGATGTCCGCCAGATATTTCAGCCGTTGAGGAATTTTCTTGTACCTGTTCTCGCCGTGGTAGAAAAACAGGGCGGTCGCATAGGAGTAGTGAATACGCGGCATTGCTTGTGCCATACTGGTTTTGTCAGGCGTAACAGACTCACCTGCATTGACTTCAGTCTCAATTCTCTTCTGCACGAAGGCATTTACCTTGTCGGCCATCGGATTTTTCTTCCGCTCCCAGAAAAAGGTCAATGGCAGGTCGGCCTGGCAATTAATGCATAGATGCCTTTCGCGTGAGGTCAATGTCTCTCCGCACACTATGCAGGTTTTAGGAATCAGTATGTCAATGACTGTTCTGGCCTCCTCCATCAGGACGCCGCCCAGTTCTCTCGCAAAAGAATAAGTTTTTTCCATATCATCAATGTCGTTGGTGCCGAATCTGCAAATCTGCCAAAAAATCCGGTGTCAATGCCGGAACAGTGGCTCAAGTCAATGCAAGTTTTTATGATTTTTAAGTTTTCATCGTGTTTTTTAAATACGCAACCCGGTTGCAGAGCGCAGTTTGTAAATTTGTGACGTAAATCGACTAAGAAACTGTTTTGAAATGATTGAATAGTTGTTTGAGGTAAAATTCCTTCATCTTCTTCCCGAGTTTTCAGGTCAGATAGGCCCAGCTATCTTCCCTGAACCCTCGGTTGAATCTGAAGTTTTTTCCACTCAAACCTTCTGTGAATAATTTCAAAACAGTTTCTAAAACGTATCACAAAAAGTCGTATCTTTGTCCAGATTGAGAATATGAAAAAGATGGTTTCCAAAATACTGATGAGCATGGCGGCATTGATAATGCTGCTTATGTCCGCAGTTCCGCACCATCATCATTGCGGCTGTTCCGCGACGGCCCATCATATCGACTATATCTGCTTCGACGGCAGCGACTGTTGTAACTGTCAGGCTGATTGTTGCGGTTCGGACCATCGTCATTGCGGAAACGGCACGGAAAACTGCCGCATCCACTCTCTCGTCACTCTTCTTTCCAGGGTTCAGAATGTCCCGTCAGGACATCTGGCACTTGAATATGTCGTTCCTCAGGAGATTCTTCCTGAAATCTCTGTCGAAGTCAAGTCCAAGGAAAAACAGATCCTTGTCCCTGACAAACTTTCATATCAATATCGTGTAAGAACAAAAGGGCTCCGTGCCCCTCCTGTAGCCTGAATCATCTGCAAAATATTTCTTATTGGCCTGCAAGTCGCTGACTGAAAGGCTATTCCGGATTCAGAACATATATTCTTACATACAAACATGAAACATATACCATATTATCTTGTGGCCGGCCTTATGATGGTAGTCGGCTGCGGAAACAATAATAACAAAGCAGGATCAGAAGCGCATGACCACGAGCACACAGAGGCTCATGCAGGTCATGACCACGAAGGACACGACCATGAAGGACATAATCATGAGGCAGAAGGCCACTCGCATAACCATGAGGGGCATTCTCATGATGCACACAACCACGAAGGCCATAGCCACGACTCTCACGACGAACATGCTCACGAGCCGGGCGTAGTGGAATTTACCGAAGAGCGTGCCAAAGCGGCAGGTCTTGAGACAGAGATAGTTAAAGGCGGAGAATTCAGCGCCGCCATAAGGACCAGTGGAGAAATTCTCCCGGCACAGGGAGACGAGACGGCAGTAGTAGCCACAACCTCTGGAGTCATTACTTTAGGCGGTAAGGCCGCCGGAAACCAGTCCAGACTTCTTCCCGGCTCCAGAGTGGCTGAAGGACAGGCAATTGCCGTAATCTCTGCCAAGAATATGGCTGACGGTGACCCTGTAGCAAAGTCTGCAGCAGCATACGAAGCCGCCAAAAAGGAATTTGAAAGGGCTGAGAGCCTGATTAAGGTCAATGCCATTTCACAGAAGGCTTACGAGCAGGCCAAGAAAGAATATGAGACGGCGAAAGCTGAATACGATGCCTATGCCAGCAAAGCAGGCGCAAAAGGCCTGTCCCTCATGTCTCCTATGACAGGATATGTGAAGGAGGTTCTTGTAAATGAAGGCGACTATGTCACATCAGGCCAGCCGGTTGCGATAGTAAGCCAGAACAGGAGACTTCAGCTCCGTGCCGACCTTCCTGAAAAGTATTGGGCAAGTGCCAACAGAATCATCGGCGCCAATTTCAGACCTTCATATTCAGAGGAAACATACAGCGTAAAAAATCTCGGGGGACGCATGATTTCTGCCGGCAGGTCAGCCGCACAGGGTTCATTCTATATTCCTGTAATCTTCGAATTCAACAATACCGGCAATTTTATCCCTGGCGCGTTCTGCGAAATGTATCTTATTGAAGACCAGAAAGATAATGTTATATCTGTGCCTGAAACAGCATTGATAGAAGAACAGGGTGTCTATTCAGTCTATGTGAAAATCTGCAAGACCGAGTACCGCAAGCAGGAAGTGAAGATAGGGGAGAGCGACGGCATCCGCAGGGAAATCCTGAAGGGCCTGAACGAGGGCGATGAAGTTGTCACCGTCGGCGCATATCAGGTGAAACTCGCTTCAGTGGCAAGCGCCATCCCTGGACACTCACACGAACATTAATAGCAACTGCACTCAAATCATAAAAGCTTATGCTAGATAAAATCATCCGATTCTCATTGCAGAACAGGCTGTTTATTCTGATGGCTGCAGTTTTGCTGATGGTGGGCGGCATCTACACCACGTACCACATGGACGTGGATGTATTCCCGGACCTCAATGCCCCTACCGTCGTGGTTATGACAGAGGCGACCGGAATGGCTGCGGAAGAAGTGGAAAAACTTGTTACCTTCCCTGTGGAATCAGCAGTCAACGGTGCCACTGATGTCAGACGAGTACGTTCCTCATCCACGACCGGATTCTCAGTAGTCTGGGTCGAATTCGACTGGGGGACAGATATTTACAAAGACAGGCAGATTGTCTCCGAGAAACTTGCCGAGGTAAGCGAATCCTTGCCGCCGACATGCGGAAAACCGACATTGGGACCACAGTCGTCCATCCTCGGAGAGGTGTTCATTATCGGTCTCACTTCAGACAAAACGTCGATGCAGGACCTCCGCACCATTGCTGACTGGACTATCAGACCACGCCTCCTTTCATTGGGCGGTGTAGCCCAGGTAACGGTTCTCGGCGGCGATATAAAAGAGTACCAGATTCTGCTTTCTCCTGAGAAGATGCGTCACTATGGCATTACCCTTCAGGAAGTTATGAATGCCGCTCAGGATATGAACAGGAGTTCTGCCGGCGGTGTACTCTATGAATACGGCAACGAATATATCATCCGTGGAGTGCTCTCCACCAACGATGCCGATGCTATCGGCCGTGCGGTGGTCAAGATGGATGGTGACGCCCCTATAACATTGGCAAGTATCGCTGAAATCAAGGCAGGAGCGAAGGCTCCGAAACTTGGTCTCGCGTCGCACAGGGGCAAACCTGCCGTGCTGATGACAGTCACCAAGCAGCCGAATGCGAGTACGATAGAGCTTACCGCGAAACTCGACAAGGCCGTCGAGGACCTGAAAACTCAGATTCCGGCTGACATCAATGTTGCAACGGACATTTTCCGCCAGCAGAAATTCATTGACAGTTCCATTGACAATATCAAGAAGTCCCTCTACGAGGGCGCGCTGTTCGTCATAATCGTGCTGTTCTTCTTCCTCATGAACGTCCGCACGACATTGATTTCACTCGTCACCATTCCTCTGTCCCTTGTCGTGTCGATTCTGACATTGAAGTTTATGGGATTGACTATCAATACGATGAGTATCGGTGGTATGGCGATTGCGATAGGTTCGCTGGTCGATGACGCGATCGTCGATGTGGAGAATGTATTCAAGCATCTAAGACAGAACCGCAGACTCCCTGAGTCGGAGCGCAAATCCGTTATCGAGGTCGTTTTCAATGCTTCCCGTGAGGTCCGTCTGCCGATTCTGAACTCTACCTTTATCATCGTGGTCAGTTTCGTGCCGCTTTTCTTCCTTACAGGAATGGAGGGCCGTATGCTCCGACCTCTCGGAATAGCCTTTATTACGGCACTTTTCGCATCTACTCTGGTAGCATTGACATTGACCCCTGTCCTTTGCAGTTATCTTCTCGGCGGCGACAAGAGCGACAAGGCCGGTAAAGATCCTGCAATCGTGAGATGGCTCCAGAAGGTTTACAATGTGGCGCTCGAATGGGTGATTTCCCACAAGAAAACCACTTTGGGCGCAGTTCTGGCCCTATTCGCAGTGGCATTGGGAATCTTCTTCAGCCTCGGCAGCAGCTTCCTTCCTGCATTCAACGAGGGCTCGTTCACTATCAATGTCAGCACCCTTCCAGGAGTATCGCTGGAGGAGTCAGACAATGTGGGCCGCAGGGCTGAGGAACTCCTGCTGACGGTGCCTGAGATAAAGACTGTCGCACGAAAGACAGGCCGTGCCGAACTCGACGAGCATGCGCTTGGTGTCAATGTTTCTGAAATCGAAGCGCCGTTCGAACTCGGCAATCGCTCCAAGAAGGAAGTCGTTGCGGAGGTGAGAGCCAAACTGAATACGCTGCCTGGTGTCAATGTCGAGATAGGCCAGCCTATATCGCACCGTATTGACGCCATGCTTTCCGGCACACGTGCAAACATTGCAATCAAGCTTTTCGGTACTGATCTGGACAAGATGTTCCTGCTCGGAAATCAGATAAAGTCTGAGATAGAGGGAATCCCGGGAATCGCGGACCTGAATGTCGAGCAGCAGATTGAACGTCCTCAGCTTCAGATAGTTCCGAATCGTGAAATGATGGCCAAATATGGTATAACTCCGTCAGAATTCAATGATATGGTGGAGGTTTACCTTGCAGGTAAGGTGGTTTCGCAGGTATATGAGGGAAACAAGGTGTTTGACCTTACTCTCAAGGCTGCGGATGACAGCCGCAACAGCATTGAGGAAATCAGAAACATTTCTGTGGATGCCGTGGGCGGAAAGATTCCGTTCGGACAGATTGCGCAGATCCGTTCTGCAGCCGGCCCTAATACCATCAACAGGGAGAATGTGGCCCGCAAGATTGCCATTTCTGCCAATGTCTCAGATGGCGACCTTCAGGGTGCCGTGACCAGGATTCAGAAGGCGATTAAGGACAATGTCGAGCTGCCGGAAGGTTATCATGTGGAATATGGCGGTCAGTTCGAGAGCGCCCAGTCGGCCTCCAGAACATTGCTGTTCACGTCATTGATGGCGATAATCGTGATATTCCTGCTTCTTTATGGTCAGTTCAAGGATGTCAGACAGGCTTCTGCCGTGCTCCTGAATCTTCCTCTGGCCCTTATCGGAGGTGTCTTCGCCATCTTCTTCGCGGACAAGATTATCAGTATCCCTGCGATTATCGGTTTCATTTCCCTCTTCGGAATTGCCACACGTAACGGTATGCTCTTGATTGACAGGTACAATGAACTTCGCAGTGAGGGCTTGTCTCTTCATGAAGCTGTAATCAAGGGCTCTCTGGACAGACTGAACCCGATACTCATGACGGCATTGACATCTGCATTGGCACTCGTACCTCTCGCTCTCGGCGGCGAACTTCCGGGCAACGAGATTCAGAGCCCGATGGCGAAGGTTCTCCTCGGCGGCTTGCTGACTTCTACAATGCTCAACGGATTCATCATCCCTGTAGTCTATATCCTTATCAGCATGAGAAAGAGTAATAAATAGGAATTATATGATTATCAATAAATTAAATATTTCATTCCGGGCAGCATGCGTCGCCCTGTCGCTTGTCGCGGCTTCGGCTTCTGCTGTTCCGGCTTCTGCTCAGGAGAAGGTCTCGGATATTTTGTCAATGATAGAGCAGAACAATACAGAACTTCAGGCGTTGAGGAAACGTGCAGAGTCTGAGCAGTATGGATATAAGGCGGAGCGTGCTTTGGATGCTCCTGAGATTGGTTTCGATTATCTCTGGAGCAGCCCTGCAGATATCGGTACCAGAAAGGATGTGTCTGTCACACAGAGTGTTGATCTTGCGGCATTGACAGGAGCCCGCGGCAAGCTCGCGACTTCCAAGACTGCTCTTTCTGATGCACAGTACCGCATCGACCGCCAACGTGTTCTGCTTGAGGCCAAGAGGCTGTATATCAATATTGTATATTGCAATGCCCTGGCTTCTGAATTGTCTGAGAGGATTGCCCGCTCCGAGAAAATCGAGGCGGCTTACCGTGATATGCAGTTGCGCGGGGAGACGGACATGATAGAGGTCAATAAGGCACATCTGGCCTATGTCGCCCAGAAGAACGCCCTGGCCCGCAATGAAATCGAGAGGACTTCGCTTCTTGCTGATTTGCAGCGTCTTAACGGCGGCGAAACTGTTCAGGTCAATGCTCTTGTATATGACGAGAATGTGATATTGCCTGCCGATTTCCGCATCTGGTATGACGAGATGTCGCAGCGCAGTCCGGAACTCGATTACATGCACAAGAATGTTGAGGTCAATGCCGGTGAGGCGAGGACTGCCAAGATGTCCAATTATCCGACTCTTACCGCCGGTTATATGGCTGAACTTGTGAAGGGCAGTAATTTCCGTGGCCTTACTCTTGGCCTGTCCATTCCGCTCTGGTCTGTCCGGAGCAAGGTACGTCAGGCAAACTCTTCTTATGAGGCTTCCAAACTGGAGGAGCGTGACGCTGCCAACCAGCTGTACAGCAGCCTTATGGGCTTGTATGAAAAGGCCAAGGGCCTGCAGGAGATTTCTTCGACATTGTCCGAGTCACTTGCCGTCTCGACTGAAGCCATGGCATTGACTGAGCACAGGCTTCAGGCCGGCGAGATTTCCCTCATTGACAATATCATAGAGTTTTCACTTTATTATTCCCTTGAAGATGAGGCTCTTGAGGCAGCCCGTGACTACAATCTCTCACTTGCAGAGCTGTATGCCTGGGAACTGTAGGCTTGCTGTAATATAATGTGATAGGGACGGAGCGCACAAAGATCGCTCCGTCCCTCATTTATTCCGCGAGCAGCACGATCAGCCTGTCGATGAAACGGGTGACGACGGACGTCCGGGTCGGGATGTTGTTGGTCATGATGGAAAAGATTACCGTGTCCTCGAGCTTTCCAGACGGAGGAAGAATGTAACCGCTATAGCAGACGACACCATTCATCGACCCGCTCTTCATGTGGACACGATGCCTCAGAGCGTCAGTCTGGCCCTTGAGGCGGGACGTCATGCCTTCATTGCCGGCATAATTGATGACTGAAATGAATGTCTTGCCGGCCTCGGAGGCAGCCATTGCCTTCAGATAACGGCAGAAAAAGTCTGGGGCAATGTAATTGTGTCGTGCGAGGCCGCTGCCGTCAACCATCCTGATACCGTACTCCGTACTGATGCCCAGTGAATCCAGTTCCCTGAGAATCACCACCTTGCAGGAATCATAGCAGGCGGAACCGGTCCTGACTCTGGAAAGTTCCCTAATCAAGGTCTCTGCATAGAAATTATCACTGCGCTTATTTGTGATGCGGGCTATTTCCTTGACAGAAGGCGATTTGCTCTCTCCGATAATAGTGATGTCCTTCTGGGCCGGGGCCTTACGTAGAGTGTTCAGCCCCGTCTTCTCAAGATGCCCCCACGAAGGCGTGATGCGGATATTTCCGAAACTGTCAATGTCGCCGACACGTGCCACATTGACGCCGCCTTTCTCCAGTGCCTCCGCAAAATACCAGGCGCAGGTCAATGCCCCGTATTTGTTGCTGCATTCTTCCGTCTTTGTCCCCTTGTCCGATGCCAATGAACCACGCATTTCAGCTACGGGGAAGAGGTCGGTATTTATAAGGTACAGATTATCCCCGCTTCCGGCGGGAGCGACATTGGCGGTAGAATAAAGCTCCATCCAAGGCGTGACCGGGTACGCCACGGCAACATTGACCTTACCCTCCTCCGAAGGAGATACATTGATTTTCTGGATGTTGCGGTGGAAACAAAGTGCATTGCCGCCGGTTCCGTAGAACGTTCCGAGGTCATCGTAGGACCAGGACGGATTTTCGATAGGCCCGTCATAAAGCCTGCCGTCCCCGATGACAGCGCCATTGATTTTCCTTATGCTCGCTCTCTTGAGCATCCTGCCCCATTCGGAGAACAGGCTGTCCCTGGATGGTGCGATTTTATCACCGCTCGCAATGGTCGGGTCGCCTCCGCCGATGATATAGAGGTCACCGTGCAGAGTCCCGTCATCGGAAATTCTTCCGCTGTACCCCAGTTTGGTGGTGAACCTGTAATCCGCGCCCAATCCGTTGATTGCCAGCCCTGTCGTGATGAGCTTTGCAGTGGAGGCCGGGATGAGTTTCTGTCGGCTGTTATGCTCGGCAAGGGTATCCCCGCGGAACGTGACCGCAAGAATACCCGTGAGACCTGAACGGAAAGGCTCTTCCTTCAGTTTGAGGTCAATGTATTTTTGCGCTGCCGCCGGACGCCCGGTCTGGGCAAAAGCCCCGAAGCCGGTGACAGACAGCAATATCAATGATATGATAAATGAATTGCGTCTCATAATTTGTAAATTATAATGCCTCTTCTCGAGGCGGTAGCAATATAATGGTTGTGCCTGAATCATGACAAAGTTATGAAGAATATGCAACAAGTGAAGATTTTACAATCCTTTATCAGCATTATTTCTTAAATTTGCAGTTCATTGAGGAATGAAGAATTTAACAACTTGAGTCCCGCAAGTGCGGAACTTGGATTTAATAAACAATAACTATGAGCAAAAGAGTTCTAGTGTCAGGCGGTGCCGGATTTATCGGCAGCCACGTGACTGTCGAGCTGATTCAGGCCGGCTATGAAGTGGTAGTCGCAGACGATATGTCAAACTGCGACATGACATGTTTCGAAGGAGTCAAGAAAATCACCGGAAGGGAGGACATCCCGTTCATCAAGATGGACTTCTGTGACCTTGATGCAGTTAACAGACTGTTCTCGGAGTACCGCATTGATGCAGTCATCCATTTCGCGGCTTTCAAGGCTGTCGGAGAATCAGTCGCAGAACCTGTCAAGTACTACAGCAACAACCTGAGCTCTTTCCTCAATGTCATTGAGGCGGCACGCACACACGGCGGATGCAATGTGCACTTCTCATCATCAGCTACAGTCTATGGCGAACCTGAGAAACTCCCTGTAACTGAGGAGTCTCCTCGCCAGCCTGCAACCTCTCCTTACGGAAACACCAAGCAGATTTGCGAGGATATCCTCCGCGATTCAGTTCTGGCTTATGCCAGATACGGCAAGGATGTCATGGCAGGCACTGACAGAGAGGGTTGCATCAAGGGTATCGCCCTCAGATATTTCAACCCTATCGGAGCGCATCCGTCAGCATTGATAGGTGAACTCCCGAGAGGCGTTCCTAACAACCTCGTTCCGTTCATCACACAGACCGCCATCGGAAAACGCGAGTGCCTGAGCATCTTCGGCAACGACTATCCTACCCCTGACGGAACCTGCCAGAGAGACTACATTGACATCGTTGACCTTGCAAAGGCTCACGTGTTCGCAGTCTCCAGAATGCTCGACGGCAAGATGGAAAAGGACTACGAAATCTTCAATATCGGTACCGGACGCCCTGTTTCAGTTCTTGAACTTGTCAATGCTTTCGAAAAGGTCAATGGCGTGAAACTTAACTATAAGTTCGCTCCTCGCCGTGCCGGAGACGTGACTGCAATCTGGGCTGACCCGACACTTGCAAACCAGAAGCTTGGCTGGAAAGCAGAGCGTACCGTTGAGGAAACTCTTGCTTCTGCATGGGCTTGGGAAAAACATCTCGCAGAGCTGAACAAATAGTCAGATACACTTATATGTATAAGGCCGGCGTCGGGACATGAGTCTCAGTGCCGGCCTTTTTGCTGTCCGGCAATCCGGATGGATAAACCAAAGATTGTGATTATCTTTGCAAAGATATAGAGGAGCGTTCCCAAGTGGGTGGAGTGTTTCAACATCTTGATAATCAAAGTATAATGAGAGTTAACAAATTATTCTTCATAGCGTCAATGCTGATAGGCGGGCTGGCTCCCGGAATCCTGTCATTGGCAGGAACGAGGACCGGAGAACTGGCATTGATACAGACCCCTGACACGACGGGCATCTATAAAGACAGGTCGGACAGCCTGGACGCGACGGTTTTTGTGGGCCGTCAGAACGGAAATTACCTTTCACGCGGCAAGGAACTGCGTACCGAAGTGATTTCATCTGCAGGTCTGAAGAAGATGGCTTGCTGCAACCTTGCCGAAAGTTTCGAGAACTCGGCCAGTGTGACGGTCGGATATTCGGATGCCGTCACGGGTGCCAGACAGATTCGTCTTCTGGGACTCAGCGGAGTCTATACCCAGATGCTGGATGAGAACCGTCCTTCAATGCGCGGACTTGCTGCGCCTTTCGGGCTGTCCTATGTCCCTGGCCAATGGCTCGAGAGTATCCAGGTGTCGAAAGGTCTGTCCTCAGTGAACAATGGTGCGGAATCCATTACTGGCCAGATAAATACGGAATACAGAAAGCCGACGGACGAGAAGCCGCTGTTCCTGAACGCTTCAGTCATGGATGACTCCAAAACAGATTTCAATATCGCTTCTTCCCTCCAGATGGGCGAGAAATGGAGCACCGTCCTGCTCGGACATGTTTCCGGAAATTTCAAAACTGTTGACCATAATCACGACGGTTTCCGCGACGACCCTAAAATGCTTCAGTTCAATGTCGCAAACCGTTGGCTGTATTATAGTCAGAGCGGAGTCCAGGTAAGATTCGGAGTGCGTGCCCTTCAGGACAAGAGACAGGGTGGCCAGGACGGATATGATTATCGTGCATATACATTGACCCCTGGTTCTCCGTGGGGCTCGGACATCACCAACAGGCAGTTGAACGCGTATGTAAAAGTAGGTGTGCCGATTAGCGAAGACAATGCGAAGAATATCGCTTTCGTGGCCGACTATACTCTGACCGATATGGATTCCCGGTTCGGTGCATCCAAATACTTTGCGACCCAAAATTCGGCATTCGTCAATGTCCTGTTCCAGGACGAAATCAATGATTCTCACAAGTTTACGCTAGCCCTTGGCGGTACTGCCGACAGGTATAATGAAGACTTTATGAGAAAAGTAGCGGCGCAGACATTGACCCCCGGCGAGGCCGTCAGGAATTTTGTCAATGCCGGTGTTTCCGGAGAGTACACATTCCATGCTGGGGACAAGTTCTCGTCCATCATTGGCTTGCGTGGAGACTGGTTCCGCGGCGACGGACTTAAGTTCGTGCCGAGACTGACATTGAAATATACCCCGATCGAGCAGATTGTGCTGAGGGCCAATGGCGGCCGAGGCCTCAGGAGGGCGCTTCCTCTCATTGACAATATCGGTGTCTTCTCTACCGGAAAGTCCTTTACCGGCTCTTTCGACAGGCATCTGCTTGAGGATGCGTGGACCTACGGGGGCAACGCGACTTTCTACCTGCCTTTCGGCAAGACTGAGGATACATACCTGAGCTTCGACTATTTCGGGACCCGTTTCGGAGAGCAGATGATTGTCGATTATGACAATGGTGTCAATGCCATTGACTTTTATGCCCTGAACGGAAGACGGTCATACACAAACAGTTATCAGGCTGATTTCAATGTCGTGCCGTTCCGTGGTTTTACTGTTACCGCTACTTTCCGCTACACGGATGCCAAGACGGAGTTCGAGGGACGCGGCCTTCAGGAGCGCCCGATGACGAGCCGTTACAAGGGAGTGCTGAATCTGCAGTTCGCGACAAATCTGAACAAGTGGATTTTTGATTTTACCGCATCAGTGAACGGCAAGGCCAGAGTTTATGATTTCATGAAAACCATCAAGGACAGCGACGGCAATCTCCTGTATGCTGACGGATATACTAAGGCCTATCCGCTTCTCTATCTGCAGATTACCAAGAGGTTCAAAGGCATTGACCTTTACCTTGGTGCTGAGAATCTTACGAATTTCCGTCAGAAGAATGTCATCATCGGCACGGCTGTTGCGGGGATGGACGGCGGACATGCCGGCATCGACACTTCCCGTCCGGATTTTGACGCGAGTGCGGTCTGGGGTCCTATTATGGGTACGAAGTTTTATCTCGGTGCGAGATTTACACTTTGGAAATAATTTTTTACAGATATGAATAAGATATTTGTTGCGGCTTCCGTAGCCGCTCTTTCATTGACATTGACCTTGCCCGTATCTTCGTATGCGGCTGGTGCTGAATCTGTTGTCGCGCAGGCGCAGAAAAAGGCGGTCAAGATTGTCACTTTCAATGTCGGTATGCATTGCCAGAATTGCGTGAAGAAGGTGAAGGAGAACATTTCTTTCGAGAAGGGTGTCAAGGCTCTGGAGGTGAATCTGGAGAAGAAGACGGTTACCATCACATATGATCCGGCCAAGACAAATGAGGCGACATTGAAGAAGGCTGTCGAGAAACTTGGATATACGTGTTCTTTGGAGGATGCGAAATAGTTTTCGCGGAGGTTTGTTCGTTTTATAGCCATAAATGATGATAATCTCTGCCGAAAAGTAAGTTTCAATCCTAAAAAATGACTAAATTTGCAGAAGCGAAAAATAACTCATTATTCTAGAATATGATTTACACACAGGAAGTGCAGCACATGTGCTGCGTAGCTAAAGGCGCGAATCACGCCAATGCTCCTATCCCTGAAGAGGGTAAATGGGTGCATTCAAAAGAAATTAAGGACATTTCCGGCCTTACACACGGTATCGGCTGGTGTGCTCCTCAGCAGGGTGCCTGCAAATTGACACTCAATGTTAAGGATGGCATTATCGAGGAAGCTCTCGTTGAGACTATCGGTTGCTCAGGTATGACTCACTCAGCTGCTATGGCATCTGAAATCCTCCCTGGCAAGACTCTTCTTGAGGCTCTCAATACTGACCTCGTTTGCGATGCTATCAATACCGCAATGCGCGAGCTTTTCCTTCAGATCGTTTACGGTCGTACCCAGTCTGCTTTCTCAGAAGGCGGTCTTCCAGTCGGCGGCTCTCTTGAGGATCTCGGAAAGAACCTCCGCAGCCAGGTAGGTACAATGTTCGGTACAAAGGCTAAAGGCAGCCGTTACCTCGAGATGACCGAAGGCTATTGCACCAAGATGGCTCTCGATGAGAACAATGAAGTTATCGGATACGAGTTCGTAAACCTCGGAAAACTTATGGATGCTCTCAAGGGCGGTGCTACAGGCCCTGAGGCTATCGAGAAGGCCAAGGGAACCTACGGCCGTTTCAAGGACGCAGTTAAGTATATTGACCCACGTAAAGAGTAAGAGAACATGGCACTTTTTGAAAGCTACGAGCGTCGTATTGATAAGATCAATGCTACCCTCAATCAATATGGAATCAAAGACATCGAAGAGGCTAAGGCCATCTGCGATGCAAAGGGCATCGACCCATACAAGATGTGCGAAGACACCCAGAAAATCTGCTTCGAGAATGCGAAGTGGGCTTACGTTGTAGGTGCAGCTATCGCTATCAAGAAGGGTGTCAAGTCAGCTGCTGAGGCTGCTGAGGCTATCGGTGAAGGTCTTCAGGCATTCTGCATCCCTGGATCAGTTGCTGATGACCGTAAGGTAGGTCTCGGACATGGTAACCTCGCTGCACGTCTCCTTAGCGAGAACACAGAGTGCTTTGCATTCCTCGCAGGTCACGAGTCTTATGCAGCAGCAGAAGGCGCTATCAAGATTGCCGAAATGGCAAACAAGGTTCGCCAGAAACCTCTCCGCGTTATCCTTAACGGTCTCGGAAAGGACGCTGCCAAAATTATTTCACGTATCAACGGCTTCACATATGTACAGACCCAGTTCGATTACTATACCGGTGAGGTAAAGGTAATTTCTGAGACGAAGTACTCAGAGGGTGTACGTGGCGGCGTGCGTTGCTATGGCGCTGACGATGTTCGCGAAGGTGTTGCCATCATGTGGAAGGAGAACGTAGATATCTCTATCACAGGTAACTCTACCAACCCTACACGTTTCCAGCACCCTGTAGCCGGTACATACAAGAAGGAGCGCGTACTCGCAGGCAAGCCTTACTTCTCAGTTGCATCAGGTGGCGGTACCGGACGTACCCTTCACCCGGACAACATGGCTGCAGGTCCAGCTTCTTACGGTATGACCGATACACTCGGACGTATGCACTCTGACGCTCAGTTCGCAGGTTCATCTTCAGTTCCTGCACACGTTGAGATGATGGGCTTCCTCGGAATGGGTAACAACCCTATGGTAGGTGCTACCGTTGCAGTAGCTGTCGCAGTTGCACAGGCTCTGTAATCGGCATTCGCCAATATAAATAAAAAGGGACTGACCAGTGATGGCCAGTCCCTTTTTTCAGATTCACGTGCAGGAAAGACTAGACGTCTTTGTCTTCCATATAATTCTCCTCGGCAGGCTGGACTTCAAGGCTGTCAGTTGCCGGCATCTCAGTCGTCGGCACCGGATTCGCCAGCGTATCTGCCTGAACTGGAATCAGTTCCTGAATCGGCTGCTCATCTCCCTTTTCTATCTGGCTTGTCAATGACATTATGCTGATGGTCAAAGCGACAGCAATTACTGCAATAAGAACTGAGAATTTGTCGAGATTTTTGGTAGTCATATCTGTATTTGTTTGTTATTGTCTGAATAAACTTCTCACAAGTGATGGAATATCAGCTACTTTCACGACTTCGATACCTTTGGCAGCGTTATTGTCCACTGTTGTGAATGAGGAAATGTATATTTTCCTGAATCCGAGGCGGGCCGCTTCCGTAACTCTTCTATCCGACTGGTTCACAGGGCGGATTTCTCCGCTCAGTCCGACTTCTCCGGCGAAGCAGATGTCTGCAGGAATGGCGAAATCGAAATTCGATGACAGCACAGCGCACACAACTGCAAGGTCACATGCGGGATCAGTCACGCGCAGGCCACCTGCCATGTTGAGAAAGACATCCTTCATGTTGAGCTTGAATCCGGCTCGTTTTTCCAGGACAGCCAAGAGCATGTTAAGTCTGCGTACATCGAAACCTGTCGCTGAACGTTGAGGGGTTCCGTACGCTGCTGAACTTACCAGTGCCTGTACTTCGAAGAGAAATGGCCTCAGGCCGTCCAGCATTGCGCATATCGCTGTTCCGCTGAGTCCTTCTTCATGCATCGGTATGAGCATTTCAGATGGATTCTTGACTTCTCTCAGTCCTGTTCCGGTCATTTCGAACACTGCAAGTTCGGATGTCGAGCCGAATCTGTTCTTTATGCTGCGCAGAAGTCTGTAGGAGCCCTTGTTGTCACCCTCGAACTGGAGAACCACGTCCACGATGTGCTCCAATATCTTAGGTCCGGCTATGAAACCGTCCTTTGTGATATGTCCTATGAGGATTACCGGGATGCCTGAAAGCTTCGCGAAATGGAGAAGCATTGCGGTGACTTCCTTAATCTGGCTTACGGAGCCTGCGGAAGAGTCAATGTTCGAAGAGAACATTGTCTGCACGGAATCCACGACCATGAGATCCGGCTTCAGCGCCTCTGCCTGTGAGATTATGTTGCTGATATCTGTTTCGCTGTAAATGAAGCAGTTGGAATTGTCTCCGCCAAGTCTGTCGGCCCTCATCTTTACCTGTCTGGCGCTCTCTTCTCCAGATACATAAAGTGTTTTCAGTCCGGGGGAGTGAAGCGGAATCTGAAGGGACAATGTGGATTTGCCGATGCCCGGCTCACCTCCGATAAGGACAAGCGAGCCTTTGACTATGCCTCCTCCAAGAAGGCGGTCGATTTCTTCAAGTCCGAGCGCAATCCTGTTTTCTGCTGAGGAGTCTATCTCCTTGAGATTCATTGGCCTGTGGCCTGGAGATGAGGCTGCGACGGACTGGTTTCTGTTCGCCTTCCCGGTCGCTACCGTCTGTTCTACCATGGTGTTCCACTGCCCGCATGCGGGGCATTTCCCCATCCATTTCGGACTCTCGTTTCCGCAATTAGTGCAGAACCACACTGTTTTCTCCTTTGTCGCCATTTTCGTTCCGTTAAGTGCTGCAAAGATAGCAATCTTTGTCCATGAGAATAAAAAAAAGCAGCATCCTGAGTTACCTCAAGGTACCGCAATTCATTCGTGCACCACATGTCGGGCGCACCGGGCTTCCGTCTTGGAAATTACTCAGCTACTTCAGCAGCAGTTGAATCAGCGCAGCAGCTTGTTGTGTCTGCAGCAGCAGCGGCAACAGCAGCGAGGCTGTCAGCAACTCTTACGCTGTCAGCTTTAGCCTGAGCAGCTTCCTCTGCCTTCTTGGCAGCATTGTTTCCACATGAAGCAGCAGCAACCATCATAGCTACAACTGCCAAAGACATAAATACCTTTTTCATGGCTCTAACACTTTAACTAGTTAAACTTTTATTTTTTTAATGGCGCAAAAGTACACTCAATTTTAGAAACGTCAAAGAAAAATTTTAATTATTTTTAGTTTTGCCCGTAAAACTTTCATACTTAACGCGTTTGTAACGTTCTAGGTTCCCGGAAGAGCTCCATTCCGAAGATTTTTCCGTCCTCGATATGGACTCTTAGTGCGGTTCTTTCCACCTGCCAGCCCTGCAGTCCGCAGGCTCCCGGATTGATGTAGAGCAGGTTCCTCGACTCGTCATTCTTCACCATGAGAATATGCGAATGTCCGCAGACGAAGATGTCCGGAGAGTACCGGTCCATAAGAGCCCTTGCCTTGTAGTCGTACCTTCCGGGCCTTCCTCCGATATGCATCATCAGTACACGCTTCCCCTCGCATTCGAAACATTGGTATTCGGGATAGGTGAGCCTCACGTCCTGTCCGTCGCAGTTGCCATAGACCCCTACCAATGGTTTGAAAGCCGCTATCTCATCTACGAAATTTATGCTACCCCCGAAGTCCCCTGCATGCCAAATCTGGTCTGTAGGGGAGAGGAAGTCCTTGAACTCCTGGCTGAAAACGCCGTGAGTGTCTGATATGATACCTATGAACATTCGAGGAAACTGTTTCTAAAGCTTTATGATGATGTTCTTCCTGTAAAGCGCCCAGGAGCAGACGAAGATGACCAGGGCGAATATCAATGCATACAGGAGCGACATGTATTCGTTGGCTCCGAAATATGCTGAGGACCTGAATCCTAATGCCGGCAGAAGTTTGCCGATGATGCCGGAAAGCACAAATGCCGCGAGTGCATTCATTCCCATAATCTTGAAAGGCCGGAAAGGCTTTTCCACACCTTTTATGTCAATGACAAACATCAGGAATGCCAATGTCAACATCGCCCATCCACCTGCGTAAAGTACGTAAGACGCGGACCAGAGCGGCTTGCTGATAGGAATCCAGATGCTGAGAATCATTGCCAATGACAATGATAATGAGCCATATACGAATATTCTGCTGACTGTGTATGACGGTGCTGCAGTCAAGTCTTCCGGAGCTGCTGCGTGTCTCTTGGATGAAGTATAGATGACATGTCCGACCAGATATCCCAGCAATGCGGTGCAGGCAGCTGTCAATCCTCCCAGAATACCCTCGGGGTCGAATGCCGCACGCTCGCCTGAAGCAAATGAGTAGCCATGATATACATGATTGTCACCAAGAAGTGCCACATCGATCTTTCTGGAAACAGTTCCCTCAAGTGTGAATGGTCCCGGCTCTTCTCCGAAGATGACCAATATGCCTGTATATAGTATGAACAAACCGCCGATTGCAATCATGATCTTGGACGGTTTTCGCAGCCACAAAGCGACCAGGCCTGCGATCACATAAGCCATGGCGATGCGCTGCAGTACGCCGAAGATACGGATGTGTCCTATCCAGTAAGTCCAGTTCTGCCAGAAAGTCGCGTCCGGGTCATGCGGATAGAGCGGGAAGAATGGGAAAAGGTTCAGGAGAAGACCTACGCCGAAAAGTCCGATACCTCTCTTGATGATTTTCTTCAGTCCATTCTTGTCCAGTCCGTCGTACTTTGAGAATGTGAAAGCCATTGCCACACCCATACAGAAGATGAAGAATGGATATACAAGGTCTGTCGGTGTGCAGCCTGCCCATGGCGCGTGTTTGAGCGGAGGGAACATGCATCCCCATGAACCAGGATTGTTCACGATACACATGAATGTGACTGTCAGTCCTCTGAGTACGTCAAGTGAAATGTAGCGTTTCATATCATGTTGGTTATATGTGTTTGTAATATGTCATGGCCACAGCTGCCAGAGCCGCGGTTTCTGTCCTGAGCCTGGACTCGCCGATGTGTACGGGAATGTAGCCTGATTTTATGGCTGCCGCCGCCTCATTGTGAGAAAAATCGCCCTCAGGCCCTATCAGGACGATGATCCGTTTGCCCACATATCCTTCCAGGGCCTCTTTTATCGAGTGCCTTTCATCTGCATCATCGAAGCAATAGGCAATCAGTTTCAGAGCATCCTCATCAGCGGTCTCTCCGATGAATTTCTTGACCGTAGTGACTTCTGCCAGTTCCGGGATCCTCGCCTTCAGGGACTGTTTTGTAGCTGAAAGCAGGATTTTTTTCAGGCGTTCCGGCTTCAGAATCTTCCGCTCGGAGTGCTCGCCTATCACAGGAACAATCTTGTCAATGCCGAATTCCGTCGCCTTTTCAGCGAACCATTCGTACCTGTCAATGTTCTTGGTAGGGCATACCGCCATAGTAAGTTCATAGTCATGGCTTCCCCAGCCATGATGCTCCTTGACTATCCTGGCATCAGCACCTTTCGGGGAATCATTGACAAGTTCGCACTCATACATTGTCCCGAATCCGTCGATTACGGAGACAGCGTCTCCTGCCCTGTGTCTCAGGACCCTCACGCAGTGTGCTGATTCTTCTTCTCCCAGCCGGCACAACCCTCCGCCGACCTCTTCGGCCCAGAAAATTTCCATGATTATTCGCGGATTATCTTTATTCCTCCGTCCACTTCCACCTTGATTATCTGTGATGCCTGACCTGTCGAACCTTTCTCCAGACGCGGCTCTACGATATAATCGACTGCGGATTTGATTTCCTCCGGTATGTCAGCGAATTTGTGAGGCGTAGGCTCGCCTGAGATGTTCGCCGAAGTGGAAACGATAGGTCTTCCGAGTTTGTAGATTACATTCTTGCAGAAATCCATGTCAGGAATGCGGATGCCCACTGTATCATCCTCAGCTACAGCATTATATGCGAGGAAGTGCCTGTCGGCTACAGCCTTTTCGCCCAGCTTCGGGGCCTGTCCGTGTATCGCTCCGGGATAAATGAGAGTCATCGGCCTGTCATTGACCTCTACCAATTGGATTGCGATGTCAGGAATGACCTTCACGTAACGGCATATCATATCCATGTCTGATGCCAGCAGGACGAGCGCCTTGCTGTCTGAACGACGTTTGATTTCATATATTCTTGCGACTGCCTCAGGATTGGTGGCATCGCAGCCGAGTCCCCAGACCGTGTCGGTAGGGTAGAGGATTACTGCTCCTTCTTTCAGGGCCTTCAGTGTTTCGGCCTTTACTTCTTCGATATCTTTCATCTTATTTTGAAATTATAGCTTCTATCGGATAATGATCCGAATAATTCTTCTTTATTACTTTGTGTGATAATGCGTTGTAGGTTTCCGGGAAGAGAATGTAGTCGATTCTCAGGAATGGGCTAAACCTCGTGAATGTGGCTCCGGTCCCGTGTCCGGCCTCCACGAATGAATCCTTTCCGGTCTTCCGGAGTCTCCAGTACGTGTAGGACATAGGATTGTCATTGAAATCACCCGCGATTATCACGTTTTCCGTACAGTTCTCGATGTCTTCCAGCACCTTGCTCACCTGACGTGGCCTGTGCACGATGGACCTCTTCATCTTTATCTCGGTGTCTTTCATCGTCTTCTGGTAATCCTTTTCCAACGATGTGGCAAGACGGGAAAGTGAGATGTTGTAACTCTCGAAATGACAGTTATATACCCTGAACGGTTCGCCTCCGATTACGTAGTCTGAGTACAATGCCAGATTTGCGCTCTGTTCGAAGTCGATTTTGCCCTTCGCCACGGCGCGGTATTTCGACAGGGTGACATTGCCGTAGCAGCCGTGGTCATTGACATTGACAAAATACTGTATGTCATAGCCTTTCAGCTTTTTCGACAGGTACGACATCACTTTTTTCGAGTTGCGCGTATAGAATTCCTGAAGGCAGATTATGTCGGCGTCTTCGCCTTTCAGGAAGTTCAGCACCGAGTCTGCGCATGCTTCTATGGATGGTTTCTCGTCTTCTTGTGCGAGCATGAATCTTCCTACATTGTAGGAAACTATTTTTATCCCGTCCTTGTCTTCGGCGGAGGCATTCGGTTCGGAGAATCTGATGAACCGGCCCACGATGAAAACGGAAGGAATCAATGCGAGGAGGGGTATGATTATGGCTCGTGACCTGCGGTATGCCGCCCAGCATAGCAGAAAGGCATTCATGAGCAGCAACGGCAGGAAAAGGAGACCGAAAATGGTCATGAACCAGAACTTGGCCGGGTTACAATACATTGAGAGATAGCTCAATACGAGCAGCATCGCGGATATTGTCATCAATGTCCGTGATGTTATGCCGAAAAAGAGGCTTTTCTTTTTTCTTGTCCCGTGTGCCACGACCGGAAATGTTTAGTAGTACAATTTGCCGTGTTTTCTCCACCAACGTATCAGCAGCCAGCCGAAGAGCATTCCTCCGAGGTGTGCGAAATGCGCCACGCCCTCCTGGATTCCGTTGATACCGAAGAACAGCTCGATTGCTGCGAAAATGATGACTAACCATTTGGCTTTCACCGGTATAGGAGGGAATATCAATATCAGACGGGCTTGTGGATAGAGCATTGCGAATCCGATGAGTACGCCATAAATGGCTCCGGACGCTCCGAGTGTCGGGGTCACGAGAAGTTGCTGGTATGCCTGAGCAATGCCATTGGCAATGAAGACTCTTGCCTGTAACCATTCTACACCTGTGTGCAGTGCGACTGCTCCGAGTCCTGTCACGAAGTAGAAGATGAGATATTTCTTCGTGCCGAGGCTGCGTTCAAGTATTGAACCGAACATCAGGAGAGAATACATGTTGAAGAATATGTGCCAGAATCCGCCGTGCATGAACATGTGTGTCAATATCTGCCACGGCTTGAAGAATGGCGACGCCGGGTAGAACATGGCGAAATTGGCGACCATGAAGTTCTCATTTATCAACGTGGCGATGAACATCAGTATGTTGATTGCCACGAGATTCTTTGTCACGGTCGGTATCTGTGAAATGAAATTGTTTCCGTTATCGTAGTAGTAACCCATTTCTTTTAAAATCTTTTTTCAATGTCGTCGATAGTCATGATAGTCATGATCTTTCGTCCGTTGCTTGTGTACTCTGAGTTTGAACATGCGAAGAGCGAGTCCATCAGGCTTTTTGCCGCAGAAACTGTCTCGATAGGCTTTCCTTCGCTTGCTGCCATCTTTGCGAACTTTTCCGCCATGGCGGATTCCATCATCCCCGGAAGCGCCGTATGGTTATCTGACAATGCTATAAGCACCTCAGCCATAGCCTCTTCCACGCTGTTCTGATCTACCTGGAATCCCTCCGGCATACCATTTACGACTATGGTGTCGTTTCCGAACGGCGCGATGTCGAAGCCCAATGACCTGAGCAGTGCGGAGTGTTCGTCGAAGATAAGTCTGTTTTCCACGCCGACCGGAACCTGGACAGGGAACAGGGCCTGCTGGGTCACATGCTCTCCGCCGCTCAGCGCTTTCAGGAATCTTTCGTACATGATTCGTTCCAATGCCCTGCGGATGTTTATCAGAAGCATGCCGGACTTCACTGTCGTGGCGATATATTTCTTCTGTATCAGAATCAATGACGGCATGGCGGCCATCCTGTCTTCAAACAGTTTGCCATAGTCGTCCCTTTTGTCGACGTATTTGGATGCGGCTGATTCATAATAGTTTGCGCCGCTTCCGATGTCTTCTGTCATGCCGAAGTTCGGGTCGCTGGCTCCCGTGTAGTCCGGCATCGGGAAATCGACGCTTGTCTTGTGGACGGGCATCTGCAGGCCTGCCGGCATTGGCATGTCTCCTCCGGATGCTGCTCCAAGGCTTCCGCCAGGCATTCCGCTCGGCATTCCTCCTGTCATTCCTCCTGTCATCCCGCTTGGAATCCATCCCTGCATGTCATCGGATCCTGTCATTCCGCTCGGGATTCTGTCGTTTCCGCCTGTCGGCATTGGCGAACCGAATCCCGTTTCTGATGGTTCGTGACCGCCGTCAGGGTTGTCGAACGGGTTATACTCGTTGTCCAGAGAGACATCCGGCATTGACACTTCCGGTCTGAATTTGTCGAAGTCGCTGCTGAATGCAGGTATTTCGGCCATGTCCTTCGTGTCGAAGTCGATGCTGGCTCCGAATGAGTTCCTTCCCAGCGATTCTTTAACGCAGGCGTAGAGCGTCTGGAAAATCACGCTGTCGTCCTCGAACTTGACCTCTGTCTTGGTCGGGCTTATATTCACGTCCAGCTTGTGCGGATCTACCTCAAGGTAAATGAAATACGCCGGAGTGGCTCCCTGAGGCAGCATGTTTTCGTAAGCGTTCATGACTGCCTTGTGGAGGTACGGACTTCTGAAATATCTGCCGTTCACGAAGAAATATTGATTGCCCAAGGTCTTCTTTGCCTGGTCCGGCCGTCCGACATATCCTCTGACATTGACGACAGAAGTGTCTGCACTGATATCCACGACCTGGCTCACGACGTAGCTGCCGAGCAGGTCCTGAATCCTGAATTTCAATGATTTGGCAGGTTTCAGCACATAGACGTTCTTTCCGTTGTGGATCAATGTGAATCCGATGTTGGATCTTGTCAATGCCACGTGCACGAATTCTTCTACGACGTGCTTCATCTCGACATTGTCAGATTTCAGGAACTTGCGTCGTGCCGGAATGTTGTAGAACAGATTCCTTACGGCGAAGTTGGAGCCTGCCGGTGTGGAAATCTCGTCTGTGGAAACATGCTTGGAGTCATCATACACGACCTGGCATCCGACTTCATCTTCTGCGCGTCTGGTCTTGAGTGTGACCTCCGCTACCGCCGCGATGGAGGCCAATGCTTCTCCGCGGAATCCGAATGTGGTGATGTCCAGCAAGTCGTCTGCGGTCGCTATTTTGGATGTCGCATGTCTTTCGAAGCACAAAACCGCCTGGTCCGGCGTCATGCCGCAGCCATTGTCAATGACTTGGATCAATGTCCTTCCGGCGTCGCTGAGTATCACGGTCACCTGTGTTGCTCCCGCGTCCACTGCGTTCTCGACAAGTTCCTTGACTACCGAGGACGGTCTCTGTACGACCTCTCCGGCAGCAATCATGTTGGCGATGTTGCTTGGTAATATCCTTATGTCCATACCGGTTTTACAGCAACGAATAGAACTTGGTGATATAGATCATGACGATGAAGAACAGAATCAATCCTATCAATGTTATGAATTTCTGTGCTTTGTTCGAACCTTTCTTCTTGGGGCCGTCGCGGAAGGCTCCTTTCAGATATGAGCCGGGAACATAAGCTCCGTCCTTATGTTCAAGTGAGCCGTCAACTTTACCGAATTTCTGCTTCAGTTCATCTTTCTCTTTATCGAAGTATATGGGTTTGTAATCGAAAACCCTGTGTTCGTTGTCTCCGAACCAACCGAAATATGCCATATCTGTATGTTCTTATTATTATCCGAGTTTTGCAAATTGTCAAACTTGTTGAGCTTTCGCGAAAATTCAGTTATCATTTACTATAACAAGCAAATTTAACAAATTTTCTTTACTTTTGCCATAGAGTCCGCCGCCTATTTGCCGGGCTTTTGTCAATGCTGCTGCGGTTGTTTTCCCAAGCATTGACCTGCATTATTTTAATTAATTGTTTTTCAATATTTTATATATGGATAACGGTAAGTTGACAGGCTGCCCGATAAGGGTCGGAAACGGTTATGATGTGCATCAGTTGGGTGCGGGCCTTAAGATGTGGCTCGGTGGCGTGAATGTCGAGTCTGATTTCGGTTTTGTCGCCCACTCTGACGGTGACGTGGCGATTCATGCTCTTTGTGATGCTCTTCTTGGCAGTCTTGCTCTTGGTGACATTGGCCGTCATTTTCCGGACAGTTCGGATCAGTGGAAGGGGATAGACAGCAAGATTCTTCTTTCCAAAGTTATGGAACTTGTTCGTGCTGAGGGTTTTGAACTGGGTAATGCGGATATCACCATTGCTCTCCAGCGCCCGAAAATCGGCCGTTACGTGCCTCTGATGCGTCAGACTCTCGCTGATGTGATGGGGGTCAATGCTGATTGTGTTTCGGTCAAGGCTACGACTACCGAAAAGCTTGGCTTCGTGGGCCGCTGTGAGGGCTGTGAGGTCTGGGCTACAGTGCTTTGCTATAAGGCATAGCCGGATGTGCCGTGTATGTCCGTGTCTTGGATATTGTTTCCGGGTTGCTGATTCCCCGGTAGTGCCTCGCGGCTGTCCAGCTGTGCTCTCCCGGCGTTTTAGTAATCCTTAAAAAATAACTTGGTAATCTTTGCTCGTCTTTTCGGTCTATATTCCTTTTCTCATCAGTCGTGTACGTCCAGTACACTCCTTCTTCGAAAAGAAATCTATCCTCGAATATCCTTCACAAATCTTTACCAACTTATTTTTTCATGCTTACTTAATCAAAATTTCGCATAAAATGTCAAGAAAAATTTGCAGAATAAGAAAAGTGTTGTAAATTTGCAGTCCCGTTTGAAATTAACGGCAGACATTGAGATATGGTGTAATGGTAGCACTACAGATTCTGGCTCTGTCAGTGAGGGTTCGAATCCTTCTATCTCAACTAAATCTGGTCTCCGACCAGTCATGGCGGGTTAGCTCAGCTGGTTAGAGCGCATGATTCATAATCATGAGGTCCGCAGTTCAATCCTGCGACCCGCTACGAAACTTGAGGCACTTGCGTTTTTCGCGAGTGCTTTTTTCGTATTTGTCCCGTCCCGGAAATTGTGCGGAGTTGCACACGTGTGTCTTCTTGGCCGGCAGAAGGTTCGGGATTAAAATTGTTAGTATCCCCGTACACGCCCTAAAGCTAATTCTTGATTCTCACTGGGGAATGTTTGACTTTTAAGACAGACTCCCCTGGAAAAATCTTGAGTTACGTCTTTCGTCGGGACGGCGCCACATTGATTTTTGTAATAGTTTGATTTATAAAGAGTTATAAAATTAGGTGTGGATTAATGGCCAAAAAATCTTTGGAAATCCACGCTTAAAATAAATAATGCCTGATTATCAATGTGTTACAGAGGGGGCCGTGGCATCGTCCCGCCTGCCGGAATTCGTCCCGGCCAGATGATTGTAAAATTCCGCGGGCTGGATACGCGACATGGTCATGCAGATGCATCTGTGACATTTTGGTGTGGCAGAACCACCATGTGAAGGGCATCCTCTGCCGCGTCAAATGGCCCTAGAGCATTGTCAATGCCATACAGGCGCGGCCAACCACGGAAACATATGACATGGCAGGAAAACATTGGCTTAACACGATATCGTTGTTGTCAGGTGGTGCAGTACGGCGGAA